>WNGJ01000446.1_pt1 | contig 37180 bp, 29 predicted proteins | sample 5400611 | NCBI WGS metagenome assembly WNGJ01 (sample SAMN13153375, study PRJNA577476) | soil metagenome | isolation source: 40 cm soil or saprolite under Garry oak tree replicate 1 | place: USA:California | collected 2016-06-15
AAGTCGAGCGAGATGAGCCCGAGGATCGCCTCGGGGATGGCCGCGGCGGCCCTGAAGGGGTTTCGCCGCCACGGCCGCTCGACCTCCTCGATGAACAGGTCCTCGGCGACAGTCGCCGCCAGCGCGTCACGGTCGGCGATCTCCTCGGGGTCTCCAGGCGCCAGGGTTTGCAGGCGGCGGTCGATCCCGGCCAGCTTGCGGACCCATTTGTCCAGGTTCGCCTCGGTCAGGTCGTCGAGCAGCCCGTCGAAGTCGTGCACGCCGTACGAAGTCGCCGCCATTGGCGAGAAATCGAACGTGAGATCCAGGTATTCCCTGGCGAGGCGGTCGACGGCGTTGGCGACGGGCACGGCACCCTCCTTGCTCATAGTGGTCCCGTACAGCCTAATCCGCCTGGGCGTCCGGCTGGCAGGTCTTGCGCTGACCGAACCCGCCGCGAAGCCCAGCGATTTCTACGAGTTCCGTCCATATAGTCCCCGAAAGCGCCGCTCGCGTACAGCCGACCAATACGCCGTATGGGGAGCTTTTGCCCGGAAAGCTGCTCCGTGCCCCTGAAAGTCTGGGGGGAGACCGGTCCCGCTCGCCCAGTCGCCCGCGCCCAGGGGCCGGCCGGGGCGCAGTGCGGCTCCCCGGCCGGTCCGGCCCCGGCGGTACCCTCGGCGGATGGATCCTTCCGGGGCGCTCGACCTGCTCTGGTCGGCGGAGGGGCTTGAGCTGCTCGACCTGCTCTGGGCGCGGGGCAGGGTGGAGGCGGGCGCCGAGCTGGGCCTCGCCGAGCGGCTGCGGGCACGCTACCGGGCGGAGCTGGTGCGGAGCGCCCTGGCCCAGCACGAGCTGCGCGAGCGGGCGCGGGCGAAGTTCGCTCATCCCGAGCGCATGTACTTCACGCGCGAGGGCCTCGAGCAGTCCTCCGCCGAACCCGTGGCGCGCCACCGGGCCGCCAGGTACCAGCCGTTCGAGCGCGTCGCGGACCTGTGCACCGGCATCGGCGGCGACCTGCTGGCGCTGGCCGCGGACCGCTCGACGCTGGCGGTCGACCTGGACGGGGCGCACCTGCGGATGGCGCTACGCAACGCCAGCGCGTTCGGCGCGACCGACCTCGCCGCGGCCTGCGCGGACGTGCGGGACCTACGGTTGGGGGCGCTGCCGCCGGTGTTCATCGACCCGGCGCGCCGAGCCGGCGGCAGGCGCCTGCCCGCGGGGGTGAGCGAGCCGCCGCTGCCATGGTGCCTGGCCCTGGTGGACCACGTCGCCGAGGTCGGCATCAAGGCGGCGCCGGGCCTGCCGCTGGAGCTGGTGCCCCCCGGCTGGGAGGCCGAGCTGATCGCCGACGGCCGCGAGCTCAAGGAGGCGGTGGTCTGGTCGCCGGCGCTGGCGGCCACGCCTCGCCGGGCGACGCTGCTGCCGGGCGGCGACAGCCTGGTCGCGGCGCCCGGCCCGGCGCTGCGGTGCACGGAGCCGGGCGCGTTCCTCCTGGACCCAAATCCCGCGGTGACCCGCGCCGGCCTGGTCGAGGAGCTGGGTCGGGCGCTGGACGCCTGGAAGATCGATTCCCGGGTTGGCTTCCTGTCCGCCGACCGCGCGATCGCCACGCCCTTCGGCCGGTTGCTGGAGGTGGAGGAATCGCTGCCGTGGAGCCTGAAGCGCCTGCGCGCCGTGCTGCGCGCCCGCGGCGCCGGCGCGGTCGAGATCCGCAAGCGCGGGTCGGCTGTTGACGTGGCGGACCTCCGCCGGCGCCTGGACCTCAACGGCGAGCGCCGGCTCACTGTCGTCCTCACGCGCGTCCTCGACCGCCCGTGGGTGCTCGTCTGCCGGGAGCCGTAGCGGTCGTCCGTGGTCGTCCGTGGTCGTTCGTGTGCCGGGGCCGTGGCGGCGGTCTCCGTTTGAAGTACGGAGGTAGCTGCAATGGCCTCCTGGGTCGGCTCGTAGGGCGCGATACGGTGTCTGCGCGAGGTTCGATCGACCATGGCGATCTACACTCGGGGCGATGGCAGTCGACAAGGCGACGTCCAAGGCGCTCACCCGCCGTCGGGCCCGGCCGCCGAGTGCCGTCTTGCGGCTGGCCGGCGTCACCTACGGGGCGGTGCTGCTTGCGGTCACCGTGCTGCCGATCCGCTGGAGTTATTTTCCCTCCTCCGGTGAAGCTCGTGGAGATTCCTAAGCCTGGTGGCAAGGGGTGAGAATCCTTGGCGTGGCGACTATCGCGGACAGGGTGGCGCAGACGGTGGCCAGAATGTATCTGGAACCGAAGGTCGAGCCGATCGTCCATCCGGACTCCTATGGTTATCACCCGGGCCGGTTGGCGCCGGATGCGGTGGGGGCATGCCGGGAACGCTGTTGGCGAGCGGACTGGTTCATTGACCTGGACATCAAGAAATTCTTCGTGCCATATGACCTTGTCCTCAAGGCGGTGGCCCCTACCTATCTTTCGAGGAACCGCTGGAGGTCCAAGACCGCAAATTCATCAACTGCGTGCACACCGGCGGACGACCGTCCACCAGCGGTGATAACGGCCTGCGAGTGGTTCAGACCCTGGAATGTGCCACCCTCTTACTTCAGACCGGCCAGCCAGTCCGCCTCGACGAGCTCACCCACGATCTCACTTCAACCGCCCAACCTGCCGGTATCCTATGACCACCATCACATATCGAACCCGGATTGCAACCGGTCCAGCCGTACGTTCAGTGATCCTGTCGCGATGAGCGGCCAAGTCGTCGTCCCGCGTAACGTCAGCCGGGCGACGCTACGCCCGTCCTTACCATATGGACCGCCGTGATTGTCGTGGTCGGTCCTCATTCGATCGATGCTCACCCCTGTTATTCAGCCGTGAGGCCTGCTGACCCATGCCGCGAGTGTCGTGCTGAACGCCGCCGCAGCGTCAGCGGGAGACCGGCGACCGGACTATCCGCTTACTATACGCTATAGCATAGAATAGACAATCCGAACTTTAGGAATCTAGCCCCTGATTGTCTTGTCGGCTCTTGCGGGAGTAGTCCTCTAATCTAGCTCGAAGATGAATGGATGGCTGATCCAGCCAGAACGGGTGCGACAGCCGGGTTGGCGCTTACGACAGGAGGCGAACCCACGCGGCTGTGATTGCGGCCGGCTGCCAATGTCAACCCCGTTCAATCATGCTGGCGGCTTCTGCGTAGTACTGTGGTTGCGCACCTCCAGGGTGAGCGTTGCAACCTGATAAGGTGATCCGATCGGCTTGGTGCGTCGGCCGGACAGGGATCGCGCCCGATCGGTCTGGGAATACGAGGAGGAGCCGGTGAGAACCGGGCTGAGAGCTGGCTGGATCCGCCGTCGCTGGTGGATTCCTGTCCTCGCGGTGGGCGTGGCGACGACCGTCGGGGGAGCCGTAGCAGCCAGTCACCCGGGGTCGTACACCGCCACCATGGTGTTCGTCGTCCCGAGCACGCAGAGCACAGGCATCTCGCCCGACGGGGCTCAGCGACTGGCGTCGACATACGCGGCGCTAATTCTTGATGACGACCTGATCGCCCAGGCGATCGGCGGGGAGGTGAAACGCGAGCCAGCTGACGTGAAGCGCAGGGTCACTGCCGTCAACCCCGTCAACACCGCTCTGGTGCGGGTAACGTACGCGGGGAGGAGTAGAGCGGAAGCCCTTACCGCAGTGCAGGCGCTGAAGATCGCCCTGACCTCCTCACAGCCTGCATCACCGGCCGTGAGACCACACTCCATCGTTACCGTACAGGACGTGGCCCGGGTTACGGCTCCCTCCAGCAGCACGACGTCCTACATGCTCGCCGCCGTGTTCGGACTCTGCGCCGCAGCCGTGCTCGTCATCGCTCTGGAGCGCTCTGATATCCGCGTCGACAGCACGGTCATCCTGGAGGAGCACGTTCCGGACATCCCCATCCTCGGCACGGTAGCGCCGGTGGGCCGCCGCAGCGATATCCCTGTGCTGAACCATCCCTTCACTCCAGCCGCCGAGGGATTCCAGTCTATTCGGATTGCGCTGGAGCGACTCGGGCTTGGGAGTGAGATCGAGACTATCGTCGTCATGTCGGCGGACAAGCAAGAGGGCAAGACGATGTTTGCGGCGAATCTTGGTATCGCGCTGGCTCGGAGGGGACAGATGGTGCTCCTCGTCTCCGGGGACATGCGACGGCCAGGTCTCGAGAAGCTGTTCAACGTGACGCCCGCAGTTGGTCTAGCCGACCTTCTTGACAACGAAGCCAGCGAGCCGCTGAGGGCGCTCTTCTCGATCACCCCGGACCTGTGGCTGCTGCCGGCCGGCCGCCCGTCTGGGAACCCGGCGGAGCTATTGGAGCCTAACAAGATCCGCGAAGTGCTGAAGCCGATCCGCTTCGGGAATCCCGTGGTGATCATCGATACCCCACCAGCCCTCCAATCCGCGGATGCCGCCGCGCTCGCCAATGTCGCCGACGGCGCCGTTCTGGTCGTCCGCTCAGGACGTAGTCGACTTCGATCTGTGCGGGAGGTCGTGGCCGGGTTGCGGCGCGACAATATACGAGTGCTGGGCATGGTGCTCGTTGACCATTGGCGCCGGCGTGGCTACGGCTACACGGGCGGCAACTCTCAGGCCGTGGATCAATCTCGCATCCTGCCGCTCGATTCCTCCCCAGTTCGTCGCTCAGCCCCCAGAAACAAGGATCCCAAGGCGGCAGGGTAAGCCTTGCACCGACAGCCTTGACGCCGCCGACCGGACCTCGGTGGTCGCGAGAACACTCAGGACCGGTCAAGGGTGGAGGACGTCCTGAGTCCCGTGGAATTCGGTGGCGGCCTAGGGCTGATCAGGCGGCCTCCTCGTTGGTGGGTGGCGGCACGCCCAGGCGGGTGATGGTCAGCGTCTCGGCCAGCCCTTCCGGCAGGGAGCGGGCCGTGCCCGGTGCGAGCGGTCCAGGGAGCGGTCCAGCGCCTCCAGCTCGGCCTCGGCGAGCAGCGGGTCGGCGAGGTGGTGGGCCGTGCGCAGCTTCTTGGTGACCGTGGATCCCAGCGCGTCAGGCAGCCGGTCGGTGACATTATCGGTTAACCGGCCCTCGGAGATCTTGGCGAGAGGCGGCCCTGAAGGTCCCACACCCTGTGGGATCAGGAGTGCAGACTGCGGTCGGTAGGGAGGCAAGCATGCCGGCCGTGGTGGCACGAACAGACGGTGCGGGCTGGCGGGTTGAGGGGTCGTGGCCCGATGTCGCGGTGGCCAACCGCCCTGCCAGAGGACGCCGCCCAGCGCGAGTGGACGCCAAGGTGGCCTGCCACGAGCGAGTCATCCAAGCCTCGAACGGCAACTCCACCGGGTCAAGAAAGCAAGCGGCCCAGCAGCACCTGCTTGACCCGACACCGAGGGGTGGAACTACGCTGGACGGCTCTGGGCGACAGCGAAAGCCCGCACCTCGGCCAGGCCGCGTTCGGTCTCCGACTTGATCGTCGCCTGCGCAGCTGCTCCGGCGGCCTTGAGCTGATTGGCTCGTGTCACCGCGTCGATAATCCCAGCGGCGATGGCCGGTCCGGTGTTTTCCACGAACACGGCGGCGTTCGCCAGCACTCGGCGTAGCACCCTGGTGTCGGAGCAGACCAGCGGGCGACCGAATTGCAGACCCTCGTACGCAGCACGCTGCATGGTGGCCTCACGGGTGGTGAGCGCCAGCACTACCGTGGCGTTCGCCACGAGGTTCTGGAACTCGCCGGTAGGGAGGAAGCCGGTGAACCGCAACCCTGGTGTGTCGGATCGCACCGGGCGGTCGCCGGTCACGACGACCTCAACCCGCCCTCCAAGAAGCGCCGCTGCTTCAGCAAGGGCGTCGATCGGTTCATCGGGGGCACCGGAAGCCGGAAAGACGGCGTACGGCCGTCCGGGCATGGGTGCGGGACCGACCTCCGGCCGCCCGCCGATCCAGAACGGATCCTGGATCACCAGCACCGGAGTGGTTCTGGTGTTCTGCCCCTCCAGGAGATCAGGATTCGTGACAATGACCGCATCCGCCCGGCGGATCGCCCACCGCATGAGGCCGAAGCTCCATCGCCATCGAGCATCATTGAGTCCGCCGGAGTGCAGGTCGATGACGACATGCACGCCGCGTCCCCAGGCAGCCAACCATGCAACCGAGGGGCAGAACACCGGCGGCGCCATCGTGACCACTACGGAACCTGATGGCAGGGATCGCACGACCGACCACGTCCTCAGGCCGCTTCGCAACCAGCCGAGAAATGTTCTGGCCAGGAACTGGCCGTGCCAGGCCCACGGCATGTAGACTGCCTGGGCGCCGAGCGCCTGTGCCAGCTCCCGGCTGCGAGGGTTGTAACGGATCCATGACACCATGGCCAATCGTGGCTGGCCGAGAACGGCTGTCGCTCTCTGAATCCTCCTCATGAAGCGATCTCCTTCCAGCACGCAGCTCGGCGAGCAGATGGCCACATCGCGATGAATCGGCGCTGCAGCCGTTGCCGAGGTGACAACGACGGCATCATACACATGGTGGTAACGTTGGTATTGTCACCTGGCAAACGCAGATATGGGGGGGCCAGGTCATGAGCGAACAAATGACAAAGCGGCGGCCGCCGCGGGTTCTCATCATCGTAGAGAACGAGCCGGTGCTACGTGACCGCCGAGTCTGGCAGGAATGTCTCTCGCTCACCTTCGCCGGCTATCACGTGTCGGTTATCTGCCCCATGGCTGACGGTGACCCTCCTGTGGAATACCTTCAGGGAGTTGCAGTCTACAGATATCGGCCCGCACTGGGCGCGTCGGGCACAATGGGCTTCGTCTACGAGTTCGCTTATAGCTGGGTCCGCACGCTACTGCTCAGTGTGAAGGTCCTGCGCCGTGAAGGGTTCGACGTCATCCAGGCCTGTAATCCCCCGGACACGTTTTTCGCGATCGTCTGGCTCTACAAGCCCCTCAAGAAGCGCTTCGTGTACGATCAGCATGACTTGGCCCCAGAGACCTACGAAGCGCGCTTCGAGCACCCCTCCCCTGCGCTCTCGTGGGGCCTGCGCTTGCTGGAACGGCTCACCTACCGCACCGCTGACCGGGTAATCGCGACCAACGACTCGTATCGTGAGGTCGCGCTCACTCGCGGAGGCAAGGCTGCCGAGGACGTGGTGGTGGTGCGCAACGGTCCCGATCCACAACGGATGCGGCGGGGGCCATCGCGACCCGAGTTGCGCAACGGACGCCGGTATCTCTGCTGCTATCTCGGCATCATGGGACCACAGGATGGCGTCGACCTGGTGGTACGGGCAGCCGACACGCTGGTTCACGAGATGGGCCGTCATGACTGCTCGTTTGCCCTGCTCGGCGACGGTGATTGCTACCAGCAGATTCGGGAGCTGGTGCACGAGCTTGGTCTTGAGGATTACATCACGATGCCCGGCTTCCTCGGGGACAACGAGCTGGGGGCGTACCTCTCCACTGCCGACCTTGGGCTCTGCCCGGAACCTCGGAACCCATTCAACGAGGTCTCCACGATCGTGAAGGTCATGGAGTACATGGCGTTCGAGCTGCCCCTGGTCGCATTCGACCTCAAGGAAACCCGCGTCTCTGCCGGTGACGCCGCCGTCTACGTCGCGCCAAACGAGGTGAGGGAGTTCGCCGGCACCATCGCCGCCCTGCTCGACGACGCCGACCGTCGCGCCACGATGGGCCGGGCCGGGCGCCGACGCGTGGAGGACGTTTTGGCCTGGCCCCTCCAGGCACCTGCTTATATCGGCGTGTTCGACCAGCTCACCAGAAGCACGGCCGAATCGGGGAACCGGCTCCGGGCGTCGTGGTGGAGGACCATCGCGCGTCGCCGGTCCCAGCCGGTGCGATAGGGAGGCTCACCCCGAGGCACCAATCAGGTCAGGGTGGTCGGCCTTGGAGTGCAACTCCTCAGCATGCGGGCGCGAGGAGCCATCCAGGCCGGCAGCTTGCTCGTCTTCGTATTGAGCAAGGACACCGACGCAATCCTGGCGGGGCGTCCACCACTCCGTTGTGACGGGGACCCCGGTTGTTGGTCCGTCCGCTATCAGGGTGCTGAACGCCTCCACGGCGAGCAACTCGTCGGCGAGCAACTCGTCGCGCAGCCATCCACCGAAGCTCTCCACGTACGGGTTCTGCCACGGCGACCCTGGCTCGATGTAGCTGGCGCCTGCGTGGCTGAACCGGCACCAGTCGGGCAGCGCGTTGGCGGTGAGCTCCTGAGCGCCTGGATCTGCAGCTCCTTGTTGGCCACGATCAGCTGCAACCTGGCGTTCTCGGTCTCCGGTTCCTTGGGGCGCCTGACCAACACCAGCACCGGTGTGAATTCGCCAGCAGAGTCCCTCAGGGAGTCCTCCTACCCGTACTGGGCGGTCAGGACTCTCATGCCAGGTGACCAATCTCAAGGGGTCAGGTCAGTTGTGGTGAGGCGGCGGCCAAGGTTGAATGCGCATACTACTGCACGCTTGCCGATTAGTGAGGTTGTGAAGGCAATGATGATCCTTGATCTCACCGATCGCCGTTGGCTCGAATTCGTCGAGGACTGCCCAATCGCAACAACGTTTCACCACCCGTCATGGGCGAGTGTGGTGGCACGCTGCTACGGATACCGGATGTTCGCGCTTGTGCAGACGGATGTCGGCGGCGAGATCATCGCAGGGCTGCCTGTGATGGAACTGCGTACACCCCTTGGTGCTCGGCGGTGGGTGTCATTACCTTTCACTGATCAATGCCCACCGCTTGCCCGGTCTACGATCAGGTGGAGCTCTCTGGTGGAAGAACTGAACGTCACTCGACGCGAAGCCAAGATCTCGAGCTTAGAGGTTCGTTCGCAATTGGAAGGACCCGAGGCGCACAGAAGCGAGGTCGCGGTCACCCACAGCCTTCGGCTCAATAGCGATCCAGACGTACTGTACAAAAGCTTCAAACGGCCATCAGTTCGGAGGCAGATCAAGGGAGCCGAACGCGACGGCGTGGCCGTCCGGCGCGAAGAGTCAAACTCAGCTCTGACACAGACATTTTATCGCCTTCATCTTGCAACAAGGCGTCGGCTCGGGGTGCCGATCCAGCCAAGACGCTACTTCGAGCTCCTATGGAGAGAGCTCATCGAGCCCGGACTAGGTTTTGTTCTACTGGCATACGCCAACGACGTCCCGGTTGCAGGTGCCGTATTTCTAGCCTGGAATGGTACGGTCACCTATAAGTATGGCGCTTCCGACGCATCCTCCTGGCATCTGCACCCGAACCATCTCCTGATGTGGACCGCCATCCGCTGGGGTTGCCAGAACGGCTTTCAAACGTTCGACTTCGGTCGATCGGACTTCGCCAGCAAAGGTCTCCGTCAATTTAAGGACAGCTGGGGATCGCAGGAGGCAACTCTGGTCTACACCACCCTCGGCGATCGCGTCCTCCGGCCCACCCACAGTCGAATGCATGCTGCGGTCGGCTCGATCGTCCGCCGGTCACCGCCGTGGGTCTGCCGGGGGATGGGGGAGCTACTGTACAAGTACGCTGCATGAGATTCGCCGCCAACTTCTTACGCGAGTCTCCGGCGCGGTTCACTAGTGACGGTGGTCGGCAAGAAAGGCGTACACCGACCCGTGGGGGATCAGGTGGCGGCACCAGATGGCCGCGTTCCACTGGTCATCGGATGATGGGTGGCTGGTAGCGCTCATGCCGGTGAGTCTGCCCGCCGGCAGCCGTCAGCGCCGACTACCGGATCGGCACAGCCGTCAACAGGATGGGCCGAACCACGCCCATTCAGCAGACTCCTACGAGCCGGTCGACGTGACATATTCGCGCGCTCCTCGGTCCGGCAAACCTCTGCGGCTGAGGCCGTCAAGGTCGGTTTGAGGGGTCTTTCCGTCAGGAGTTATGATACCGCTATTGATAGCGGGGCTGACGCTCTGGAGCTCATATCTCTCTGGGCTGGTCGCGCTCTTGGTTACGAACCGGGCTCGACCTGTGATGGAGTTCTCTCCGTACCCGGTTGCGCTATCTGTGATCAAGTTGTTGGACTTGAACACCGGAGCTGCCTCAGAATCGGTACCTACCTTGTTGAAGATATTGTTCCAGACCTTCAGGTCGGTATTGTACCAAGCTTCAGCCGTGCCACCGCTCTCGTTTGGGTTCTTATCCACCGTCATGAATCCGGACTGACCGCTGTACGGCATGGAGGTGTTGTTGACCACCCAGGTGGTCTGGGTTCCAGCCAGCAGGATGCCACTGCCACGCCATCCGTAGATCAGATTGTTCGCTACATAGGATTTCCCAATCGTCAAGGCACTGTTGTACGGATCGGCTCGTCCCAAGATGATGGCCTGGTTGAAACCGCTGGCCCCCACCGGCGGCTCCGTGAATGAGTTACCGACGACTTCCAGGTCTTCCGAGCCGATGGCCTGAATGCCATCAACGTGGTCGTCGGGATTGTCCTGCGGATCGTGTATGAAGTTGTGTTCGAGGACAACCTTGCGGCCCCCCGTGATCTGCACGACATCGCCCAAGGAGTGAGACAGATTGCTGTCCCTCACGGTGATGTCGTGTGGCCAGGTCGCTCTAGAATACGGATAGGCGTTGATGTCAACACAATGGTGACCACCTTTTATGGTCACCGCCGCGATTTCGATGTCATGGGCGCCTCGGTTGATTCTAACAGCGTCGCGATCATCGGCGGCGGGGGAAATAGTCATATTCGCGATCAAGATATTGGCGGCGGCCCTGCTCGCATCGGCATCAGGCAGAGTGCTGAACCCTTGAACTTGGACGCTGTTACGGTCGGCGCCTCGGACCGTTACGCGAGAGGCGTAGGGCTTCGGCAGGTACTGGAGCCCGTACCTTCCCGGTTGAAGAAGGATCGTCTCGCCTCCGGTGGCGCGCTTGAGCGCGATCTTGAGCTCTGCATCGGAACTTACCTTGATCGTGGGGATGGCGGCGGCCCTAAGGACAAGGACACTCGTTATCGCGACGAGTGATCCGAGGATAAAGACCATCGGTCCGTAGGAGAGGCTCCAGGGCGGGCCGAGGCGACGACGTAGACGGAATCCTTCAGGAGAAGGTGGTGGTCCATACATGGCACCAACCTTACCAACCGTGTCCGGTCAAGCTCGCATGCAGTCCATGTTCATCCACGGGCGTCCGCGCGACCCCCGTGCCGCCCAGAAGGCCGCGCCACTGGAACCGCTGGGCGCGATACCCGTGAATACCGTTGCGGCCGGCCAGGGTCCACGTGGCCCCCTGAGGCGGGTGGCGCCGGCCACTCCCCCGACCATCCAACAGCCGCGCCCACCAGGCCGAAAAGAATCCACAGCGGGTGGGCCAGCCCCGTGTTCGCGAAATACGGGTTGACGAATTGCATCGGTATGAGGATCAGAATCAGTATCAGCACGACTTGAGCGGTGCGCCTATCCTCGGGGCTGGCACGTGGCGATGAGGCCAGCGACCCAGCCAGCCTCCACGCGGCGAACATCAGACCAGCATAAACTGCCAGCAAGGGCAGCCCGCCTTTCATCAGCAGTGTTATGTACAACGTTTCGGTGTAGGGCCAGTTGATGTACGGGGGGAGCCCGGGTCCATAGCCCGTGAGGAGATTGGGGGCCACCAGAGGGATGTACTGTTCCTTCCAGACATCGAGCCGGTATCGGATGGTCTGTGGCAAGAACCCGGGTCCCGCTGTCCCGCTTGCCTGTCCCACCCGGCTCTGGAACTGCTGATCGAGGCGAGCAGACAGAAATGGTCCGAGCAGGACGATGACCACGAGGGCGCCAACCGCCATCCAGCCGATCACCTTCCGTGAGCGGCCACTGATTGCCCCGAGCACGATCGACCCTGCAATGGCGCCGACGATCGGAGCGAGGGTAAGCGTCAATGTGATGCCGACCACCGCGAACGCGAGGACGATGCTCAGTGACCGCCGGCTCATCACCTGCTGTTGCGTGTCGAGCAGCAGGGCCGAACACAGCAAGATGATGATCAACATGTACCCGCCGAGCGAGTGCCAGTGATCCATGATGCCGGTGGCACGCGGGAGTCCTCCATTGCTGTAATGGACGCTGGCGGCCGCGACGCTGTTGACGACGGACTTGATGAACGCTCTCGTGGAGCCGACGTTGAAGAACTGCAGTACGGCGCTGATCGAAACCGGAACGCTGCCGAGCAGCAGCAGCTGCATTGCCCGCCGCCGAAGCTGCGGGGTGTCGAGAGTGACTACGACGCTGCGGTAGAGCAGGAAGAACTGCAGTGGTCCGATGAGCTGGCCGTTGAGGTCCGCGGTGAAGGCAGTGCCTCGAGCGAGCATGTCGCCGGCCCCGAGCGCAAGAGTGGCCACGACGTACGCCAGGGCCATCGCATCAAGCAATCGCCAGCGTATCGGGACGCGGGATCCAGCGAAGAGCAGTACCGGAACGGCTACTCCGGCGATCAGAACCTCCGAAGGCCGCAAGCCGGGCAGGATCAGGCCCCGTCTGAGCGCGCAGATGACAGGCGCCACCGCCACGACGGTGAGGACCGCGGCGGCCGGACGGAGCAGGATGGTCAGCCCGGCAACCACGGCCACAAGGGCCACCGCTCCCAGTTCGGCTTGCAGTCCGGTCCCGACACCGATGACCGCGGCCGACAGCAGAACGAGGATGACGGCGCCCAAGCCGCTCGCAAACGGTCCCAGTGGCGAGCCTTCTCGGAAGGTTGCGGGCCCTCCCAGACCGGCCGGCCCGGCTGGCGCATCCAGTTCGCCTCGGTAAGCGCCTGCCACGGCCCCTCCCCTAGTGTCCAGCGGCAAGGATAGCTGGATGCCAACCGGCTGTCTGCGCCCAACGACCTGTAGATGGTACGCGGCGTGACGCAGGAACGCGCGTCTCCGCAGGGGTTCGAGCTGGATCTGATAGCGTAGACCCTCGCTCGGCCAGGCTGGCCGCGACCGCACTGATCCCCAGGATTGCGCAAGAAGTGATGACCAGACCTATGGCCGACTCCCCGGGCCTGAGGCCGACGGTGAGCATCGTCATCGACAACTACAACTACGAGCGGTTCCTCAGTGACGCCATCGAATCCGCACTGGGGCAGACGTATCCGAGCGTAGAGGTCGTCGTGGTCGACGATGGCTCCACCGATGGTTCGCGTCGAGTGATCGACCGTTACCGCCACCAGGTGGTCACCGTGGCGCAGTCCAACGGGGGGCAGGCGGCGGCGCTCAACGCCGGCTTCGCCGCCTCCACGGGGGACCTGGTGATCTTCCTGGACGCGGACGATGAGTTGCACCCCCAAGCGGCCGACTGGGTCGTCCGGCACTTCCGGCCGGGCGTGGCGAAGTTGCATTTCCGGCTCAACGCCGTGGACAAAGATGGCGCGCCGCTCGGCTTCACGAACCCTCCCTCGTCCCAGCCTCTGGCTGCGGGTTCGGTGGTGCCGTCGTTGCTGAGCATCGGCCGGTACACCACGCCGGTGATGAGCGGCAACGCCTTTGCCCGAGATGTCCTGGAACGCATTCTGCCGATGCCTGAGACCGAATGGCGTATCTCGGCGGACGGCTACCTCGTCACGGCCGCCCCGTTCTACGGTGCGGTTGTTCCAATCCAGGAGTCTCTCGGCGCATACCGCATCCACGGAGCCAATGCGTGGGCGCCCGACACCATCGACGCCGCCAACCTGCCGAGACGCATCAGGCACGACCTCGCCAAATACGCCTTGATCGAAGCGCTGGCGACGGCCAACGGATTCCCGGCTCCGCGCCACCTGGATATGAACGACCATAACCACCTGCGGCACCGGATCGCGTCGCTACGGCTGGACCCACGAAGCCACCCGGTGGGAGACGACCGGCGTTGGCGCCTGGCCTTGTGGGGGATCGCCCGAACGGTGTTCCACTCAGACCTCGACGCACGCCGCCGTCTCATCTTCGCGGTCTGGTTCGCGACCGTCTCGTCCGCCCCTCGCTTGCTGGCACGTAGGGCCATTCTGCTCCTGTACGTGCCACAGAGCCGAGGCCGCATCGCTCGGAGGGTGATGGGAACGAGGAGCTCGTCGTGACCTCGGCCGCGACCAGGGGCAGGCGCTGACGTCACACACATGCCGCCGCCGCTGCGGACATGGCGTCCGCATGCCGGACGGCGCAGCGCCACAGCGCGAGATCCCGATCCTGCCGGACCAGCGCGGCCGCCTCGTCGCTGAGGACCGCCGGCCTGCCCTGGGCCGTCGCGACGTCTCCCGCCGCGGTCCCGATCAGGCGGGGCAGCAATTCCGCCACGTAGCGCGCCCAGCATGCGACGACGAATGGCACGAGGAGCCGGGAATCGACCGACAGACGTGCCAGCCGCCGGGCGATCAGCGGCAGCGCCCATGGACGCGGGCCGATGAACGCCCGCTCGAAGGCCTGGACCTGGCCACCAAGCTTGTGCACCCGCGACAGCGAGAACGCCACGAAGGCGAGGAACAGGCAGTAGTCGTGCACCGGTAGGCCCTGCGGCTGGGACAGCTCCCAGTCGACGACGCCAACGCACTCGCCCGGCCCAAGCAGAAGGTTCGGATGCGTGAGATCGCCGTGCTCGAAGACGAACGGGAAGTGTTCCTCGGCGAGCGGATCGACGATTCGCATGGTCTGGTCGACGAGCCGGCGTGTCTCGTCCCCAAGCGCCGCCCGTCGGGCGAAGTCACCCAGCGGTGCCGCGATCATCCGGTCGAACCAGGCGCCGTCGTCGCTGCTCATCCCCGTCACGGGCAGCCCGTCGAGCCAGCGCTCGATCAAGGCGATCACGCGCTGGGGGTCCTTGCGCAGGGCCCGGTGGTGTAGGGCCTCGCCGCGGACGGCGGTCTCGATGAGGATCGGCTGACCGTCCACGTAGTCGAGCAGGACCAGTTCGGGATAGGAGCATCGGCCTTCCGGCCACAGGTCTCGCAGGCGGCGCAGGTTTGCGTACTCGCGGCGCAGTCCCGCGTCGTCGTCGGCGCGGCGCGGGAGCTTGGCGACGAGGCGGATCTCGTCGCCACCCGCAGGCACGACCAGGGCAATAACGTGCCGCGAGGTGCGGAAGCGCGGAGTGACGAACACACAGTTCACGTCCATGGGCAGGCCGAGGCGGTCGAGCCCCAGCTCGTCGCGTCGGCTGGTGAGCAGCCGCTCGACGAGATTCACCGGCGCCCTCCGTCCAGCGGCGGTCGGCGACCGAGCACGCTGGCGTCACGTACCGCGAGCTCGATGAGCCCGGTGGCTGCGAGGAGGCGGCCCGCCATGGCCTTGGCGTGGCCGGCGGCCGAGCCCTGATGGCGACGGAGGACGAGCCGGACGCCGGCGGGATCGCCCAGGGGGACGAGGAAGGCGGCAGCGTCGTGGTTGGGTACGTGCCAGTGGGCGGTGACCTCGGTGAGGCCGGTGTCGACGAACGCGCGGCGCCAACGTGACACCGGACGGGCGCCTGCCGGGGCGGCCCCATGGTGCCGTAGGACCCGCCTCACCTCCGCGTACACCCACCCGCCGGGGCGGACGAGATCTCGGCCGGCGCTGATCGATCCGAGCGACGCGTCCTTGAGCACGGCGAGGTCGAACGCCGACGGCGAGGGCTGGTCGGTGTCCGCACCGACGATCGTCAGGTCTGCATGTGCGCGAAGGGCGCCGATCAGTGCCGCGTCGTGGCGGCCGATGTAGACGATGCAGGCAAGCTGCGGCCGAGGCAGCAGGAACCGCCAGTCGATGCGACGCGACGCCTGCAGCAACAGCGCCGGATCGTCCGGTCCATCACCCGCATGCCGTGGTCGAGCGTCCGGGGGCAGTTCATCAGCCATCGACCTGCGGCCTCACTCGTCGATCAGGCGTCGTACGAGCGGTACGCGGGCCAGCTCCGGAAAGGTCCCCGCCAGCCGTAGTGTGTGCCGGTTGAGACGGACGACGACGAGCGAGACCGTCGCCGCGACGGCCACGCCGACCAGCAGCGGCGGGTGTGCGACCTGCTCAACGAGCCCCATCAGGGTGATTCCTCCGACGATGGTTAGGTAGAACCGAAGGTAGCGTGGGTCAAAGACACCCACACCCGTGCCGCGCAGTCCGGCCTGCTTCAGCACATTGTGCAGCACCAGTGTGGCCAGGACCGCCACCGCGGCGCCGGTCGCACCGAAGCGAGGGGTGAGCACCAGGTTGGCGGCAAGGGCGAAGGCCGCCGTGCAGCAATTGATCACCAGGACGTACCGGATCTTGCCGAGCATCTGAATCGTGAGGCCGTTGAAGCCGAGGGCGGTGTTGATGTACGTGCCGAGCGAGAGCAGGACCAGGTACGTCGCGGAGTCCGCGTAGCGCATGCCAAAGAGCCGGACGGCCAACGGCCCTGCGAGTGCCGTGGTCACCGCGAAGATGGGGAAGGTCAGCGCCGCCAGCCAACTCGCCGTCTGCCAGTAGAGGTCGCGCATGCCGTCGCGGTCAGCCCGCGCCCACAGGCGTCCGGCTGCTGGGGTGAACAGGATGCCGAAGCTCAGCATCACCATGGCGTTCAGCGCGGCGACCGGCTGCACGGCGCGGAACGCCGCGACCTCGGACGGCGGGCGGAAGTACCCCAGCACGACCGTCGCCAACGCGCTCGTGGCGACGTAGACGACGTTGGTTGATAGCAGCGGCAGGCCAAACGAATACAGCTCGCCGACCGGGAGCCTGAGACGGCGCAGTCGCAGCCCGTACTTGACCCATTGGGGGCGCAGCAGACGCACGAGCAACCCGCCGTAGAGCGTCACGCCGATGACGCCGACGGCGAGGTAGCCGAGCGCGAGGAACCCTACCGACCTGTGCCCGGCGACGAGGAGGACGACGACGAGCAGCCGCAGTAACGGTTCGAGCAGATATCTTCGGACGAAGATGGCCCGGGGCCTCTCCATGACCGCGAAGACGTTCAGGGTCACCTGGTCCAGCGCCTGCAGCGGCGCCAAGGCGATGAGCACGACCAGCAGCGACAGTGCCGCCGGGTCGACGCCCACGGTCGAGGCGACGCGGAGCCCTGCCACCGTGAACACCGCCCCGACCGCGAGCAGGCCAGTGACCGCGATCGTGGCGATCTCGACAGCCAGCACGCCGAAGAACCGGGCTTGGTCGCGGGTCTCGGAGTACACCGAGAGGAACCGCGTATCGGCCCGATCCAGCCCCAGAGCCAGTACCGACTGGAGCAGCAGGACAACGGACCAGGCATAGCCGAAGATCCCGAAATCCTCCTTGCTCAGGTAGCGGACGACGATGACCTGGGCGACGAAGGTCGTCACCATCGAGACGACGCGGCCCAGCAGCATGAGGCTCGATCCCCGGATCTGGCTGCTCGTCACCGAGGAGTGCGCGTGGTGCCGTCCCGTGCCCGAAGCGGGATGCCGCATCGAAACGGGCTCTTCGGTCGCATCCGCCTGTGCAAACGCCTGCGCGGCATTCTGCCGCCGCACGCCCTCTTGCCGCCTCCTGGCCATCACGCGTGGGCACCGGCGTAGCGCCGCCAGAGCAGGGCCGCCACCGCGCGGTGGACGTCCGCCGCCGGCTTGCTCGCATCGACGACGGCCGTATTCGGGAGGCGCTCCCGCATCGAAAGGTAGCGTCGGCGGAAGTCCTCGAGCCGCGTGAGGCCGAGCTCGCCCTTGCGGCCATACATTGTGGCGGCCGGCACGTCGAGCACGATGACAAGGTCCGGGGCGGGGCAGGTGTGCCGGATGAGCGCGTAGCTGACGCGTGCGCGCAGCTTCTCGCCGCCAGGGGCCAGCAGAGCGTCGTAGGTGTAGCGGTCGAATACGACGAGCCGACCGCGGCGGCGCTGGTAGCGTGCGGCGAGACCCTTGCTGGTGAACTCCATCAGTCGCAGCAGCAGCATCAGCCCAGGCATGCGCCGAAGTCGCAGCGCACGCTCGGACGTGCGCAGGACTCCCATGTAGACGACCCGTGTCGGCAGCACGAACTGCCGCCTGAGCGTCTCGGCCAGGGTTGTCTTGCCGGCCCCGTCGGGGCCGAGGAGCGCGACCGTCAATCCGTGGCGCGCACCCCACGGCGGCGGGCCGAGCCGGCCGCGGACCCGATCGGCGAAGACACGAGCGTTCACCCGGAGAGCTTCGCGCCGCAGCCATGAACCGCGCAGCCGCGCGGCGAGTGCCACGAGTTCGTCCCAGTCGCCGCGGCGGACGGCATCGAGGAGGTCCTCTGGGTTCACCGTCGGCGGTAGGTGGAGCCGGACAGCGTCGAGCAGTGCGCCGCCAGCGGTGGTGGCGTCGCCGAAGGCGTCCAGGACGGCCCCGCGGCGGTCAAACGGGACAGCGTCCTTGTCCAGCAGGTAGTGCAGCAGTAGGGCCCAGAACTCGTCGTCAGGGCCCAGTCGCCACAGCGGCTCGTCGCGTACCCTTGCCGCGAGGCACGCCTCGGCCGCACTCGTCGTGAGCTCCTGATGCCGACCGAAGGACAGTTCGGAGACGACGTCGAGTTCGAGCCAACGCCCCGCCTGCTCGTCGTAGGCCACGAAGAAGCGGTGCGACCCGTGACCCGGCCGCAGCACCTGGGCGAAGCCGACCGGCATGAGCACCGCCTCCAGCCGCGGAACCGCCGTGCGCTCGACGAGCAGGTCCACGTCGCCGGAGACGAGACCCGCCCTCGGGTCGCCGCGCAGCAACGCCCACCGGACGCCGTGCTCATCGAGTGCGGCGAGGGCCGCGTCCACGGACGGCCTCGCCGGCGAGGCCGTGAGGGACGTGGTCGCCGGCGGTGCCGGTCGATGGACGGAGCAGGCCCTGTCTATGGCTTCCTCCGGCAACGACTGGCACCCCCCTGGCGGGCAACTGCAGTAGACCCCGAGCGCCGAACTATAGTCGTACGGCACCCCAGCGCGGAAGACTCAGACGGACTGGTGCCGCCGAAGCGCTGCGGTCGACCCCCACGCGTACCAAGACGATTAACCCGCCGCGGGTGAGTGGATTAGACGCAATCGCCGTAGCCGCGGTCCCTCAGACGCACGATACCAATACACCAACATGGCGCTTTAGCATAGTCTCATGCGACGAACCGACCTGCGCTCGCCTGGTCGCCGGGGACCTGCGTACATGTCGGTGAATGCTCGCTCAGGGGGCACCGTTCATGACCTCACCAACGCAAGCGCGGCGACGAGTCGTCCGTCGGTACAGGATCGCTCGTGTCGCGCTGGTGCTGGCAGTCCTCGGCGCCACCGTCGCCGTGGTGACGTCGTCGGCGAGCGCCGCGCTCACCCAGCATCAGCGGCAGATCGCCGTCGGCTCCAACGCGGTGTCAGCCTCGACGTTCTCGCTGACCGTGCCCGCAGGGGTCAGTACCGTCGTGGGCCGGCATCTTGTGGTGGCCTACCTGTTCTCGGGCGCGGGCACCAACGAGGTCACCGCAATCACCGACACACGTGGGAACGCATACACGATCAATGTCGTCAAGAAGAACTCCGGCACCACCGGCTTGACCGTCGTGGTGGCGTCCGCCAAGATCACGACCGCACTGGTCGAAGGCGACCAGGTGACCGTAACGCAGAACGCCATTACCACCTATCACCTCCTGCAGGTCTACGAGTTCGACAACTTCGATCCGACGTCCTGGGTAGACAAGAGCGCCACCCGGAGTGCCAGCGGGACCGCGGTTTCCACAGCGGCAACCGCAACGACGGCACAGCCGAACGAGACGTTGTTCGCAGCCGTCGGCTTCGGCGACACGACGGCGACCCTCACCTCGGCGTCCGGCTGGACGGACTCGGGAGCCGTGGAGGCCTCGGGGACCAAGATCAAGGGCCTGGCGACGGCCGTCAACGATGTCGCGGCGACCGGAGCCTACGCCTACTCGGGGGGGCTCTCCGCATCCGAGCAGTGGGTTGCCGTGCTCGTCACGTTCAAGACCGTGAGTCTCCCGTCGTCGCCACCGACGGCGAGCTTCTCGGCGGCGCCGACGTCCGGGACGGCGCCCTTGACCGTGCAGTTCACCGATACCTCGACGGGCGGACCGACGGCCTGGGCTTGGGACTTTGGTGACGGCAGCAGCTCCACGGCGCAGAATCCCAGCCACAGCTACGCCACCGCGGGCACCTTCACGGTGGCGTTGACGGCCAGCAACGCCGGCGGCAGCGACACCGCCACCCAAACTGGGCTGATCTCAGTGTCGGTGTCCGGCAACGTCGGCTACCAGGACGGATCGACTTCGGGGGCCGGAAACGCGGCCACGGGCGAGAAGCCAGAGAGCAAGCTGTGGTGGAACGACGGCTCCTGGTGGGCGTCGATGTTCGATGCGACCAGCCAGACCTACCACATCTTCCGGCTCGACCGGTCGCACGAGACGTGGGTCGACACCGGCACGCTCCTGGATGATCGTCCGAAGTCACGCTCGGACGCATTGTGGGACGGCTCGCACCTCTACGTCGCGTCCCACGTCTTCGCCAGCTCCTCGAGCACCGCGGCATCAGGCAATCCGGCGCGGCTGTACCGGTTCAGTTACGACCCGACCACGAATGCCTACAGCCGCGACGCCGGCTTCCCGGTGCAGATCAACAATTACTCGTCGGAGACCTTGACGATCGACAAGGACTCGGCCGGGGTACTGTGGGCGACCTGGGCGCAGGGCAACACGATCTACGTCAACTCGACGACCGGTGGCGACGCGGTGTGGGGGACGCCGTTCCTCATCCCCGTCTCCGGGGCGACCGGGCTCCACGGCGACGACATCTCGGCGGTTGCCGCGTTCGGCGGGAACAAGATCGGCGTGATGTGGAGCAACCAGGCGGCGTCGGCAATGTATTTCGCGATCCATGCCGACAACGACGCACGCGACGTCTGGGGCGCCAGCCGCACGGCGGTGCAGGGTCCGTCGATGGCTGACGACCACATCAACCTGAAGCAGCTCGAGGGTGACCCGTCAGGACGGGTCTTCGCCGCGGTCAAGACGAGCCTCAATGACGCCGGAGCGAACACGTCGGCCCCGCAGATCCTGGTCCTTGCCCGCGACCCCGCGACGGGCAGCTGGTCCAGCTACGCATTCGGTCGAATCAGCGACTGCCACACCCGGCCCGTCCTCGTGCTCGACTCCGAGCACGGGATCCTCCACGTCTTCGCCACCGCTCCGGACAGCGGGTGCCCGTTCTCGGGGTCACCCGGAACGATCTTCGAGAAGACCTCCCCGATGAGCAACATCTCCTTCCCGCAAGGTCGCGGGACTCCGGTGATCCGCGATGCCGCGTCGCCCAACCTCAATAACGTGACGGCGACCAAGCAGAACGTGACGAGCGCGACCGGTCTCGTCGTGCTCGCCAGCAACGACGTGACGAAGCGGTACTGGCATGCCGACATCGCCCTTGGAGCCCAATGAGGGCGGCACGCCGTACGCGTGGGACGCCCACGTCCGCCTCTGCCACGAGTCCTGATCTCGGTTCCACACCTCGGCCACGTATCGTAGGATCCGCGCCGACAGGGCCAGACGCACGACCGCGGCTCGACGCCTTTGCTCGGTCACCGTCCCGAGGACGGCAGCCAAGCTCATATGGCATCGTTGAGACACAAAGGGCGAGCAGAGGCCCGTGGCTGTCCCAGCTGAGGATCGGAATTGAGCGACGACAACGCACTTGAGGCCCGCGCCTTCCACCAGACGCCCGGCCCGGCTTCTCGGCCGGACACCAGCCGCCGGCCGAGCACGGATGTGGCGATCATCGGGGCGGGTCCCTACGGGCTGGCAGCGGCGGCGCAGCTCCGGCGCGTGGGTGCCGGGGTACGGATCTTCGGTGAACCGATGTCCTTCTGGCAGACGATGCCGGTGGGGATGCTGCTCCGGTCCAACTGGACCGCGACCTGCATCGCCGACTTCCACGGCCCGCTGTCGCTCGACACCTACTGCGAGGCGACCGGCAACCGCTTCGGTCGGCCTATCCCGCTGGACCGCTTTGTCCAGTATGGGCTTTGGGTACAGCGGCAGGTCGCGCCGGACCTCGACCGTCGGGCGGTTGCCCGGGTCGAAGTTGATGGCGCCGCCTTCCGGCTCACCCTGAACGACGGCGACCAGCTGCGGACCGGCCGGGTGGTGGTGGCGTGCGGGATCGCCCCCTTCGCGCGCAGGCCGCCACAGCTTGCGGGGTTGTCCCCGGAGCACGCCACCCACACGAGCGACCATCGTGAGTTCTCGCGCTTCAGGGGACAGCACGTTCTGGTGGTCGGGGGTGGCCAGAGCGCGCTCGAGTCTGCCGCGCTCCTGCACGAGGTGGGAGCTCAGGTGGAGGTGCTGGTGCGTCAGAATCACGTGAACTGGCTGCACGGCGGCAAGTACCACCGCAAGCTCGGTCGTCTGGCGCCGTTGGTCTACGCTCCCACCGACGTGGGCCCAATGGGGCTGTCCCGGCTGGTCGCCGTGCCGGACCTCTTCCGGCGGCTCCCCCGCGGTGTTCAGGAGCCGCTCGCCTATCGCGCGATCAGGCCCGCCGGCGCAGCCTGGCTGGTGTCTCGCCTCCAGGAGGTACCGATCGATCTGGGCCGGGAGGTCCGAGCGGCCCGGCCCCTCGGTGACAAGCTGTGCGTGGAGCTCGACGGTGGCGAGACTCGGATTGTCGACCATCTGCTTTACGGCACCGGGTACCGCGTGGATATCGGACGCTACCCGTTCCTTGCGCGGGAACTGGTCGAGACGATCCGACAGGTCAACGGCTATCCGGTCCTGCGGCCAGGGCTCGAGTCGTCCGTCCCCCGGCTCCACTTCCTCGGAGCACCGGCGGCCTGGAGCTTCGGACCGATCATGCGGTTCGTCTCGGGAAGCTGGTACGCCAGCCGGTCCCTCGGCCGGTCGATCAGCCGCCGCGCCGCCACGGATGCGGTAGGAGCCGCCGCATGATCCAGGCACGCTCCCGTCGGAGCAAGCAGCACGGGATGCTTGTCGGTGGACGCGGACAGGCTGGTGCCATCGTCATCGGTGGCGACTACCAAGGGTTGGGAATCGTGCGTAGCCTCGGCCGCCGGGGCATCCCTGTGTGCGTGATCGACGACGAGGCCTCGATCGCCCGGGTTTCCCGGTTTTCGACGCGGGCTATCCACGTCCCGAGCCTCAAGGACGAGCCATCCACCCTCGACACGCTTGATGCGGCGAGGCGCGCGCACGGGCTGGAGGGATGGGTGCTGTTCCCGACCCGCGAGGAGACCGTCGCCGCGCTGGCTCGTAACCGCGCCTGGCTGGCCCAGTCGTTCCGGGTCCCGACGCCGGACTGGGAAACGATCCGGCACGCCTGGGACAAGCGCGAGACCTACCGCCTTGCGCAGACGCTCGGCATCCCGATACCCAAGACCTGGATTCCGCTGGACGAGAACGAGCTCCACAACCTGAACATGCGTGGACCGGCGATCGTCAAACCCGCGATCAAGGAGCACTTCTTCTACGAAACCCGCGCGAAGGCGTGGCGCGCGGACACTGAGAGCGACCTGCGCCGGCTCTTCCGGAAAGCCGTCTCCGTCGTGGGCGCGGGCGAGGTCATCGTCCAAGAGCTGATCCCGGGGGACGGCAATCAGCAACACTCCTACTGCGCGTTCTTCAAGGACGGCGAGCCGGTCGCCAGCATGACCGTCCGTCGTCGGCGTCAGCACCCTTCCGACTTCGGCCGGGCCAGCACGTTCGTCGAGACCGTGGACCTTGCGGCGCTCGAGGAGCCGTCGCTGCGGTTCCTTCGGGCGATCGGGTACTACGGCCTCGTCGAGCTGGAGTACAAGCTGGACCCCCGGGACGGAGAGCACAAGCTCCTCGACGTCAATGCCAGGACCTGGGGCTACCATTCCGTCGGCCCGGCTGCTGGAGTCGACTTCCCGTACCTTCTCTTCTGCGACCAGCTGGGGTGCGAGGTGCCCCGAGCGCGGGGCCGGCCGGGAGTCCGATGGATCCGGCTCGCCACTGACGTGCCGAATGCGGTCGTCGACATGCGGGCCGGAAGGCTACGGCCACGCGAGTACCTGACCTCCCTGCGTGGCATCGACACCGAGGCGGTATTCTCGGCGCAGGATCCCGTTCCTGGGATGTACGAGCTCGTGCTGCTGCCCTATCTGTTCTTGAAACGGGGGCTGTGAGCCAGCCATGTTCGAGGCCACCCATCCCTTCCTGTTCTTCGACTACTTCCGGGTCCCGTACCAGCTCGCGCCACCCCGCGCAGATCGGCCGGACCCTCCGGGAGCCTCCATCGACCGGTTCTGCGGGCGACTCTGGAAGGTTCCTGTCGAGGACGGTACAAGAGCGACCTTGTCGTGGCTGGTAGACGACTCGCACGAGATCCGGAAGAGCGGGGCGGTGGCCGGCCAGTACGTCTTGAACGGGAACCCCATCTTCGGCCACGTCGTCCCCGACTCGGTTGCCCGCCAGTGGTTGGACGGCACGGGTGGGTGGCGGCCGGTGGAATCCATCTCGAATGCGGCAGGCCGCCCGGTCGCGTCGGTCTGGCAGGCCGCCGATGGGAGCGTCTTCCTCCCCTTCGACCCAGGGGAGGTGATGCGCCGGTTCTGGAGCGAAGCCTATGGGAGCATCGGCCAGGCAACGCTCGTGGCCGGCATTCGCTCGGCGCTCGTCAAGGGGTACTACACGGTCCGCCCGGTGATGCCCCGTCCGCTCCAGATCGCGCTGCGCCGGATCTTCACTCGAGTTCAGCGAAGGTCGATGTTCCCGCGGTGGCCGATCGAGGACGCCCTCCACGACCTCTACGAGTGGCTGTTCAACCGGCTCGCCGCGTTTGCCGGCTGCCCCGTTCCCTGGCTGGACCTGTGGCCTGACGGTCGGGCGTGGGCCCTGGTGCTGACCCACGACGTCGAGACGTCGGTCGGGTGCCGCGACCTGCACCTGCTGCGGGACGTCGAGCGGGAGCTCGGCCACACCTCATCGTGGAACTTCGTGCCGCTCCGCTACAACGTGGACGACGCCATCCTGGACGCCTTGCGCGCCGAGGGCTGTGAGATCGGTGTCCATGGCCTCCTCCACGACGGCCGCGACCTTGGCTCCCGGCGGCTGTTCAGAAAGCGGCTGCCCAAGATCCGCGAGTACGCCCGCCGGTGGGACGCGGTGGGATTCCGAGCCCCGGCCACACAGCGGGTCTGGCAGTGGATGCCCAGGATGGGTTTCGACTATGACACTTCCTATCATGACACCGCGCCCTACGAGCCGACCCCGGGAGGGTGTTGCAGCTACCTCCCCTACTTCAATGAGGGCATGGTGGAGCTGCCGATTACGCTGCCGCAGGACCACACGATCTTCGCCATCCTCCAACATCCGGATGAGACGCTGTGGACCCAGAAGGCGGCCCATGTCCGGAACCGCGGCGGGATGGTGCTGGTCCTCACGCATCCCGACTACGTCGGCGACCCTCGCCTGGTGGAGGGGTACCGTCGTCTCCTGAAGGGCTTGGAGTCCGACCCCTCGGTCTGGCGGGCGCTGCCACGAGAGGTCAGCGACTGGTGGAGGCGGAGGGCCGGTTCCAGGCTTGAGCAGACGAAGACGGGTTGGACTATCCGGGGTCCGGCGATGCCAGATGGCAGCGTCCGATTCGCTCGGACGGGAGAGCCCGCCCTGGTTGCGGACGATGCCGGCCCGCAGTGGGCGGGCGGGGAATCGTGAGGCAACGTCGTCAACCGCGCACGTCGAAGGTGGTGTCGATGGCGTCGGTGAACCGCCGGCTGAGGGTGGCCGTGGCATCCTCCATGGTCCAGCCGGGGGCGGCGGAGAGCTTCATGCCCGGCGGGGCGACCACGTCGATGCGGAGGCCGGGCGCCAGGATCAGCACCTGGGGATCGGCGGTGAGCCGGTAGCGGAATCCACCAGCCTTGGCGCGCGCCGCCTTCGGGGTCAGATAGCGCACGGTGAAGCTCGTGGACTGGCCAGGAGCGAGATCGACATCAACCCGGACCAGAGGGCGGCCGTGCTCGCTGACCACAGAGGGCCGGACCGGGCGGCCATCGCGGGTGGTCTCCTCCAGGGTAGCGCCGGGGGGGAGGTAGTTGGCGAGGACGGCGGCGGCGCGACCCGAGGTGTAGCCGACCTCGGCACTGGCCTGGATGGGCTCGTTGGACGGCACGTCGTTATCGAGGGTGATGGTTCGGGTAACCTCGGCGGACCCGTCCGGCCGGAGCTGAACGAGGTGGTGGATCGACCGGCGCTGGAAGTAGTCCATCCGGCTGCGGTTGGTGTTGAGGGTGTAGACAGCCAGGTAGTCATTTCCGGCCTGGGACAGCCCGCCGTACATCCCATTGTTGGCGAGCACCCGTTGTAGAGCGGGGTCAGCCGCGTAGATCTGCATCTGCCTTCGAGCGCCGGCGGCGCCGAGGACCCTACCGGTTGCGACCAGGTCGCGGCCGCTCAGCAAGCGCTCGACCAGCGCGTTGAGCAGCGCATCGTTGTAGGGGCGGCGCTGCTCCCGGCTCGGCCAGCGTACGTAGGCGTCGTGGGTGGTCTGCTGGACGAAGTTGGCGGCGGTGAGCCGGCCGTAGCCGGAGACGGTGATCGGCCCGGTGTCTTGCAGCAGGGCCCGCATCGCCAACGGGTCCATGGCGATCACGCCGTCAGGCGTCGGCCGGCCCCCGGCCGCATAGGCGCGCAGCAGCTCCTGGCCGGAGGTCGGGAAGTCCGGCGAGGAGTTGGCCAGGGAGAACTCGGTGAACCTCCCCCCGCGGGCCCATGGGTCGCCGGCCACGGCCGACCAGGTCGCCTGGGCGCTGTGGACGTTCTCGGCGATCTCCCCCTGGCGGGCCTTGATCCCGACGACGCCCTTGTCGAGGGTCACCTCGAGCACGGCCAGGGGAACACCGCCGCCGGGACGGAGCTCGGCGGGATTGGTGAGGGCGACCAGGTAGGTCCGGGCGTGGCCGGCCCCGACGGCGGCGGGCAGAGCCTGCAGGGTGGGCACGACCGGCTGGGCCCGGGCGACGGCCTCGTCGAGCCGTTCGAGCGCCCAGCGCTTGGTCTGGTCCGCGCCGGGGGCGAACGGCCCGCCGCGCACCTGCGCGAGCTCGGCGCGGACCCGGTTGAGCTCCTCGACCAGGCCCTTCGCCTGAGCGACCGCGTCGTCCAGGGCGTTCAGGTCGAAGCGACCGTGCTCGAGCACCGCGAACCGGCCGGACTGCAGATGGACCGAGACCGCGACAGCCCGTTCAGCGGCGCTGGTCAGATCCCGGGAGGCGGCGAGCAGATGCCTGACGTCGCTGACGCCACCGCCGAGCACGGGCAGGCGGGCAGCTACCCGCATCGGGCGACGGGCGGTGATGGACTCGGCGACGTCGAGGTTGCGGGAGGCAGCTTGTATCGCCGTGTTGGCGGCGTCCGGGTCGCCGCGGCGAAGCGCTGCCTCGGCCTTGGTGAGCTCGGTCCGCAACCCGACGGCCTCGACGCCCAAGTCCGCCCTTGCTTGAAGCAGGCCGAGCACCAGCCAGCCCCCGACGACCACCACCACGCCCAGTGCTCCCCACAGGGCCCCGTGGGCGATGGTCAAGTGCCGGCTCTTCGGCCACCACTTGGGCCGTGCTCTCAGTCGGTCGTCCGCCGGTGGCCGGCTGGGCCGAGGTGGCTCCTCGGCCGCTGGCTGATGACCGTCCGATGCTGGCCGGGTCGGCGGTTGGGCGGCCTCCGTCTCGGACGCGATCTCCTCCGAGCCCGCCAGGCCCTGTGCCGTTTCCTTTGGTGGAGCGGCCGGCCGAGCGGCCTGGGCGGCCGGCTCCGTCGTCGCGATCGCCCCAGTAGCGGGCCCGGCGACCAGCGCGCGGGGTACCCCTGTCGGGGCGGGGCGCGCCGGGCTCGACCGGGACCCGAGCCGGAGCCTGCGCTGCTTGGTGCTCGTCTGCTGCAAGTCGGAGTTCGCCGGTTCCAGGTCGGTTGGAGGCGGGGAGACCTGACCGGAGGGGGACCTACCGGCCGGGCCGCTGGTCGCATCCATGCCAGCCAGGATCTCGACCAGATCGGAGAGGCTGAGTGGCCGGCGAAGCACCAGCCGGTCCGGGTCCGGCGGCAGGTTCGATGCCTGCTCGCCGGACGTGAGCAGCACCACCACGCGACCTGTGTGGTGCTGGCGGACCCAGGAATAGGCGGCGGCCCGCTCCCCGGCGTCCAGATCCAGCACCACCGTGGACATCGCCCTTCCCGGCCACATCGACGACCGGTGCGACGCGTCGATGCGGGCCACCCAAAGGCGGCCCCCCGCCAGGACCTCGATGCTCTTGCCGAGGAGCGGATCGCTGGAGACCAGCAAGACCGAGACTGCCACTGTGCCCCCCTCTCGGACCTTCGAGGGGCCACGGGAGGATATCGTGCCAAGCACCCAGCGAAGCGAACGGGCGATGCGGTAACCATTGTACGTATGTGCCCCTGAACGGGTTAACCATCGCGGTCGCCATGCTCAGAAACGACCCGGCTCACCGGTACGGCTAGTAATGGCACGCACGCCAGTCGTAATGGCGCGCCAGCCAAGGCAACCGGCCGGTACCAGCCCGGGCCACCTGGGGCCCTTGCAGCTCGGGCTGCCCGCATACACCATCGGGCACGAGCTCCCGCTGATGCGGGCCATCCCAACTTCACCGGCGATAGACTTTCTCTACACATTCTCAAGGTTGACGAGAGACGACGCCAATGCGACTCGGCTACGCCATTCGAGCATCACAGACCATGCTGCGTCATCCCCGGCAGGGAGTCGAGCGCATTCGGGGGCGCATCGACCGGCGCCGCGACAAGCGGGAGCTGGGCGCACTCGGGATTCCGGCGAGCGACCTCTACGGAGCGGTCGCGGATTGGGAACGACGTCTGCACGCGTCGCTCGACCTGCCGTGGCCGTGTCAGGCCGCGGCGTCGTTCGGTCAGGTGTGGGACAATCTCGTCGCTGAGCTTACCGACTCCGGCGTTCATGTTGGGATGGCCTCGTACGGCGGGTGGAACGACAGCGACCGAGCGTTCGCCGAGGCCATTTGGTGCATCATCGCCCACCTGCGCCCTGCAACTGTAGTCGAGACCGGCGTCGCTCATGGGGTCACGAGCCGAATCATTCTCCAGAGCCTTGAGCGCAATGGGAGCGGTCATCTGTGGAGCGTCGATCTCCCAGCGGTCGATCCGGCCCTGCACCGTGAGATTGGCATCGCGGTCCCAGAGGACCTGCAGCACCGTTGGACGTACGTCCAGGGAACGAGTCGTGAGCGGCTTCCACACCTGCTGACCGAGCTCGGGGAACTCCATCTCTTTGTCCACGACAGCTTGCACACCGGACGCAACCTACGCTTCGAGCTCGAGTCGGCCTGGGCGGCCATGCCACCTGGTGGCACGGCCGTGGTGGATGACATCGACCACAGCCTCGGCTTTCGGAGCTTCGTTGACCTGGCCAGCCCAAGAGCGTGGTTCGCGGCCCGACACGTCACCGGAGGCGGCCTGTGGGGGGTGGCGACCAAGGCCCGAACCTACCCGAGCCGTCGTCACCCTCAGCCGATGTCCGAGCACAACGCAAGCGGCGACCAAGCAGTTCAGGCCGGGGCGAGGCGCGCAGCAAACATCCGCGCCCTCAAGGCGGATCCGCGTTACAGAACTCTCAGACCGTCAGGGAGCAGGTACTCGTTGCGAGAGCGACGGCATGGGCGGATCGAGCAGGCCGTCGTCTGTGAGATCGCTGACGCGATCAAGGCGCTGGTGCGGCGTGAAAGCCGCCTTCTCCACATCCACGCCCGACACGGCCTGCCGACCCTGCTCTTCCGCGATCAGCTCGCTCGACCGGAACGTCCGGTCATCTACGACCGAGAGGACGGACGGGCTCCCGAAGCCAGCCTAGAAACCGATTTCGCGCAGGTGGATGTTGAGGCGGCCGAATTTCCCGCACCCGATGGCCACTTTGACATCGTGGTCTGGAACCGGGACCTCGTCACCGTGATGAACGTCGTGCCGGCGTTGAGGGAGGCGCGCCGCGTACTACGGCCGGGAGGCATCCTGGTCGTCGCTGTCCCTAACCTCGCCGCCCTCCACAACCGCCTGCTGCTTCTGGCTGGCCGTCAACCGACGACGCTGCACATCAACGACGGTGACCATATACGGGGCTTTACGATCCCCTCGATGACGAGATTCCTCGAGCGCGACCTGGGGTTCGGCATCCTCCGGGTGAGAGGCGTGGGTCTCGCCCCGATCACCGGCGCTGTCCTGCCACGCCCGCTTCGCGGCCTGAGTCACACCGTCGTCTGGGTCCTCCGAAAGGCTGGTGGCGTCACGCGAGAGGCTGCCACCCTGAGCGCGAAGCAGCCGGATAGCCCCCCCTCACCAAGCGACGGATCGTAAGGCAGTCCGGTGTCGCCAGGAGTTGAGCGTCGCGGGATCCGACCTGACGCCGGCTTGGGTCGTTCAGCCTGGTAATGCACGGGGCGCCCACGTGCCTAGCAAGTGTCACGGCTCCTCAGGACGGCTGGGATCGTCCGAAGGATGGTGGCGAAGTCCAGCGTCAAATTGCGCCGGCTGGCGTACTCGACGTCGAGGTCGAGCGCCTGCTGCATGGTCAGGAGGGCGCGGCCGCTCACCTGCCACAGGCCGGTGATGCCAGGCTTCACCGAGAAGCGGGTCCGGTGCCTCGGCTCGAACAGCTCTGCCTCGTAGGGGAGCACCGGTCGAGGGCCGACGAGCGACATCTCGCCGCGCAGGACGTTGATGAGCTGTGGCAGCTCGTCGAGACTGGTTTTCCGCAGGAGCCGTCCGATGGACGTCACGCGTGGGTCCCCGGTCAGCTTGTAGATCCCAAGATCGGGGTCGGCCGGAGCCGGACGTCCGGCGAGCATGACGGTCACGTACGCTCGGTGAATGCCGTCGTCGATGTCGTGGTACATGGTCCGGAATTTGAGCATGACGAACGTCGACCGCTGCTGCCCGACGCGGACCTGCCGGAACAGGGGAGGTCCGGGACTCGTGAGCCAGATCACGATCGCGATGGTCAGCATCACGGGGGACAACAGGACCAGGAGGACGCCTGCCAGCAGGATGTCGACGGCCCGCTTCGCGGCCCGGTCCAACAGGTGGCCGACCGTGCCGCTCCGGTGGGATTCGACCGCGCCGACGACGGCCCGAAGTCGTTCTGGGTCTGGCTCACGGTTGCTCTGGAGCGCTTGCGCCATTGATCCCCCTACTGCAGCGCGCCGGGAGGGGCCGACGAATGCGAGGCCGCCACTCGGGCGGCGTGGGCTGCGCGGAGACGCGTCTCGATGTCGCTGAGCTCGTCCACGCGCCGCGTCGGCACAGCGGGGCGACCAGCCCCGGGAGCGATCTGGAGGTCAACCTCCATGTCGTTGCGCCTCACCGACGAGTTGGTTCAGGCAGTCCGAGACGTACCGGACCTGCTCCTGGGTGATGTGAGGGAACACCGGGAGGGAGAGGATCTCGCCGGCGGCCCGCTCGGCCACCGGCAGCGGACCGGGGGTGTACGCCGCGTACGGCTCCTGCAGGTGGCAGGGGATCGGATAGTGAATGCCGGTCTGGATCCCCCTCCGCGTCAGGCCGTCCCGGACGAGGTCGCGGTCGGGAACCCGCACGACGTGCTGGTGGAAGGAGCTCTCCACGTCGTCGTCGATCCGCACCGTGCGGATGGCCGGATCGAGCAGGCGGCGGTAGGCCGCAACCGCCGAGCGCCTGGCCCGGTTCCATTCGTCCAGCCGTGGCAACTTGGCGGACAGCACCGCCGCCTGGAGCGCGTCCAGCCGGCTGTTGGTCCCAACCGCCGCGTGAACGTGGCTGGCGCCGGGCAGACGACCGTGGTTGCGCAGCGATTGGATCCTGGAGGCCAGCGGCGCGGCATCGGTCACGACGGCCCCGCCGTCGCCGAAGGCGCCGAGGTTCTTTCCCGGAAAGAAGCTGAAGCATCCGGCCACGCCGAGCGAGCCGGTCCGCGCACCTCGCCACGTCGACCCGTGCGCCTGCGCGGCATCCTCGATCAGTGCCAACTGCCTGGTGCGGGCCAGGTCCACGATGGCGTCCATCGCCGGCACGTTGCCGTACAGATGGACGACGATGATCGCCGCCGTCCGTGCGTTGATGGCGGGGGCAATCGTGTCGGGCGTTACGAGCAGCGTCTCCGGGTCGACGTCGACGAGCCGCGGAGTCGCCCCGGCCAGCACCACTGCCTCGGCGGTGGCGATGAAGGAATTGGCTGGGACGATGACTTCGTCGCCCGCACCGATACCGAGCGCGCGCAGCGTCAGCTGGATCGCGTCGGTCCCGTTGGCGACGCCCACCGCATGCTTGGCGCCGCAATAGGCCGCCCACTCCTCCTCGAAGCGCTCGACCTGCCGGCCGCCGATGAATGACGCGCCCGCCGTCACTTCCTTCCAGGCGAGCTCGAGCGCGTCTCCCACGTCAGCGCTCAGGGCGACAAGGTCGCTGAACGGCACCACGAGGTCGGCGTCGGTCCGCCTCTGGTCGGTGGCGCTCAAGAGACCTTCGCCAGTTCAGGCTCGGAGCCGTCGGCGCGCGAGACTTCCTCGAGGCTCACCAGCCGGCCGGTCCGCAGGGAGATGTCGGCGCATTCCAGGACTTGGACGACGCTCAATCCGTTTTCACCGTCTGTTCGCGGCCGGCTGCCGGTAAGCACGCAGGACACGAATTCGGCGTCCTGCACCCTCAATGGCTCCTCGAACGGCAGGTAGGGCGCGCGGATCTCGCCGTAGCGATACGACATGGGAATGTTCTGCAGGTTGGCGCCGCCCTCTGGCGACACCACGCCCTTGTCGAAGATCCGGATGCGCTCGTCCGAGGAGAGATCGTTGTAGACGGCCATCTTGCTGCTCCCGACCACCGTCGTACGTCGCACCTTGGAGGGGTCGAGCCAACTCACGTGGATGTTCGCCGTCACCTCGGGCTCGGCGTAGAGCAAGCGCAGGTAGGCCACGTCCTCGAGAAAATGGTGGCAGTGCCTGGATCCCCATGCCTGCACGGAGACGGGCACCGACCCGAGAATGTGGTTGAAAATGGAGATGTCGTGAGGGGCCAGGTCCCAGACGACATTGACGTCCGGCTGGTAGAGCCCCAGGTTCAGGCGGGCGGAGTCGAGGTAGTACACGTGGCCCAACTCGTTGCTCTGGATGAGCTCTTGGAGCTTCCAGACGGCCGCGTTGTACTCGAATGTGTGGCCCACCATCAGGACGACGGACTGGGCAGACGCCTCGTCCATCATTCGACGGGCGTCCTGACTGCTGGTGGCGAGTGGCTTCTCGACCAGGACGCTCTTGCCGCTCGACAAGGCCATGAGGGCGAGGGCCGCGTGCGTGCTCGGTGGCGTGGCGACGATCACCGCGTCGACGTGATCGAGGGCCGACTCCAAGGTTGGATAGGTGGCAAGATCAGGGAACGCCTGTTTCAGGCTGAGGAGGCGCTCCTCGAACGGATCAACCGCCACCACGTGGGTGACTTCAGGCATGGAGTGCAGCACTCGCACGTGCTTCGAGCCCCAATAGCCGCAACCGACTACTCCGACTTTCAATTGTCCCCCCTGAGACATCCCCGCGAGGTTAGATCGTCACGCGGAATCTATCTTAGGTGGCTGGGTGGAAGGCAACGAATCTGCAGAGCGACGTATTAAGGCATGGGCTGTCTGCGTGATCACGGACGTAATTAAGCTGGCCATACGCCGGCTAGATCCGTAGCGTGACGTAGTCGCATTACCTCATCTGCGTGAGACGCCGAGCCTTCGCCTTCGTGGTCGAGGCATGCGTCCTCGGCCGCGCTGGTCAGCGTCTTCCAGGGAGGACCCCGTCCCTGGCGTGGTGGTGGGGTGGGTGGCGTCCCTCGACTCGATCGTTGGAGTCGATCGCCTTGATGGTCACCTTGGCGTTGAAGCTATCGCTCCGAAGAAGACGACCAGGACACTCGAATTGGCGCGGCGGCGTTGGCGCTCAGGAGGCCCAACTCAGTTTGACGCTGGGAGCCGTCCCGTCACCTCCACCTGTCGCTCCACGGCGGCGCTGAAGGGCCGGCTACGTCGTGAACGTAAGAGCGCTACGCCAGGTGCTCCCTGGGCCGCCCGGCTGATGTGGTCGCCATCGTGCTGGCGTTGCAGCGCTTGAGGGCGTGTCGGATCGAGAGGCCTGCCAGCAGCTGGCCTCGTCGCCTGGCCCCTGCCGCCGCCGAGCTGCGCTTGGGTACCCACGACTACGACCGTGATGCCGGCAAGCCGGTCTGCGCGTGGGACGACGCCCAGGCGCGCGATGTGCTGGTGGATGGGCTGGTCGGTGACCCCAAGACCGTGCTGGCCGCGGTCGAGGCGGCCATGGAGCACGAGCACCAGGGACATCCCCAGGCCGCACGGACCTTACGACTACCCTTACTCAGCCGAAAGCGCGTTGCTCAGCAGCGTCCTCGCGCCAGCGCAGGTCGTCGTCCGTCCGGTCGCTGGAGATGAGCGACCGGACGTGGGCGATCCGCTGGAAGCGAGACCCGGTGAGGTCCTCGAGCTCCAGGCCGTACTCCTTGAATGCCTGGTAGAGCTGCTCGATCCCGCGGCGCACCGTCCAGCGCAGCTTCAGGTCGGGCAGGATGGTCGCCAGCTTGGCGCAGTCGACCCGATAGCAGCGCAGGTCCGGCCCGGCGCCGTCGGCGAAGGTGACCTCGCTGCCGGGGATCACCTCGTGGACCATCTCGGCGACCTCGCGGATTCGGTAGTTCTCGGCGGTCCGGCCGACGTTGAACGCCTCGGCATGGACCAGCTCGCGCGGGGCCTCCAGGATCGCCAGGAAGGCGGCTGAGATGTCCTCGACGTGGACCAGCGGGCGCCAGGGCGTGCCGTCGCTCATCAGGTGCACGGCGCCGGTGGTGAACGCGAAGCCGACGAGGTTGTTGACCACCACGTCACCGCGCAGCCGCGGCGACGCGCCGTAGGCGGTGGCGTTGCGCAGGAAGGTAGGGCTGAAGTCGTCGTCGGCCAGCTCGGCGATGTCCTGCTCGGCGAGGACCTTGGAGTGCCCGTAGGGAGTGACCGGGTTGAAGGTGGCCCCCTCGTCCATGAACGAGTTGCCGTCGGCGGCGCCGTACAAGCTGCACGACGAGGAGAACAGGAACCGCGGCACGCCGGCCCCCTTGGCCCGCAGCGCCAGCCGCACCGAGGCCAGGTGGTTGATGTCGTAGGTGACTTGCGGGTTCAGGTTCCCGAGCGGGTCGTTGGAGATGGCGGCCAGATGCACGACCGCGTCGAAGCCGCGCAGGTCCTCGACGCCGACGTCACGCACGTCCATTCGCAGGGTCGGCACCGGCTCGGGCTCCGGCCCGAACGTGCAGCCCGCGTACAGCGAGCTGTCCAGGCCGACGACCTCGTGCCCAGCCTGCACCAGACGAGGGACGAGCACGGCTCCGATGTAGCCGTCCGACCCGGTCACCAGCACCCGCACGTGATTCCTCCAGTGGTCGCCTCCAGATACACCACCACGACTATAGGAAGGGCAGCCATGTCGGTCAGGGCGCAGGCGCAGTAGTCGATCTACTGCACCTTCAGGTCTCCCACGCCAGCCTGGGCCGTTATCGTCAGATCGGCCAGATCGGCCAGGCTCCTCGAGAGCCGACCGGCTTTGCTCGGCCTCTCGACCAAGGACCACGCGATGATGACGACCAATGTGCACGAACCCATCCCGATGTGGCTGCCCCATATCGGCCCAGAGGTGATCGAGGCCGCGACCCAGGCGCTGGAGATCGGGTACCTCGGGTTGGGCAAGGCGACCAAGCGGTTCGAGGACCAGCTCAGCGGCTACCTCGAACTGGACGACCAGCGCGTGCCGATGAGCACCAACAGTTGCACCGCCGCGCTCAACTGCGCCTGCATGCTGGCCGGCGCGGGCCCTGGCGACGAGGTGATCGCGCCGTCGTTCACCTATGTCGCCGCGCACCAGGCGGTCACCGCGACCGGCGCCGACGTGGTCTTCTGCGACATCGAGGAGCCGACCCTCACGGTCGACCCGGACAAGCTGCGGGAGCTGATCAGCGAGCGCACCAAGGCGATCATGGTCTGCCACTTCGCTGGACTGGTCGGCAGGCTGGACGAGGTCTACCAGGTCGCCACCGAGCACGGGCTCCGCGTGATCGAGGACGCCGCCCACGCGATCGGTACCCGCCGCCACGGCAAGCTGGTCGGGGCCACCGGCGACCTGGTCTGCTTCAGCTTCGGTCCGGTCAAGACCATGACGACCCTGGAGGGCGGCGCGATCGTCACGCCCAACCCCGAGGAGCTGCAGACCCTGCACCAGCTCCGCATGCTCGGGGTCGACAAGGAGACGCAGGCGCGCTACGAGAACCGGCGGGCCTGGGAGTACGACGTGCTGCACCAGGGCTTCCGCTATCACCTGGGCGCCGTCCCTGCGTCGATCGGGATGGCCCAGCTCGCCCTGCTGGACGAGTTCGTGCGCAACCGCCAGGAGTACTGCCGCGGTTACAACCAGCGCCTCGCCGGGATCCCCGAGGTGATCACCCCCGATTCCGACTACAACGACGTCGGCCCGTTCATCTACTACATCCGCGTGCCTGCCTCCGAGCGCCAGGACCTGATCGAGTTCCTGAAGCGGCGCGGGGTGCCGACCGGGATCCATTTCCTCGGCGCCCACGAGTTCACCTATTACAAGGACGCCCGCCGCGGCGACCTGTCCGTCACCGACCGGGTCGTCGGCGAGGAGCTCACCCTGCCGCTCTGGTCCTACATGGACGAGTCGGTCCTCGACCGCGTCGCCGACCCCATCCGGGAGTTCTTCGCCTAGAGCCAAGGGCCCGGCGGCGGCCGGGCCGAGGCCGAGGCGGGCCCGGGCGGTGGGCGACGCGGTCAGATGGTCAGCACGGCCTTGCCGAGCACCTGGCCGGCCTCCAGGGCCCGTTGGGCGGCGGCGGCCCCCTCCAGTGGGAAGGTCGCCCCGACGTGCACCGACAGCGCGCCGGAGTCGAACAGCCGGGCGGCGTCCTCCAGGATCCCGGTCTGCCGTTCCCGCTCCGCGAACCAGCCGAACACCGCGGCACCGGTCGGGCCGCACTGCACCTGCGGCGGTCCTTGCCCGCGCTGGGCGACGGCGCTATGCACTGGCTTCCCGCACCGGACGGCTGCTCGCCTTCGCCCGTGACCCGGCCTTCACCTGCACGCTCAACCTCTCCGACGCCCCGGTCGCCCTGCCGCCGCACCAGGAGGTCCTGCTCTTCAGCGGCCCGCTGCACTCCCACGAGCTGCCCCCCGACACCGCCGCCTGGCTGCGCCGCTGATCCGCGCTGTGGTCACGCGGTGCTGGCGAGCCAGCGGCCGTACAACTCGGCGAACCGGCCGCCGCCGTCCAGCAGTTCGTCGGGCGTGC
>WNGJ01001312.1_pt1 | contig 37131 bp, 36 predicted proteins | sample 5400611 | NCBI WGS metagenome assembly WNGJ01 (sample SAMN13153375, study PRJNA577476) | soil metagenome | isolation source: 40 cm soil or saprolite under Garry oak tree replicate 1 | place: USA:California | collected 2016-06-15
CGGGATCGCCGCCGCTGAACTTGACGCTCTTGATGCCGTATTTCGTTGCGATCTCGAGCAGGCTCTCGATATTCACGAACCGCGCGGAGGTCTTGGCCGGCTGCAGCCACGGCGCGCTCTGGCCCTCGTTGTGACAGTAACTGCATCGGAGGTTGCAGGCAGACGTCAGCGAAATACGCAAATCGCCCCGTCCAGGAACGATGTCGTTCCGTTCATCAGCCGGGATGGCATCGGCTGGAGAATTCTCGAATCTGAGCAAGGATCGCCCCCCGGCGAACCAAGGATCATCTGCGGCGAGTCAGAGCCCGACGCCAGACAATGCAACTAGCAGAGTGATGCGAAAAGAGGACCCTACTTGGAAGATTCCCTGGAAAAATTCCACCGGTGTGCCGTGCGCGCCACACGCTTCTCCAGTAGAAGCCCGTAGTGAGGTTGCAGCCTACCGTGCCGTTGCTACTCCGGCAGGTCGAGCCTGACGGCGACACGAAAGAACCGGCTGTCCGATGTCGGCAGATCGTCGCCCGGAAAGAATGGCGCGTAGAACTGCTCGATCGGAATGCTTTCGCGCTGGAAGCCGCCGCTGTCGTGCGACGGGTATTTGATTTTGAATGTCAGAATCGAGCCGTGCCGGCCTTTCTGGCGCAGCCGTCCGCTCTTGACCCGGAATGACAGCCGGGAGAACAGCTCCGGCAGATTGTCGAGGCCCGGCACGGCGACCCTCTGTTTCATGGCGGCATTGCGCGCGCGCAGGATGATCTTGAAGACGTTCTCCAGGCTGTCCTCCGGACTCTGCTCGAATGCCGACGGGACGAGCTGCGACAGCGACAGGAAACCGGCTTGACCGGCTTGCAGATATGCCGGCACCAGGATGGTGCGATCGAGCCGGGCGACCTGAAGCAGCTCCTGCCGGAATGTGTCGAGGGGACCGAGATCTGCATGATCGTTGGCCAGCGCGAAGCACGGGCGCCGCTGGCTGAGCACCTGGAGGCTGTGCCGCAACAGCAGGTAGGCCGCCTTGCATCTCGCCGCGTTGGAGTCGCCACCGAGCTCGGTCAGCGCGTCCGTGAGCTGGTCGTCGTTGTAGCGCACGCGCGCCAGCGACGCCCAACTGGCGTTATTGAAATAGGAGGCCAACTCCATCGCCGGAGCCCTGCATTCCGGGTCCGCCAGCTGGCGCTCGAGCTCCTTGAACCAGTGTGAGGAAAAATACAGGATCTGCGTCGCCCATTGCTTCGATTTCCGATCGACCTCGCCGATCATCTCGATGAGATCGATCTCCTTGAGCTCGCGTCCTTTGTCGTAGGTCGAAAGCTGCCGGTATCGGGCGCGCAGCCGGTCCCACTGCACCTGCTGAGTCGGAAACTCCAGAAACCTGAGGCTGCGCGATCCCGAAGAGATGGTCCAGTTCGACAGCGGCCGGCCTTCCACATGCAGTTGCTGATCGATGAGTTCCCACAGGCCGATCAGCTGACGCTTGAACAGCAAGGATTGCGGAAACTCGATGACCTCGTCGCGCCTGATGACCTCGTCGATGACCTCGAGCACGTTGTCGAGGATGAGGCCGACCGGCAACAGATTGGCCACCAGCAGGTCGGACCGCAGCGGTTGGCCATCGGGATCCAGCGGCCGGCCGTTCTTGAGGACGAAATGCTTGTAAGGATATTTGGCGAGGTAGAAGCACAGATCACGCTGACGCTCCCGTGCCGCTTGGCCCCACACGACCCTGAGCAGCGCCTCAAGCTCCGCATCCACCGCCTTGACGGTTTCCGACGCTTCCTTGAAATCAAGTCGATGCATGACGCGATACGCACGCTACGGCAACACGATGTGTCGACGACCCCCCGATGGGGCCGACCTGCCGCCTCATTATAAGCACGGCAGGCTGTCACGTCCCCAACCATTCGCGGGCGCCGCGACGGTTGCCCGTGCCACAGCCCTCGACACAAGAGTTTCAAGGTTTTGAGCGGCGACCCACGCTGCGAGAGCGGTTCGACTGCCTTACAAGTTCGGAAGCGGTCCGGTCTCAAAAGATCGAGATGCGGGCGCAGTGGAAGATTCCCAAGAGGCACAATGGGGCTGAAATTCGCCCGCACCGAAAATTAGGCTCTTGATATGATTGAGTTATCACTATCCCGCCCCCTGGGCACCATTCGCGCACAGCAAGCCCGTGATCGCGCTGTAGACGCACTCGCTCACATAAATGAACCGCCCAGCAAATGAACCGCCGAGCGAGCGCTCGACGGTCCATTTTGGCTTGCTGTGTTTTTGGCTTGCTGTGTTTTTGGCTTGGGGTGTTCGAGTCGCCGACTTACCAGCGGTCGTTGTCGACGCCGACGCCGACGCTCACGCCGGGAGCCCGGAATCCGATGCCGGCCCGGGGGCCATCGTCCCAATCGCGATAGCTGCGGCGCTCGATGTAGCGCTCGCGCGGCGCATCATAACCATAGGAATCGCGAATGATCACGCGGCTGCCGCCGCGGGTGCGGTAGCATCGGCCGTAGTCGTCACAGACCAGTCGAACTTGCTGCACCAGTTCAGGGCTCGTGTACTCGCTGGTGGTGATGATGTCCGTAGCCTTTGCGTTGCCTGCGATCAGCGTGCCGGCTCCGGCCAAAAGCATCAGGGCGAATTTTCCCATAAGTTCCTCCTTAACGACGCATCTGCCCTGCGGAAAGAAGCCTGTGCGTTGCCTTTCGTTCCCGGGAACCGGGGACATTTGCGAAGCGCTATCGGCACGAATCGCCTACACGATCGATCTGAACATCACCAGCGCATCGACATACTCCGATGACGGCAGCCGGAATGCCAACGGCAGCCGCCCGACCGTCTCGAATCCGAGCGAATGCCAGAGCCGGACGGCGCGTTCGTTGGTGCTGACGACAAAGTTGAATTGCATTGCGCGGAAGCCGCGCTCGCGCGCATGCGCGATCGAATGTGCGCACATCGCTCTCGCAACGCCCGATCCTTGCGCATCGGCTGCGGTCATATAGCCGCAATTCGCCACATGGGCGCCGCCGCCCGCCTGGTTGGCGCGGATGTAATACGTGCCCACCAGGGAGCGATCGTTCTCTGCGACGAACGTCTCCTTGTCGGGACCCATCCAGTAGCCCAAGGCGGCTTCCTTGCTCATCGCAGGATCGAGCGTGTAGGTGGCGCCGGCCCGGATGGTCGGCTCGATGATCCGCCAAATCGCGTCCCGATCGGCTTCTGCTGCGCGTCTGATGTTCATGTGGCGGCCTCCCATGAATATGGGGATAGCAAACTGCGGCATCGGGGGTAAGCTCTAACGGAAACGAGCGAAACGGCAGCCGGGACTTGGATTGCGATGACTCCCTCAGGCGATGAGCTCCCCGCGCAGGATATCACGATCCTGCTGGTCGAAGACGATCCGCCGACCTTGTGGCGGCTGCAGGACGCGCTTGCCAAGGCGGGATTCGACGTCGTCGCCGCCGCGACCCTCGCGGAGGCGCGCGCGAGCCTCGCCCAGCGCGTGCCCCGGGTGTTGTTGACCGATCTTCAACTGCCCGACGGCCACGGCAGCGATCTGATCCGCGAGACGCGGCAGCGTTTCCCCAATACGGAAATCATGGTGATCTCGATCCTCGGCGACGAGGAGAGCGTGATCTCCGCCATCACGGTCGGCGCCACCGGCTATCTGCTCAAGGACGCGTTTCCGACCGATATCGCCTCAACCGTGCGCGAGCTCGTGGCGGGGCATTCGCCGATCTCGGCTTCGATCGCGCGCTTCATCGTGCGCCGGACACAGGCGAATGCCGAGCCGCCGCCAGGTCCGCCGCTCAATACAGCGAAGCTGACGCCGCGGGAAATCGATATCCTATGGGGCATCGCCAAGGGTTTCAGCTATGCCGAGATCGCGAGCCACCTCAGCATGTCGCGCCAGACCGTGCCGGGCCACATCAAGAGCATCTATCGCAAGCTCGAGGTGCATACCCGCGGCGAGGCGGTGTTCGAAGCGCTGCAGCAGGGCTTGATCAAGCTGTGACGGAGGCCGCGGCGAAACCGGCCGCGTCCGGCGGTCGAGGCTTCAGATCGCGCCACTCGGCGTCCCGCCTCCTGCAATATCTCCTGCTTCAGGCGCTGATCGCGATCCTCTGCATCTTCGCGCTGCGCCACCCGTTGTCCGAGCCGCCGTCGCGCTACGCCGTGACCGCGTTCACCTTGACCGATCGCGGCGCCACGCATTCCGTCACGCTGCCCGACTTCGTCGCGTCACGTTTTTCGATGGACGACCCCGTGCTTTATGCCGGCAGCTTCACATACGATTCCACCTCGGCGAGGGATGAGGCACACCGCGCGTGGTCGGTCTACCTGCCGCGTTTCACCAACGGCGTCGAGATCATCGTCAACGGCGTCGAAATCCTGGATAGCCGGCGCGATCCCTCCGCCAACCGGCTCGACCGCGCCACGCCCGAAATCGCGGTGATCCCGGCGTCGTTGCTGCGGGACGGTCCGAACGAGCTTGCCATCAGGCTTTACGTATGGGGCCCGATATCGGGCTTCCTTGACCGCGTCTCGGTCGGCCCCGACGAGGTGCTGCGCCCCTATTATGAACGTCGGACGCTGCTGTTCGTCACGCTGCCGACGGTATTTGCGGCGTGGCAGGGGATTCTCGCCGTGATCCTGACCATGATGTGGGCGATGCGGCGTCATGAACCGGCCTACGGCGCGCTGGCGGCGGCGATGGCGCTGGGAGCCGTGCAAGCATTCCTGCCGACCGCTGTGGATCAGCCCACCTACCCGCAACTGAACACAACCCTGATTGCGTCCGCGCCGCTCGAAAGCGGATTCGTCGTGGCCTTCGCGATCCTGTTTTACGGCCGGAAGTGGCCGCGCTATGGTCCGCTCGTCTTCGTTCCCGGCGTGCTCTTGATTCTGGTCGGGCTGTTCGGAGATCCCGGCTCGGTCCGCGAATTCTCCCTTGTCCTCGGTGCGCCGGCCGTCGGGCTGCTGCTATTGGTGTTGGCGCTGATCGTGGCGTGGTCGGAGTTGAAGCGGCAGGACGTGCCGAGCCTGTTGCTCGGCTGCGCCGTCACCATCGTGCTGACCTCATGGGCTCACGACATGCTCTCGGTGTTTCGGATCATTCCCGATCACCGCATCTTCTTCACGCGCTTGTCCTATTCGGTCATGCTGATCGCGATCGGCGCCGGGCTGACCTGGCGATTTGCGCGGGCGCTGAACCAGGTCGACGGCTTCGCCGCGCGACTGGTGACCCAGCTCCGCGAGGCCGAAGAAAAACTGAGGGCAAGTTTCGTCCGCGAGGAGGAGCGCGCGCGTGCCGCCGCGCTGGCGCGGGAGCGCGCGCGGCTGATGCGCGACCTTCATGATGGGCTTGGCGGCCAGCTCGTCAGCATCGTCGCGCTAAGCGAACGGGGCGACGCCGGCGCGGGCGTCGGCGACGCGGCGCGGGCGGCGCTGAAGGATCTCCGCCTGGTCATCGATTCCATGGATGACATTGGCGGCGATCTGATGCTGGCGCTGGGCTCGTGGCGCGACCGCGCCACGGCGCAGTTGCGTCCGCATGGCATCGCGCTGGATTGGCGGGCGACGCCGCAGGGCCTGCCGGTTCATCCCGAGCTTCGGCCATGGCACGTCATCCAGATGGTCCGGATCCTGGATGAGGCTTTGACCAATGCTGTCAAGCACGCGAACGCGCGACGCGTCACCGTGAGCATCGAAACGCTCGGCGACGCTTGCGGCTGCATTACTGTCGCGGACGACGGCAAGGGTTTTGCGCTCGCCGGCCTCGCAGTCCCCGACGGCGGCGGCACGGCCGCCGTCGATCGGCCAACGGCGCGCGGCTTGCGCAACATGCGAAGCCGCGCCGCTCGCTGCGGCGCGGGTCTTGAGCTGATCTCCGGCGCCGGTGGGACAAGCGTGAGGCTGACATTGCCCCGCCGCTTTCCCGACAGCGACGCCGTTGCTGGCTGACCTTCCAAGCGCGACGGCTCGATCCGGATCATGCGCCTCAGCGCCGCACACGGGTGTAACCGACGTGCCGCACGCCATAAGGGGTCACGCGGGTATAACCGACGTGCCGCACTGTGACCGGGGCATAACCGACGCGCGCCACGCGGACGGCGGCGACCGGCGCGACAGGCGCCACAACGACGGGGGCCGTGCGAACCACGCAACCCTGCGGCACACCGGCCGTCTTGCAATAGACCACCGCGGCCTCGGCGGGCGGAGCCGTCAGCGACACCGCCGCCAGCGTCGAAAAAGCCGTCAGGGCAATCGCGGCGCTCATCCATTTTGATTTGTTCGACATGGTATTCTCCTGTTTCAAGCGTTTCTTCGGTCTTGCGATGCGCCGATCGGTCACCGCAGCCGACGCGGATGTACATGGCCCAGGATGGCGCCGGCCAACATCCCATGAAGATGGGGGAGGGGAAAAGCGCGCGAATTCGCGAGTTTTCGGCGGATCGGCGGATGCCATGAACATGGCATGGACCGCGCGCCTCGCTTCGACGAGTTTCCGGCCTGCTTTCAAACCCCAAACCCAACCGTCGAAAGGTGATCCCATGACCAAGTCAATGAATGTGAAGTCGCTCGCAATCTCGCTTGCCCTCGTGATCGCGGGCATGTCCACGGCCTCCGCGCAATCCGGGCCGACGCCGCAGGAGAAGATGGCCTGTCGCAGCGATGCCGAAGCGCTGTGTGCCGAGCACATCGGCAAGCCGGCCGAGATGAACGCCTGCCTGCGCGAGAACAAGGCACAGCTCTCGGTACCCTGCCGCAAGGTCGTGGAAGCGCATGGCGGCTGAAACGGCTTGCGTTGCTGCTGGAGCATGATCCGGAAAAGCATGCCCTCGGGCTACGACCCGATGGGTGGGTGCCGGTTTTCCCTCGCGACAAACGCGGAACGCGTTTGCGCGGAGATCATGCTTAGACAAAAAGATAGAGCGGGATGACGATTCGAAGAAAAGTCATCACGCTCTAGAGTGCGACGACGCTTCATCCAGAAGTCATCACGCTCCAGCGGTAAGCATCGCTCAATAGGATGGACCTGAACATCACGAGCGAGTCGACTGGTTGGATGACGGGATCCTGGATGTCGAATTGCGCCGCTTGATGCCGAGCCGGCGCATGCACGATCGAATGTTCGCACCTGGCGCTCGGGAGCCCCAACCCTTCCGGGATGACCGAACCATTTATTCCGTTCCTTCACTTCCCCCTTCGAAGGCCGCATAGCTCACGGCGTCGTCAATTGCACGCCGACGTTGTTGACGTCCTTGATCCCGTCGCTTTTTCCTTTTTCGCTGCGTGACGGGGGCGTCGGGAAACCTGCATTGAAAGACGTGCACGGGACATCCCATATTGTGAAAATATTGCTCCCCGATGTCTTCGAGCTGCACGGGAAGGGCACTCTGGACGCGCGCTGCCACCTCGTTGGTCATTGCGATCCCGCCTGGCGGTGAGATCGTCTGCAGGCGCGCGGCCACATTGATGTCGTGGCCGTAGATATCCTCGATGTCGGCCATGATCGGGCCGCAACTCAGGCCCATCCGGAAAACGACCTGACTGTCCTTGGCGGTGCTTCGGCAGCGCTTGATCATTCCCCTCTGGACGTCGACCGCACAACGGGCAGCGTCAAGCGCGGTCTCGAATTCGGCCATGATCCCATCGCCCGTCGATTTGAAAAATCGAGCCCCGTATTCCCTGAGTTTCGGATCGACCAGCTCATGGCGATGAGATTTGTAGAGAAAATAGGCCAATTCGCCGTTCAGGATCGTAAGCCGCGAATATTCGACGACATCCACTGTGAGGACAGCGCCCCATCTGCGTTCGAGCGTCGGCGGGTCTGATTTGTCAAACCCGACCGTCATCCGGCGTATCGCAGCGAGGTAGTCTGCGTGCTTTTTCGACCTCATGTTGCGCCTCCTGGACGAGGGTTGCGATGATGCACTTCGTCCCCGTTCGATTGCAGGCAGCTTAGAAGGCGGGCGTCATTGGAGCGTTATCTGGCCGGGAAAGGCGGTAGGGCCTTGACGGGCGATCGCCTGGGTGGCGGGCTGAGGGAGGGGTCTGATTGCGCTCGCTCCGCCATGGAGAATTGCAAAGCACCCGCGCCGGAGATGCGCATGAGATGGTCGAGGTCGACGAACATGTGTCGATAGTGAGGCATTTCAGGGTATGGAACGGCATTGGCCGGCGGCCCGGTGCAAGTCATGGTTCGTTCCCTTCAAGGCGGTGGCAATAGTTATCGGACATGCGTAGGTCGAACCGGCCCGAACCGTATGAAGTCCACCGTGAAGGCGCCGTGAATAGCCGGTTGGCACCTGCGTTCACGGGTCTCATCGCCAAGCGCCTGGCCGATTGCGCGCGCCCGGACGCAGGCTGCGATGACAATTTGGATGAAACGACGATGCGGTGGTCACCGCGCAGGCACCCACCTCATGCGGGGCCAAGTCCGCGACCGGCCCGGGAGCGCGATTTTTCACGTACGTTTGATGAAAGTCGTTCGATTCCCGACCAGTCGCTGGGGGAAGACCTCGATCGGCGGCAGGTTGCTGGCACAGCCGCACCCTGATTGTGCCGGGGCACGCTCGCGATCCGGCAGACGGTTGACTACGGACGGACAAAAAATTGTTAGGCGGCGAGCCTACAAAATAACAAAAGAACAGACACATAAGTAGCAGCTAAGTAGCAGCCATATGGATTGGCGATCTGGCTTACTGGCAGCTTGTGTTTAGTACCATTGATGGTTGCGAATTGCCCGAAATTGAGAAGTATTCGTAATGAATTTCGCCCCCCTTGATTTATGTTCCGGATCTGGCGGAAAGCTGTTGGACAGCGTAGCAAGTCTCGCATCGGCGGAGCTTGCCGCGCTCGCAGGGCGTCTGACCCGCGTTTTCTCGATCGCAACTCCATTTGCACCGGGCCTTCACTGCATTGGCGGTGAGATAACGATCGACGCCGATCCGACCGCAGCCTCTGGCGCGGCGCGGCTAAGCGTCGCGGGTAATGGCGAGACGTTGGCAGCGGCGCTTGTCTCATGTCTGGGTGAGGCGGCTGAGTTTCTTGCCCAGTTTGAGAGACCGGGCGACATCGCCGCGGTAGCCGGTAGCGATCGAACAACATTCGTCTCCGACGGTTGGATTGCCGAGGCCATGTCACGCGCCGGCCGGACCATCGACTGGGTCAACGCATCTGACGCGTCGACTGGAGATATCGCGTTGCTGCCGGCCGATCTCTGCCTCAGACGGCCACCGGCTCGACGGGTGATCGAACCGGTCGGCGCATTGTCTTCTGGCGCAGCCGCAGGAGCGAGCTTCGAGATGGCTGCGCTTCGTGCAGTCCTGGAGCTCTGCGAGCGCGATGCAGCCGCGATGTGGTGGCTGGGCGGTCGCCGCCCGAAGCGTCTCGCGCTGGAGCATCCCGCTACCAAGGTCGGGGCTGAACTGATCGAGCGGTTGCGCCAAGGAGAGACGGCGCGACGGACCATGCTGCTCGACATCACGACCGATAGCGGCGTTCCGGCTGTTGCGGCGCTATCGGTGGACCATGACGGTCGAGGAATGGCATGCGGGCTGTCGTCAAGACTCACCGTGAGCGATGCCACAAGGGCTGCGGTCCTGGAAATGTGCCAAATGGAAATGGCAGCGCCGATCGCGGAGGCCAAGCGCGCTGAGCGCGGCGATGCGGTGCTCAACGAGGCGGATCGCCGCCATCTCCGTCGAGCGAAATTCGCGGCAGCGGACTGCGAGCTGCTTCGTGCTCGGGACATGTCGCCGCACGCCGCGAGCGTGCCGGCCGCGGCCTTCGGACTGAAAGGTCTAACAGGCCATCTGCGCAACCATGGCATTCGGCTCTTGCTGGTCGATCACACGCGGCAAGACATCGGAGTTGCCGTCGCGAGGGCTGTCTCTCCTGACCTGCAACCATTTTCGGCTGCCGTTTCAACGAAGCGTTTTGCCGAGGCGCGCCGCCACAATGAGAGCCCGGATATTGCGGAGCTTGAGACGCCATTGTTTTAGCATGAAGATATCGCTGGACGCCAATTGGTTGCATTTCGTAGATTCAGACAGGCGTATTTGACCATGGCCCCGCGATTTGGTGGAGCGTCAGAGGTGGCAACGGGCGGCATTCATAAAACGCCGGCGAGCGGACAACTGACCCTCCGTCTCCTCGGAGATTTCGCAGCCGAAATCGATGGACGCGAGATTTCGCTTTCGACGCGCAAAGCCAAAGCCCTGACGGCCTATCTCGCTCTTTCCGATAATGTGCAGGACACGCGTGAGCGTCTCGTCGGCCTTTTATGGAGCGAGAGCGACGAAGAACGCGCGCGAGCTTCGTTGCGGCAGGCCGTGCATGACCTGAGGCAGGCCTTCGACGGCGCGGGTTTTGCGGGATTTAGGGTCGACAAGCAAACTCTGTCGCTCGCCCGTGAACGGTGCGCTTGCGACGTTGACGAAGTGCTCGCCGCCGTGGCGCAAGGCGTGGTGCATTCGCGGCTACTGGACAGCCAGCGCATTACCGAGACTCTGCTTTCCGGTCTCGACAATGTCGATCCGGCCTTCCAGGTCTGGGTTCTGGCCAAGCGCCAACTGCTTCATGACCGGCTGACACTCGCGCTCGAATGCTTGCTGCCGGCGGAAGGGGACTCTGCAGAAGCGAGTGCCGCCGCCATGGCCTTGCTTAATCTCGATCCAACGCACGAGATCGCGTGCCGGCACCTCATTCGCGCACGCGCAGCGCGGGGCGACATCGGCGGAGCCTTGAAGATCTACAAGTCTCTCTGGGATCTCCTGGAAGAGGACTACGACATCGAGCCGTCCAACGAAACACAAGCCTTGATCGTCAGCATCAAGCAAATGCCGAGCCCGAGCGAACGCCGGCAAGCCTCGGCCATTTTGCAGGGTGCGGCACGCGAAGCGCCGGCGCCAAAACGGCTGTTGATATCCATCTGCACGTTCGACGCGAGCGGCGTGCCCGAAGACTTGCGCCACTTCGTCAATGGATTTCGTCACGAATTCGTTGCCTGTCTCACGCGCTTCCGCGAATGGTCGGTGCGAACGCTTCCGCCCCTCTGGGAACCCGAGCCGAGAACCTGGTCGTCCCCGCCAGAGTATATTGTCGAGGGCAGCACCTATGAATCGAGCGGCACGGTTCGGCTCGTGGTTACTCTGCGAGACGCATCGACGTCCGTGTGCGTGTGGAGCGAACGCTATTCCATCACGCTGGCCGAGTGGTTCGAGACGCAGGAGCGCATCGTCCGCCAGATCGCCATGGCCTTGAACATCCACGTCTCCGCCGAGCGGCTGCGCCGTCTTGCAGCGGGAACCGAGGTGACCCTGGAAATCCACGACCGATGGCTGCGCGGGCAAGCTCTGCTGTTGCAAATGGCCTCAAAGGATTGGCCGGCGGCCGCCGAGTTGGTCGAGAGCCTGCTTGCCGATGCGCCTGATTTCTCTCCCGCATTGAGCGGGTTGGTTCAGTACCGCAACATCGCGCACATCGCGCTTCCCGGCCAATTTCGGGATACCGCCAAGCATCTGGAGACGCTGCAAATAGCACAACGCGCAGTTCAGCTTGATCCGCTCGATTCGCGTGCGCAGCTCAGTCTGGCGTGGACCTACCAACTGCTCGGTCGCGTGGGCAAATCGACGCTGCATGCTGCGCTTGCAGTCGATTTGAACGAAAACGATCCCTGGACCTTGATGGCATCAGGCCAGATTTTTGCTTATTGCGGTGAATACGAGCGTGCGGAGGGCCTGTCAGCCGCATCGCTCGGGATCACGCCGATGCCCACGGCGCCACAGGTCGCGTATTCCGGCGCGATCAAGTTTCTATGCTCCGACCATGCGGGATGCATTGAGGCGTCTCCTGAGGATCTCGGGATGTCTCCAGCCTTCATGATATGGGGCTGCGCGGCCAAAGCCCATGTTGGTCGCCTCAATGAGGCAAAAGCGGAATTCGAGAGAGCGTTGGAGAGGGTTGCCGCCGACTGGCACGGCAGGCAGCCGCCGACGCGCGACAGCATGGCACGCTGGCTGCTGCATGCCTTTCCAATCGCGATTCGCAGCGACTGGGAACGTCTGGCCGCGGGTCTTGCCGCGGCCGGCGCTTCCGTCGAACGTATCGAGTTCGGCGTGTGGTGAACGCCGCCGCCCCCTCAGCCGCAGGTATTGAGCGTGTATTCGCCGACGCGCTCGGCGTGGATCGTCATTCTTTTGACCTTGGTATTGGATTGCGTCGGGTCTGGCTGTGTCCCGAATACCTCCGCATAAAAGCGCGGGAATTGGTACGCCGTGCCGGCAAGAAATCTGCCCTGGTGCTCGAGCAGCGTCGCGCTGGACGGCACCCGTAGAGTAAAGACGTCGGTATCGCTTTGTATCACAATGAGGCCGATACCATCGTCACGGGGCACCGGTGTGTTCTCTCCATCGTCGAAGATGAGGCCGACGTGCGCCTGGACGCACTGATCCCAGAATTCTCCAAACGATCTTGGCTTGGGATATTTTGGAGGCATCTCTTCCGCGGTGGGCACGGGATTTTCCTCGGTCATGACATGATCGACGTAGTTCCGGCCGGTCGCCCATGTTTTCACCAGTTTACCCCAGGCGGGATAATCGTTCGGACCAATCGTGATTTTTTGACGTCCCATGGTTCACCTCACTCCTGTTGCGTGCGTCATGCTTGATACCGGCTACCCGCCGATCGGGAATTTGATTCGATCACCGAGGAAATCGATGAGGCTGTTTACCGTCGTGATGCCTTCCAAGCCGGGAAATGCGCCGGGCTCTCCGTCGAAAACGAGCTTCGATGCCTGTTGCAACTGGCCTGCAAGGTCCTGATTGCCGTCGATGCCCAGCAGGCGATCATGCTGAAATATGCCGTAGAACACGTCAGCCACCACGATCGACGTCAACACGCCAAGATGCCTCCCCTCGATCTCGGGGTCCACTCCCGCTTCGAAGCGGGCGAAGAACGGAATCGGCGGATCGGTCGCCAGGATTCGGATGTCGTCATCGCTCAGATATTGCCCAGGCCTGCTTCGGCGAGCCGAAAGCCAGCGCGAGACGTCCGCGTACCAGGGCGGCTTCTTCGCGTCGTCCAGAGCGCCCGCCAGATAGGGCGACAAACGGAGAAGTTCCCCGTGCGTCTTACTTAGCGCTTTGGCCAAGGCGTGAACCGACCAGGGTTGCGTCGAAATCGAACTCGTCAGATCGCGAACTGTCAGCCCCGGCTCATTTGGCTCACTTCCCCGGACGGCGTTCTCGATGTCCATGCGGGACCATGGACCAATTCTTACGCTGAAGTTCGTTGTCGCCTCGTCGTTTCCGAAAAACCGCGGCCAATCGATCGTCCAAATATTCTCAAACGGCATCAGGGCGGGGTTCTTTTCCGAGGTGTGCTCAGTAATTTCAGTCAAGCCGAAACGCCCATGTGGCGGTGGCGTATCTGGATTGAACGAATATTTTGCCCGGATCATCGCGTGACCGAAGCGAAAGAAGCCGAAAGAGAATTCGAGCGGCACCAACCACGGGCCGTTGTCGAGACCCTTTGGTCGGTCAATGACTTGAATGGCTCCCGACTCGTATGCGTCATGGACGCCGGGGTGCAAAATCTTGCGTAAAATGTCGTTCCGAATAATACGGCGGTAAATCAACGCACACGCGGAATGTGCAGCGACAAACTTTTTTTGCGCGTCAATAAAGGGACTTCCCGTCGAATGGATCCTTTCATTGGCTTCAAGACCGTCGAGTATCTTGATTTGAAGGTGATGAAACATCACCACGATTTGCGACAAAATGGCATGGGAGTCATTGCGTCCGTCTGGGACGAGCGCTTCGGGATACGCGTCGGCAAGTACGTCGGTTGCACGCGCGCGCGCAATGTCTCTCCAGTCGTTGTCGGTCGGGCGCGCGCCACCGTTCCGTATCCGCCCAAGCCGAAGCCGATTGCGAAAACCACTGTTGCTTACTTCATAAGCGTAGGGGCATTGGATGGGGCCGCCGCCAAAGATGGTCTCAAGCCGTAACGGCCTGGAGCGGACATTGCTGAGGCCGAGCAGGCTACTTTCATTGCGTGATAGAAATAGCGAGCTTTCAACGAGGTCGTGCGCAATCAATTGCAGAAAGTAGGTGTAGCCACTGGGAATATCCGGATTGAAGCTTCTAGGAGCAGGTGGTTCGACCTGGATAATGCCCGCGAGCTTCTCCATTAAGCTTTCAGCCCGTGCTCGCTGACCCGAATCCTTTGGGTTGAAAGGCACTCCGTCGATCGCGAATTGCTGCGAAGCATCGGGGTCTTTGAGGAAGTGTTTAAACCCAGGCGGGCAATTGTCCGGCATCAAGCTGGGCTGCGAGCCAGTCGGGCGGTCTTGAAGCGCAGTCGATTGAAGTGCAGTCCCTTGAAGTGCAGTCCAGAGAGAGATCGTTCCGTGTGCGCTCATCTCACTGCCCCTTTTTTCGATGGCTATTTCTCCACGCGCGCCGTTAATCCAGCGTGAAATTGACCTTCCTTCGCTGCCAAGGGCCTTTCACGCTGCCCTCACGAGCCCTGCCCATATTCCCGCTTGCACGATAGCGGCGCAACGGGGAAAGCGAGTAATGGGCGATTTCCAGAACGAAGTATTTTGGCGCCAGGGCATTGCCCGCGTCCAGTTCACCGGGGACCTCGACGGCGGCGTGCCCTCCCGCGCGCAGGTGGACGCCTTCGCTCTCGGTGGTTCTGCATCGTCCCAATTGTCGGCGCGACATGGGCCACGTCCGCGCACGGGTTTGGATCAAGCAGCAAAGCTCGGTCACCCGCCGCCACCGGAGACGGCCGACCCCGATCAATCTCTCAATCTTAGCCGATCAGCCGGGGGCGACGGAATGGCCGACTTCTTGATTGCCATGAAGAACAGGCTCCAATTCTCCAGATGCGAAGCCCCGCACATTCCGACAAGCAAGACTTATGAAGAGATCCTCATTGTCGAGCTGCGCGGCGATCTTCTGACGATGACCCAGCGCCGCGCGGACGGCGGTCCCGGAAGCCGCATCTACGCTCAACGCGCGATCGACCTGCCGGAGGCTTCCATCTTTACGATCCTCCCTGAACTGCCGTCCAAAGTTCGGGACGGCTCCTTTTTTTCCGCTCTCGGGGCGGTCGCGATTCTCGCGGCGCGCCGCGGTGAGCAGCGCCGATTGCGCGTGGTCGGGACTGACAAGAATAGCGGCCAATGTCACGGATGGATCTTTGACGCGATCCAGGAGGCTGGGCCTGGTTCAAATTGCTCGTGAATATCCGAGAGAAGGTCCACAAGCCTCGCTCCCGCTTTATTCGATGAACTTCTTATAAATCCATCGTCGTCCATCGTGGCGGCGCCAGACCTGGCCCGTCAACAGGCGGCCGGTGATGGAGCGGCGTGGCATGATCACGGTCCAGAGGTGCCAGACTTCGGCCCATGCCGGTTTTGGGGTGAGGCCCAACATTCGCAACCATTCTCGGTTCTCGGCAAACATCGTGCATCCACAAACTGACGAAACCGCTGGACGGAATATGATCGTCCAGCGGCTTGGCTGAACCAGATCCGGATGGAAAATATCCGGCGGTTCGGACGATAGCGCGCAACGCCTGCGGCGCAATCGAAGCCGCATTTTAACCTAACCGGTCAACCTTACTGCCGGGGGCGCTCCCCGCCACGTCGCTCAATCCATCGCCGCCGCGCGCCAGCGGGCGTCGCGCGGCGAGGGCCGCCGGTGCAGGCGCTGGTCCAGCTTGGCGCGCGCACGGGACAGTTCGCTCGATCGGATCAGCGCGACAATGAAGGTATCCTCGACGATCTCGCGCTGTGCGTGGCTGCCGCCGATGCGGACGACCTCGGTGAGCACAGGCTCAAGATGCCGCACGCAGGCGGCATAGTCTCCGCTGGCGAAGGCGTTCATCGCCCGGAAGATGCTCGGCACCACGGGACCGGCGGCGAGCTTTCCGTCGGCCAGGCGCCGCTCGATGACGGCAAGCCGCTCCTCCAGCGCTGTTTGATTGTGGGTCGCCGCCGCCAGCAGCGCCATGTGGATGTCGACAAAGGGCAGGCTCGATTTGGGAAACTGGCGGCTCGCATAGGCCTCCGCGTCGTCCCAAAGCTGCTTGGGAGCGGAGTGGCCATAGGCGAGCAGACGCCACAACAGCGACGCGCAATCCGACATGGCGTTGAGCGGCGGCGCCGCTGTGACCGAGGGCTGCAGAACGTCCGCATAAATCGCCAGCGCTTTCGCCGCATCGCCTTGTTCGAGCGCGCCGAGCGCCTGATGCCAATAGATGTGGCCATGGAGAATGCCGCTCCGGTCGTAGCCGCCGATCCACTGCGTCACCAAAGCGTCGGCGTCCGAGATTGAGCCGTCCTCGAACATCGCGTGCAACAGCGCGTGCGCCGCATAGGCGTTGGCGCGGCGCATGTCGAAGCCGCGCTCCGTCATGGCGCGCCCTTTCGCGACCTGGCCGTTCTCCGTCAGTGACCAGCCATGGTTGGCGAGGAACCACCAGTCGTCGCCGTAATGCGGCGCGTAGCGCTCGCAGAGATCCTGCCGCGCCTGGTCGTGGTCGGCCATGCCAGAGAACGCGAACAGCCCGAACGCGCCGAGGAGCAGCGACATCACGACCGCATCGCGCGGCCATGCCTCAAGATGCTTCAGCGCCGATGCCAGCGCGGGGGCAAGCTGGCCTTCCACGGCGAGTGCCAGTGTTTCGACATGGCTTCGCTCGCGCTCCGTGCCGCGGCGTGCGGCAAGCGCCCGCGCGGTCGCGGCCTGTTGTCGCGCGGCTCCGCTTTGCTGATGGAAGGTGTGGATGCGGGCACGTGCGATGTGCGCCAGTGCGAAATCAGGATCGGCCGCGATCGCCTGCTCGCATGCTTCCGCCGCGCCCGGCCAAGCGGAGAGCATGCGGTCGATGCCATCGTGATAGGCCTCCGCCGCGGCGCCGGAGCCGGTTGAAAGTGCAAGCCCGTAGCGATCCTGATGCGTCGAGGTGTTCATCGTTCAACTCCTCGTGTGTCACCGCGGCAGCCGCGCCAGCTTATTGTTTCAGCATGATCTCCGCGCAAACGCTCTGCGTTTGTCGCGAGGGAACCAGTGCCACTTTTCCGAAATCATGCTCTATGCCGCCGACGCCGACCCTTTCGCCTCAATCGTCTCGATCTTCATCGGAAAGTCCTGGTCGCGATAGTCGCTGACGACAAGCCGCCAGGTCGTCTCGCCATTCGGCTGGGCATCGGCCCGCGTAAAACCAAGCTTCTCGAAATGATCCTTCACCAGCGCGTTTCGTGCGGTCGGGATATAGCGTCCGATCAGCTCTGCCGCGCTACGCGCGCGGGCTTGTTGCACCAGATGCTGCAGCAGCGCTTCCTCGACGCGCCGGCCGAGCACGCGGCATGACATGATCCAACTATCGATCTCCCAATGCCGGCCGTTCTGCGTGACGATCACGGCCGAGATCATGCCGTTGTCGCCGAACATGTCCGCAAGCCGCGCCTGCAGGGTGATGGCCTCCGGGTTCGCCTGAAGCGCCGCGATCTCGGCTTCGCTGTAGCGCCGCGTGGTCAAATTGAACTGGTTGGATTTCGAGATGAGCTGGGCGATCCGCTTGCGGCCCGCCTGGTCGAACGGCGCGATCGACAGCGTCATGTCGAGCGAGCGGAGATAATCGTCGTGATTGCCGATCCGCTCGAGCTGCGCCGCGCGGCGTGCGTTGGCCTTGTAGAAGCCCGCGCGCAACGGGTCTTCCCGCGAGAAAGCGGCCTGCTCGAAATATCCGGCGGCCTGGAACACCCCGATCCAATCGCTTGGATCTTCCGGCAATTCGGGAACAGCGACCGCCGGCAGCGCGTCGCGGACGCGCTTGCGTTCGGCGGGATTGTCGTCGAGGAATACGAAGCTTTCGAGCCCCAGATCGAGCATCCCGGCGATCGCCTTGATGTTGGCCGCCTTGTCGTCCCAATTGACGCGGAAAGCGACGATGTCGTCCTCTTTCAGCACCATTTCGGGATGATTGCGGAATGCGTCCCGCGCGATTGTCTCGTCGTTCTTGGAAGAGACGCACAGGATGATGCCGCGCTCCTTGTAGGACAGCGCCATCCGCTGCAGCGCGGCGTAGGTTTCGCCGAGCGGCGTGCCAGTGCCGAGCGCAAGTCCTTCGATGCCGTCGTCGCCGATGATGCCGCCCCACAGCGTGTTGTCGAGATCGAGCACCAGCACGCGCCGCGATCGCCCCATCTGCGCGGCGACAATGCGCATCACATGGTCGGCATAGAGCGGGATCATCGCGGGCGCGAAGGGGTATTTGGCGGCATACCAGAACCGCGCCGCCGACCAGGCTGACTGCCCAACGAGATCGGCGAGTTGGCCCACATCGAACAGCAGGCACGAGGATTGCCGCGCCAGGCCGGCGAGGCCGCGGTTGAACTCGCCCGTCAGATGACGCGGGCTGCCGGCAAGGCCGAGATCCATGTTGATCTGAAAGGCGTCCGGATCGCCTGCGAGCGTCTGCAGAATGACCGGCTTGCCTATTGCGGCGCGCGCGGCCTCGACGATCCGCGCGATCTGGTTCAAGGCGATGTCGAGCGTCTTTCTTGCCGCCGCCTCATCGCCGAGCGGAGCGGCGAGCCTGAGCATGCGGCTGTCGGAGGCCAGCAGCACAAAGTCAGGCGGATCGGTCTTCAGTTCGTCGCGGTTGCGGGCAAGCCATGGTTCGGCCTCTTCATATTCCGCGATGGTGAGCTGCAGGAGAAACCCGAAGCGGATCGCGGTCGCGATCAGGGCGTCGGCGAGATGCGAGGCGGTGCTCGCCGACAGGATCAGGAGGCGGAGTGGAACGAGGCCTTGCTGGCGCGCCTGCCCGCCGAAGCTGGGCAGCGCCGATGTCAGGATGCCGCGGATCTTGCGGCCGAGCAGGCGCAAATCAGGCTCATCCCAACCGGCCTGGGCGAGACTGCGCGCGGCCAGCAACGCCTGCATCGCATCTTCGGGCAGGCCAGCGATCTCGTCGCGCATTTTTCGCAAAGGTCGAGCAAGCCAGGGCAGCGCCTGCGGCGGCAATTTCAGACTCTGCCTGGCCGTGCTCGTCTCGGTCACTGCGTGTGTTCCAAAATCAAATCGACGAACTGGCGCACCGAATTGATCTCTTCGATCTCGGCGAGATTAAATTGAAAGTCGAATTCGTTTTCGATGCCGCTCACCAGCCGGATATGGGCGAGGCTGTCCCAGCCTTTCAGGTCCGTCTGCCGCGTGTCGAGGCCGATCTTGAGCTCGTCATCGTCGAGCTCGGCGCGGAAGATATCCTGAAGGCGCGCAAGAATAGCGTCGCGCGAGGCCACAAGCTCGGACATGGGAGGCTCGGACACATGAGGCTTGGAGGCATGAACCATCATGCGACCCGTCCTTCGATCGGTCGTTGGAAGGGGATGAAAAGCACCTTCTTCGGAACCGGCTGCACGTACATCGTTATTCCCCGGCGGCCAAGCGCGACCGCATGTTCGACAAACGGTTTAGCATCGGCGGCAATCATCTTCAAATTCGAGATTTGCGTCTCCACGCAGATATCGGGCCCGAAATGGCGGCGCAGCCGCTGCGGCCTGATGTCGCCGGTCCGTGGCATGAATTCATGCTCGCCGGTCTCGCCATTGGCGCGCTTCCAGCGGTAGCGGATCGTGCCGCCGCTGAAGACCAGACGGAAGAACGGTATCTCGTTGTAGAGCAGGCATTCCACCACATGTAGCGGCGTCATGAAATTGAAACCCGCGCCGAGCCCGACGAGCCGTGCGTCGACCTCCATCAACCGGCAGAACGGGGTGTCCTTGCCCCATGCCGTGTTGGTGTGGTGGTGATCGCGGATCAGAAAGTCGGCATTGGGGCCGATGGCGCACACCGACGAGCCGAGATGGATGCTACGCAGCACGCCCGGGGACCGCCGAAAAACCTCGCACAACAGCCCCGTATAGACCGGCGCGCGGTCGACGAGAAAGACCTTGCCGGGGTCCTGGTCGATCGGGAACGCCGGCATCGCGAGCGTCCCTTCAGATCCGATCAGCTCGCGCAGGAGATCGATCACTTCGCTTGGGCGCATCGGCACGTTGAAGAATTCGTTCCACGACGACTGCACCCAGACGGTACGGCCGCGCGTCACCCCGAGATCGATCAGCCGCCCTCGCAGCTCGGCGATCTGGACAGGTCGGCGATAGATCTGCTTCGACAGCCAAAGCTGCCGGGTGCGAACGAAGCCGCCCACGTCGCTTTGTCCCAACAGCTTTTGGGCGAGGCCTTTGACGGTGCTGCGAAGCGCGCGCGACATGGTGTTTTGGTTTTTGGAGTTCTGGTTTTGGAGTTTCGGGTCTTGATGATCGGCCTGATGCCGGCCTTAAGGCGCGGCGATCCCTTGGACCTCATACACAATGGGAAGAAGCACGTCCAACGCATCGTGGGCGCTCGCGACCCCGATGGTCGCCGTCTGGTCGGTCAGGATTCGCGGCAGGCGGCGCGACACGATGCGAATATTGGGCAGCGATGCATTGAGATGTCGGGCCAGCATTTCGCCGGCCGCTTTCGCCATGGCATATTCGGCAATGCCGCTCGTTTCCTCGTCGATCGCAACCGTCGACGGATAGAAGACTGCGATGCTGCCGGACGCGCGGCTCGTGAGCGTCATGCAGAGCTCGTGAAACGCGTCGACATAGTAAGCAAGATGCGTGCGCAGCCTGTCCGGCGCGTAGGCCTCGGCCTGCTTGCGCTGAAAAATCCTGGCGGTCGCGAAATAATAACAGCTCTCGATCGCGCTCGTCCCCGAGAGCTGGTCGGCGGCCGGCGTGAGCGCGTCATAGCGGATAATGTCGCAGGAACCGCCCGCCTGGCTGATCTCGGCGGCGATCCGCTCGGCCTGCTGCCGGCCGTCGCGATAGGTGATGAGCGGATATCCGCCGCCGGCTGCGATGATCTTGGCGGTGACCTCGCCGAGGCCGCGCGAGCCGCCGACGATCAGGGCCCGCTGTCCATCAAAGGCGCCGGCCCTGACGCGCGCGGAGACCGCCGCCATGTCGGGTTGCCTCGGCGGAGCCAGGCGCGCAAAGGCGTCCAGCCGGCCGCTCATTCCGCAACCGGCAACGTCGATCCGCAGCGAGCGAAACCGCGCGTCGGTCTTGGTGACGGCGTAGCGGAGCGTGCCATCGTCGCCGCTCGCGGCGTCGCGGCTCACGTCCAGGCCGGCGAACAGGGAATGCAGGCCGGGACACGCCATGCCGACGACTTGCGAGGTCGCAAGCAACGCACGGACGGTCGCAACGCCGGCCGCATGCGAGAGGGCCGGAAAGTGTGCGCGCAACCCATCGTCGCGGGCAGGGGCTGCGACCGCGCCCGCCTGTTTCGCCATTTGCGCGAACGGCAGATCGGCGGGGGTGGAGAGTTGCTGCGGCGACGCCGTCACAGCGCGCGCGGCGAAGCCTGCGAGCTTTCCGGGTTGCGACGACAGCTTGATTGTGGCGATGACGATACCGGCCGTCGTGACTTCAAGACTGAGCGCGCTTTCCGTTCGCCCGGTGATCCTGAGCTCGGCGGTTTCGTTCAGATAAAGCGGCTGCTGGAATCTGACCTTGAGATTGCCAATGTCGAACGGGTTCGAGGGCAGCGCAGCATCGAGCGCCCATAGCAGATGGTGAATCCCGTGCACGACAGGCGCGCCCATCTGGGTGCGCCTGGCAAAATCCGCATCGAGATGCATCGGATTGAGGTCGCCGGAGACTTGCGCGAATTCGCGCTGGTCGCCGGCCGTGAACGCGCGGCGGGCGAGGACCGGGCTTGTCATCTCAGGTCGCGGATCTGAGGTCATCGATCGCCCGCTTAACACAATCGACCACGGCCGGGATGATCTTCTCGGCGTCAAAGTTACCGGACAGGCCAAATAGCGGCTGAAAACCCTCGACCTCATAGCCGCCTTCGCGGATCTGGTCCGGCGTCGGAAGGTAACCATAGAGCGCGCCGAGATATCCGGCATAAAGCCGAAGCCCGCCGCCGGTCGCCGGCGCCTCCCGGTCGAGGATTTCTTCCCATTCGACGGTCACCTCCGCGGATAGCGCGACCAGTTCGACGTCGCGGCCGAGCGTTAGGACCTGGGCGGTCAGCGGCTTGTCGGGCACTGAGCCCGTAAAAAACGCGCCGAGCGGAACGGCGGCCGCACCGGTCGCGAGCGTCGCGGGCGAACATGATTTTTCCGGCGGGGCGAGGGCAATCCGAACGATCGCCGCGGCGAGGTTCTCGCTCCAGCGCGTCCAATCGTCCGGCGTGGAGGGCGGGAAGGTGGGCCCGGCGATCAGGATGCGCGCGAGGCGGCGCAGGCGATCGCGAAAGCTGACCGGGCGCTTGGAGCGCCTCCTGTTCGGGCTGATGTCGCCGCAAAAGCCCTGCACGAAGATGACCGGCATGTCGCCAAATTGTTGCCGCAGGCCGCGCCGCACCGTTCCTGGAAAATCGGCGCTGATGACGTCGTAGGGAACGACCGCCGTGGCGTGACAGGTGTAGTGCCAGATCGCGCCGACGGCCGCATCGTCGTCGGCGCGGCGGAACAGGATGACGGTTGCGCGTTCATCAGTCGCCCCGTTCGGATCGGGCGCCAGCGCGACGCAGGACGGCCTGAAACCATAGGTGCGGCTCACCGTCGGAAGCGGCCAGAAACGGCGGCGGTTGATCGAATGATCGAGCCGGCCGCAGTGGACCTCCAGCCGGATCGCGACCGGCGCTTGGTTCAACATTGTCGCGACAAGCTGTTCGGTGGCTACCGCGGCATCTTCGACGAATGGCACGTCCGGCTCGCCCAAGGCCGCGCAGGCGCGATCGGTCGCGGGCGCGAAATGGGTGTGCGATGCCAACAGGAAAATCTCGCTGGGCTTGAAGCCGTGCCGCGCAAGGCCCGCGTGAATCATCGTTTGCAGTTCGGAGCCGACGATCATCAGATCGAAGCTGACAATCAGGCAGCGGCGCCCATCTGCTTCCAGCAGCACGGCGGAGATTTCGATGGGGTCGAGGACCGTCGTCGTCGTCGGGCGCGATGCGTAGCCCGCAAGCCGCACCGGCCGGCCGCGCGGGGTGATGTCGCAGAAAGCTGTTCTTACAAGCAAAGGGCTCAAAACTCCGGCGTGATGCGCATGAACCGCAGAATGCCCATTGCTGCGGTCTATGGCCGAACGTTTTGCGTCTGCGAGCCTTCAGTCCGCGTCTTGCGTCCCTCGATCGGATAGGCCGGGTCGTTGAAACCGGGCGTCGAGGGATGGCCGCTGACGACGAGGCGGTCGATCAGCGCTTCGTCCTCGGCGGTGAAGCGATAGTCGAGTGCGCGGATGTAGTCATCCCATTGTTCCTCGGTGCGGGGGCCTGCGATGGCGGAACTGACAAACGTCGAGTTCAGCACCCACGACACCGCGAACTGCCCGGCGGTGATGCCCTTGGCTTCCGCGTGGTTCTTGATCTCCTGCGCGAGCAGAAGCGATTCCGGCCGCCATTCCGCCTGCATCATGCGCGTGTCATTGCGGCCTGCGCGCGTGTCCTTGTCGGGCGTGGCGTCAGGGTGGTACTTGCCGGTCAGGACGCCGCGTGCCAGCGGGCTATAGGGCACGACGCCGAGCCCGTAGTAGCCGCAGGCCGGAATGTGCTCGACCTCCGGCATGCGGTTCATCGCGTTGTAGTAGGGCTGGCTTGCGACCGGGCGATCGATGCCCAGCCGGTCGCAGATGTTGCAGATTTCGGCGACGCGCCAGGCGCGGTAGTTCGAGGCGCCGAAATAGCGCACCTTGCCGGCGCGGATCAGTTCGCCCATCGCGCGCACCGTCTCTTCCAGCGGGGTCGAATGGTCTTCCTTATGCAGGTAGTAGATGTCGATATAGTCGGTGCCGAGCCGCTTCAGGCTTTCCTCGGCCGCGGCCAGCACCCAGCGCCGCGACAGCCCGCCCCGATTGGGATCGTTGCCCATCGGGTTGGCGAGCTTGGTCGCGAGCACCCAGCTCAGTCGGTTGTTGGCGATGGCGCGGCCGACCACCTGCTCGGAACCGCCCTTGGAATAGGCGTCCGCGGTGTCGATGAAGTTGATCCCGGCCTCGCGCGCCTTGGCGACGATCCGCGCCGAGGTCGCCTCGTCGGTCGGCCCGCCGAACATCATGGTGCCCAGGCAGATCGGCGAGACTTTCAGGCCGCTGCGGCCGAGTTGGCGATATTGCATCGTGGAGTCCCTTGACTAAGGCCGAAAAGGCAGTCGACACAATAGCGGCTTGGCGCCGTCATTGCGAGCGCAAGCGAAGCAATCCAGGGCCGCAAAGCAATGACGCAAAGGTCGCGTCGTCCGGACAAGCGAGGCCTTGCGAGCGCGATCCGGGACCCATAACCACAGATTCTTCAAGATCTTGAACACGCCGCTCGCCATGGCGATGCAGCGCTTGTCGACGATCACTTCTGTCGTGATGAAGATCAGGCTGCGCGTCGAGCGCACCACGCGCGGTTTCGAGATCAGGACCTCGCCGATCTTGCCGGCCTCGACGAAATGCGTATCGAGCTGGACGGTCGCAAGCGTCGGCTTGCCCGACACGAAACGCGCCGTCATGCCGCAGGTGCGGTCGGCAAAGGTCATCAGCACGCCGCCTTGCACCAGGCCGCGGCGGTTGTGATGCTTGTCCTCGGTGACCAGCGCGTATTCGTGAGCGCCATCGACGATACGTTGCCACAGCGGCCCGATCAGATGCAGGAAGCCGGTGGTCTCGACGATTTTCCAGCCGTCGGATCTGAGTTTTGCGGCGGCGGCCTTGTCGGTCATTTTAGCCATGTCCACTAAGTCATGTCCACGATCGTCAGTACACGGTCGTTTCATCGGGCGCTGACGTGGTGTAGTCAAGCGCCATGAGGCCCTTCAACGATGCCACGCGGCGGAATATCGCCGAACTCTGCGCCGCGTTCACGCGCGCGCCGCCCGCTGACGTCGCGCCGGATTTGAAGCGGGCGGCGGTCGCGATCGTGCTTGCCGGCGCGAACGAGGAGCTTCAGGAAACGGCGTTACTGCTGACCCGGCGCGCGGCGGGCTTGCGCGCCCATCGCGCGCAATGGGCGTTGCCGGGCGGACGCTGCGATGCCGGCGAGACCCAGGTCCAGGCGGCGTTGCGCGAATTGCAGGAAGAGCTTGGCCTTGCCCCCGGGCCCGACGCGGTGCTGGGACTGCTCGACGATTATCCGACGCGGTCCGGCTATCTCATCACACCGGTCGTGATTTGGGCGGCCCCGGGCGAGGCGATGTCGCCAAACCCCGCGGAGGTCGCGTCCGTGCATCGGGTCGGTCTCGACACCATCGAGCACGTGGACGCCTTCGATTTTGTCACCATCCCCGAGAGCACGCGGCGGGTGATCCGGTTTCGCTTTGGCGAAAGGCTGATTCATGCGCCGACAGCGGCGATGATCTACCAGTTTCGCGAGGTCCTCGGCGGACGCGAGACCCGCGTCGCCGACCTGGAACAGCCGGTGTTTGCCTGGAAGTAGCCGCGGTTTTGAGTACAACAGGGCCGATGCGCGCCCAAGCGATTCGCCATAACCTGAAAATTGGCCTGACAATTTTCGCATTCGCATGGTCGCTGCATGCGGCGCGGGCGCTTGCGCCCGATGCGCTGCCGCCGGCCGTCCGCGGCGCCATATCGCAAGCTGTCATGTCACAAGCTGTTTTGGCGCAGGCCGCCTCGCCGCAGGCGATCGCCGAATATCGCCGCAGGCTGAAGGACTATCAGGAGGCGCGCGCGGCGTTCGACGCCGAGGCCGGCGCCTATTGGAACTCGATCATCGAGAAGCGGCGCGGCCGCAATGCCAAGCGGCGCGAGCACCAGACCATCACGCTTGACGACTATGTGCTGACCCAGCCGCCGGTCTATGCCGGGCCGAAGCGGCCGGCGAACCCAGAACCGGAGCCTGAAAGGCCTCGCCGCGAACAGAAATATGTTCCTGTCGTCGCCGATCTCCTGAAGGCCGCGGGCGAGTATTTCCAGTGGGCGCCGCAACGGCCGACGACCGATGCCGAGTTCAAGCGGGCCTATGCCCGCTCTGCCTCTGCCGCGGGACTGACGCGGGAGCAGGCGGTGCGGGTCTATGCGTTCGAGACCGGCGGCACTGGCAATCACGACACGCAATCTGGCTTTCATGGCACGCGCGCGATCTCGACCGCGATCGGCTACAACCAGCTCTTGACCACCAACAGCGTCGAATTGCTTGCCGAGCAGGGCCTCGATTTCGTGAAGGCGCTGACGGAGAAGGCGGCAACCTTGTCCGGCCCGGCACGCCGGACCATGGAGCACAAGATCGCAGTGCTGAACAAGATGGTGGCGCTGGCGCGCTCGGTGCCGGACGACTGGTCGCAGCATGAGAAGATCGGCGATACGCCGCAGGGCTGGGCGCTCCATGCCATGGTTCTGGATATCGACGTCGGCCCGATGCTGCAGACCCATAAGCTGTTGACGTCGGTGGTGTTTGCCCGCGCCAAGGGGTTTACGCGGCCATTGACCGCGGCCGAGCTCGAAATGATGAACCTGACCGGCGACGGCACCGGGCTCGACATGGTGACGATGCCGCAGGCGATGCGGTTGCAGGTGCCGACCTCGAACTTCTTCCAGCGCTCGGGCTATGAGCGCAATCCGGTCGCGATCCACTACAACACGGTGGCGAAGCTATTGGCGGTGACCGACGAGCGGATGGATTTCAACAGCAACAAGCCGGGCGCGAAGGAATTGGCGGCGTCGTTTTAGAGCGCCGTCGCGCGGGCCAAGCGTCCCCTCTCGCGTCGCTCCCGCGAAAGCGGCTTGAGTTCGGCGTCGGCTCAATTCGAGCCGAACATGAACCTGCCGTCGCCTTCGAGGTAAGGCCCGGTGCGCATATAGAGCTGTCCGTTCTGGCCGATGAAAAACAGTGTCCCTCTCGGCACCTTCTTTGCGCCCTTGAACAACAGGCCGGCGTTGCTGGTGCCCATCTTGTAGGAAAATGTCTTGCCTTCCTTGTCATAGGCATAGCCCATGTCGGGCTTCAGCTCCCAGGTCGCGGGCGCTGCGGCTTGCGCCAGCGCGGATGTTGCCAGCATGGAGCTCGCCAGCACGCTCAGCACCGCGGCCGTCACAAATGTCTTTGCCGAAAAATTCGTCATCGTCATCTTCCCCATTCCCAAGTGCCCAGCCCGAGTGCCCAACCCAAGAATCATCTCAAGTGCCCCCATCCCCTAGAGCGTGATGACTTCTCTTCGAATCGTCATCTCGCTCTATCTTTCTGTTTGAGCATGATCTTTTCGGAAAACCGGTATCCACTTTTCCGGATCATGCTCTAGGCTTCTTCCGCACCCGAAGGCGTTGCTATACCTAAAGGCTTTCCCTTCCCGAAGGCCGGCGCCCGCCCGCTTCTTGAACAAATCACGAACGTGCTCGCTCCGTCAATACAACCTTCGTTTCCGCCGGGCGAAGCCACGCCGATGACTTTGTGATTTCCCGCCTCTCGCTTCGCGACTATCTTGCGGTCAGCGCTCAGAACCAAATCCACAAGAAACATCGGGGGATGATTCCTATGAACCGCGTCATGAAAATTTGCTGGGGTGTCGCATTGTCGCTGACGCTGGTTTCTTTCGCCCGCGCGGACGAATTCAAGCTCAGCAACAACCAGCGGATCTCCTGCAGCCGGGGGCTTGCCGCCGGCAAGCTCAACACCGCGACCTGCAAGTCCTACACCTACATCTTCAACGTCAAGACCTCGGAATATTTCCGCTGCCAGGTCTCGCTGTCGCTGACGCGGGACAACAAGGAAGTGATCAACGTCCAGACCGATGGCAGCTGCACCAAGAAGCCGCGCATCTTCGAGACCGATTCCAACTACGCCTTCGACGCCACCGAAACCGAGCCGCCGAACACCAATTCATTCTTCGGCGCCGGCGGCTATTCGATCTGGGCCGCCGATACCGCGGCGCAGAAGGTGCGCGGCTGCGTCATCATTTCCTCGGGCCTCGGCTCCGACATCTCCAAATGCCTCGACATGACGTTTCAATGAGCGTGTGAGCGGGATGGCGTCAGCCGGATGCCACCCGCGCCCGAACTCCGATCACGCTCTCATCTGACTGCGTCATAACGGGCTTTATCCCCTTATCCTGAGGAGCTGCGCCAGCAAGCGTCTCGAAGGACGAGGCCCGGAACAGGCACCGGGGCCTCATGGTTCGAGACGGCGCTTACGCGCCTCCTCACCACGAGGGGCAATGACACCGCAAGACTCAAGACTAATGCCCCATCCGCGCCGAGGCCGGATGACCAGGCACCTTGAAGCGTTTGCCGGTGTCGGTCACCTTGGTGCCGTCCACCTTCAGGATCGAGAAATCCTCAGTCAGGAAGTTCCCAGCCAGGATGTATTTGCCGTCCGGCGTGAACACGACCGCTTCGGGCAATCCGCCGACCTCGATGTCCTGGGTCTTGGTCACCTTCTTGCCGTCGATCTTGAGCACCGTCAGGCTGCCATTCTTTTCATAGAAGAACGCCTTCTTCACGTTGGAACCGCGCAGGATCGCGGCGATCGCAAGGTCGCCCTTCGGGCTCATGGCAAGCCCCTCCGGCCCATCGCCGACCACGACGCGGTCGATGATGCGTGGCGGGGAGGCTTCCAGATCGATGACGCTCGTGGTGTCGACGCTGCCGTCGGACGAGCCGGCGCCACCATTGTCCGAGGTCAGCGCGATCTTGCTGTCGGGCGTCACCACGACGTTGTAGGGCCACTGGCCGGTCGGCAAATCGACCTTGTTGTAGGTGACCTTGCCGTCGGCGACATCGAGCACGGAGACCTTATGCGCCGGAAATCTCGCGGTCAGGGCATGCTTGCCGTCCGGCGTGAACACCACATGCGCGACGCTGTCGGGCATCGCCACGGTATCCGTGATCTTGACGTCGGTGCCGTTGACCGACAGCACGCTGATCGAGTTGTCGGCGCGGTTGGCGACCAGCGCCATCTTGCCGTCCGGACTGAAGCTCAAGCCCGAAGGCTGCTTGCCGCCGGCAATCGTCGCCGCCAGTTTCGGCGGCTCGGCTTTCAGGTCGATGACGTAGATCTTGTTGTCGGGGACCTGTTTCAGCGCATCGCCATCCTTGGTGACGTCGACCGAGTCCGCCACCAGTGCAACCGCGCCGGTCGGGTCGATATCGAGATTCACCGGCGGCCCGACGATCGAGTTTTTCAGCGGCAGGCTGGCCACGGTCTTGGGGTTTTCCGGATCGGCGAGATCGACGATGAGGACCTGATCCTTGCCGCTCGGCGCCAGGATTGGCTTGCCATCGTCGTCCCAAAGAATCTTTTCGTCGAGACCGACGATCATGAATGGCTTGGCAGTGGCGGGATTGAGAAGGCAGCAGCCGCAGAGAAGCATCGCAGCGGCGACGGATAGTCGAATTGCAGGATTGGCAGTCATGTGGCGTTCTCCCATGGGTGATCGGTCTCTGACGGGCCGGTTCCGCGCCCGAGACTACGCAGGGAACCGGGGCGTTTCCAGAGCGATGCATGATGAGAGCGCATTGCGCCTCGACCATTGGCATGGGTTGACCCCGAACGCGTGCCCGTCCAGTTTCGCAGCCGGGTTGGGGAGAATATTGCGTATGATTTCGAAAATGACGGCTGCCGCCGTTGGCGCGGCGGCTATTTTGTGGGCGTCTGCCGCGACAGCCCAGCAATTCATCAATGTTCTCACCGGCGGCACGTCCGGCGTTTATTATCCTCTCGGGGTCGCGATCGGAAAGATCTACAGCGACAAGATTCCGAACGTGAGGACGCAGGTGCGGGCCACCAAGGCCTCGGTCGAGAACCTGATCCTGCTGCAGCAGGGCCGCGGCGAAATCGCGTTTGCGCTGGGCGATTCCCTGAAGACCGCCTGGGAGGGGGAAGGGGGACGAGGAGGCCGGGGCGGCGTTGCCTCGCTGAAGGACCTGTCGACCTCGACCGACATTGCGATGGTGGCGGTGCCCAAGGAGATCGTCGACAAGATCGGCCCGCCCTTCGTGTCGGTGGTGATCCCTACCAACACCTATACCGGCCAGGACAAGGACGTTGCGACCGCGGCGATGGTCAATTATCTCGTCACCAGTTCCGCGGTCTCCGACGATATCGCCTACCAGATGACCAAGCTGATCTTCGAACAGCTGCCGGAATTGGCCAACGCGCACGCTCGGCAATTCCGGCGCGGCCGGCGAATGGCGGTTCTGTTCGACCGGGAATTGCCGGACGCTGTCGGAGATTTTCGGCCATCCGATCGGTGCTAATGTCACCGTCATGCGCGGCTGCGAACGATAATCGACAACAGGGAGGAATTGATGGATCGGCTCAAGGGCAAGGTGGCGATGGTGGTGGGCGCCGGTTCGATCGGCCCCGGCTGGGGCAACGGCAAGGCGACCGCGGTCACCTTTGCGCGCGAGGGCGCGCAGCTGTTTTGCGTCGATCGAAATGCCGCGGCGGCCGAGGAGACCGTGAACATCATCAAGAGCGAGGGCGGCAAGGCGGTCGCCTTCACCGCCGACGTCTCGCGCGCCGGCGAGGTCGAGGCGATGATGGAAGCCTGCCTCAAGACTTACGGCCGCATCGACGTGCTCGACAACAATGTCGGCATCGCCGAGATGGGCAGCGTGGTGGAGGTGACGGAATCCGAATGGGACCGCGTGTTCGCCGTCAATCTCAAGAGCGCGTATCTTGCGATGAAGCGCGTCATACCGGTGATGGTGCGGCAGGGCGGCGGTTCGATCATCAACATCTCGTCGATCGCCTCGATCCGCCACGTCGGCATCTCCTATGTCAGCTACGGCGCCAGCAAGGCGGCGATGAACCAGATGACGCGCACGACCGCGGTCGAGTTCGCGGCGGACTATGTCCGCGTCAATGCGATCCTTCCAGGCTTGATGAAGACGCCGATGGTCGAACACTCCGCAGGCCTCGCTGCGAGCTACGCCAAGGGCGATGTGGAAGCGATGTGGCGCGCCCGCGACGCCCAGGTGCCGATGGGGCATATGGGCGAAGCCTGGGACGTCGCCAACGCGGCGCTGTATCTCGCCTCCGACGAGTCGCGCTACGTGACCGGCATCGAGCTCGTGGTCGACGGCGGGCTCACCTGCAGGGCGTGATTGCCGTCGCCCCCACGAAAAGCGAGATGACGATTCGAAGAAAAGTCATCACGTTAGCCGTGGGCGCTGAGTTCGGCCCGGTCCAGCTCTTCCTCGAGCTGATGGAAGGCATCGTCGCCGATGTCCTCGGATTGGCGCAGCTTCAGGATCGCGCGGCGCGCGGCGCCGATGGCGCGACGGCGCAGTGGATCGGCGGGAAGTTCGGTCGCAGAAACGCCGCCGTCCGGATTGCCCTCGGCCTGCATCAGCACGGCGCGATATTCGAGGCGGAGCAGCTCGGCCTCTTCGGACGGATCGCCGTCGATTTCATCAAGCGCCGCGCGATAGGCGATGCCGCGTGCGCGGGCGACCTCGATCGTCACCGGATTCTCGTCCTTCAGCCGCAGCGCCAGGATCAAGGGCCGCAATGTCAGGCCCTGGATGACGAGCGTGCCGAGGACGACGGAGCAGGCGGTCAGCAGGATGAGATCGCGATCGGGAAAGCCTTCCGGCAGCGCGAACGCCGCCGCGAGCGTCACGATGCCGCGCATTCCGCACCACGACACCACAAGGCCGCCTTTCATCGTAGGGACCGGCATCGCCCCGCTCGGACGAAACATCCCTTGAGCGGCCAGCGTCCGCAAGGTCGCGCCATAGATCAGGACCCAAACGACGCGGGCAAGGATAACGGCGGCGAGCACGCAAGCCGCCACCTCGGCATAGTGCAGCCGCACCGTATCGTCGAGCCGTATCCAGATAGGACGAAGCTGCATGCCGATCAGCATGAAAGCGATCACGTTCAAGATGAAGACCGCGGTCTCCCAGACGGCATAGGCCGGTACGCGAAGGCGCGCGGGCGTGCGGGCCGGCGCGGTGCGGGCAATGGTGATCGCGTAGGCGACGATCGTCAGGATGCCGGAGAGGCCGATGCGCTCGGCGACGATCCACACCGTGAAGGTGCCCGCGAATTGCAGGATGATTGCGGTTGGCGCTTCGTCGACCCACGGCATCAGCTTCAGCCATGCTCTCCCGGCGAGATAGCCGGCGACCAGACTGCCCGCCAGCGCCAACACGATCGAGGGCGCGAATGCGCTCCATTCGAAATGCTGGACCAAAGCGGCGCCGACCGCGACGCGATAGATCAACAGCGCGCTGGCGTCATTGAGCAGGCTCTCGCCCTCGAGAATCTTGAGCACGCGATAGGGCAGGTTGACCTGGCGGAGAATGGCCGTCGCCGCGGCGGCATCGGGCGGAGCGACGATGGCGCCGAGCGCGATCGCGGCGGCCCATGGCATATCGGGTACCAGCCCATGCGCCGTCAGGGCGACCGCCGTCGTGGAAACGCCGACGGCGAGCACCACCAGGGTCGAGACCGGCAGCCAGTTGTCGCGAAGGTCGCGCAGCGAGGTATCGTAGGCGGCATCGAGCAGCACCGGCGCGACGAACAACGCCAGCGCGAGATCGGGCTGCAGCGTCCAGGACGGACCGGACGGCACAAAGGCAAGCAGCACACCGCCGATCGCAAGAAAGGTCGGGTAGGGCACCTTGACCCGCCGCGCCAGCGCCGACAGCGCAACCGCGCCGAGCAACAGCGCGATGATCCATTCGAAGGTCGTCAAGCCAAAAGTCCTGCAAGGGTCCTGAAAAGCCGGGGCGTGCGCGCCGCATCGAAGGCATATCGATGGGCAATCTAAAGCATGATCCGGGAAAGCATGCCCTCGGGCAAGGCCGGATGGGTGGGTATCGGTTTTCTGAAGAAGAGGCGATGGCGGTTCATCGTGACAGTCATCGCGCACTACGATTAAACTACCTATGTATACTTGCCGTAAAGGCCTCGCTGTCTTTATGACAGTGGTTTGCGGCCATAGCCCTTGCTGCCGGAATTTCGATGCGAGATTGCTTGAAAGTCCTGATCGCTGTGGTTGTTCCATTCTTTCTATGCGTGGCGTCGCCCGACCTGAGCTTCGCCACCGGCGCCGAGCCGGACAAGGAGCCGCCGATCGATCCGGCGCCGTGCTTTGCCGCGATATCGGCCAGTGACGACGACAAGATCGCAACCGTCTGCGGCGCGCTGGTCGACAACGACAAGACCGTGAGGACCGATCGGATCAAGGCGCTGATCGCGCGCGCCGGCGTCCTCAGCCGCAGGGATCAGGTCGATCGCGCCATCGCCGATTACGATAGCGTGCTGCGGTTCGATTCCACGCTGGCCGATATCTATAACGCGCGCGGCGAGCTCTGGCGCAAGAAGGGCGACCGGCCCAAGGCGCTGGCCGATTTCGGTGCCGCGATCAAGCTGAACCCGGATCAGCATGCCGCGCGCACCAACTACAGATCGCTGGCCCAGGAGCTGGAGCGCCTGGGTGCGCTGATGGCGGTCGCCGGCAAGCCGAGCTTCAACTGCGCGACCGCGAGAAGGCCGGTGGAAAAGGCAATCTGCGCCAATCCGGAATTGGCCAATCTCGACCGCGAGATCAACGCCATGAACACCAAGGTGGTCCGCGACGCCACGGCTGTCAGTCCAAGCGCCGGGCGCGCAAGGCAGCGCGAGCAGGACGAATTTCTGGCCCAGCGCAATGCGTTGTTCGGCCGCCCCGACTACGATCTGCAGAAGACCATGCGCGAGCGGCTGGATCACCTGCTGGCGGTGGACCGGTATTAGGTACCCACGTTGTCCGTTGGGGCCGAATAGCGCAGGCGTTTTCGGCTTGAATAATCGGGGCATCCCGTGACAATGGCGGCCAAATAGAGCCAACCATCCGTCGTGCCCGGGCTTGTCCCGGGCATCCACGTCCTTCCTTGTCCAGGGCTCGCAAGGCGTGGATGGCCGGGACAAGCCCGGGCACGACGGGGGAGAGAGGCCGGGAGAGACGCCATGAACATCCAGGGACAAAGCCGCTATCACGACGTCCACGCCCGCTCGCTCAGGGATCCCGAGGGCTTTTGGGGCGAGGCGGCGCGCGAGATCGACTGGCTCGAGCCCGCGAAGAAGATCTTCGATCCCACGATGGGCATCTACGGCCGCTGGTTTGCAGGCGCCGTGGTCAACACCTGTTACAATGCGCTCGATCGTCAGGTTGCGGCCGGCCGCGCCGATCAGCTCGCGCTGATCCACGATTCCCCGCTCGCCAACAGCGTCACGACGTTCACCTATGCCGAGCTGTTGAAGGAGGTGCGGACGCTCGCCGCCGTGATGGCCGATTTCGGCGTCGAGAAGGGCGATCGCGTCATCCTCTATATGCCGATGGTGCCGGAAGCGATGGTGGCGATGCTGGCGTGCGCGCGGATCGGCGCGGTGCACTCGGTGGTGTTCGGCGGCTTCGCGGCCAAGGAATTGGCGACCCGCATCGATGACGCCAAGCCGAAGCTGATCCTGTCGGCAAGCTGCGGCCTGGAGCCCGGCCGCATCGTGCACTACAAGCCGCTGCTCGATGAGGCGATCGCGTTGTCCAGCGCCAAGCCGCAAGGCTGCATCATCCTGCAGCGGCTGCAGCACGCTTGTGATCTCGTTGCCGGTCGCGACCATGACTGGGCGACATTGCGCCGGAGAGCGCTCGACGCCGGCAAGGCCGCGCCATGCGTCCCGGTGCTGGCGACCGATCCGCTCTATATCCTCTATACGTCGGGCACCACGGGCGTACCGAAGGGCGTCGTGCGCGACAATGGCGGGCATCTGGTCGCGCTGAAATGGTCGATGTTCAACCTCTATGGCGTCAAGCCCGGCGAGGTCTGGTGGTGCGGCTCTGACATCGGCTGGGTGGTCGGCCATAGCTACATCATCTACGGCCCGCTGATCCATGGCGCCACCTCGATCATGTATGAGGGCAAGCCGATCGGCACGCCGGATGCTGGCGCGTTCTGGCGGGTGATCAGCCAGCACAAGGCGGTGGCGCTGTTCACCGCGCCGACCGCGTTCCGCGCCATCCGCAAGGAAGATCCCGAGGGCAAGCTGATCCGACAATACGATCTCTCGAAATTCCGCACGCTGTTCCTGGCCGGCGAGCGCGCCGATCCGCCGACGGTGCAATGGGCGGAAGCGCAATTGAAGGTGCCTGTGATCGATCACTGGTGGCAGACCGAAACCGGCTGGTGCATTGCCGGCAATCCGATGGGCTTAGGCCAGCTCCCGGTGAAGCATGGTTCGCCGACGGTGCCGATGCCGGGCTATCAGGTCGACGTGGTCGATGACGCAGCTCGGCCCGTGGCCGCGAACACCATGGGCTCGATCGTCATCAAGCTGCCGATGCCGCCCGCCTGCCTGCCGACCCTGTGGCAGCAGGACGACCGTTTCAAGGAATCTTATCTCACCGAATTCCCCGGCTACTACAAAACCTCCGATGCCGGCTACAAGGACGAGGACGGCTATGTTTTCGTGATGGGCCGCACCGACGACATCATCAATGTCGCCGGACACCGGCTTTCCACCGGCGGCATGGAGGAGATTCTGGCGTCGCATCCGGATGTCGCCGAATGCGCGGTGCTCGGCATCAAGGACGCGATCAAGGGCGAGGTGCCCTGCGGCTTCCTGGTGCTGAAGGCCGGCGTCACGCGAAGCCCGATCGAGATCGAAAAGGAGATCGTGGCGCTGGTGCGCGACAGACTCGGGCCGGTCGCCGCGTTCAAGCTTGCGATCACGGTCGGCCGGCTGCCGAAAACGCGCTCCGGCAAGATCCTGCGGGGCACCATCAAGAAGATCGCCGACGGCGAGCCGTGGACGATGCCGGCGACCATCGAGGACCCCAAGGTGCTCGATGAAATCGGCGACGCGCTGAAGGGCAGGGTGTGACGATCCCGTCATTCCGGGGCGATGCGAAAGCATCGAACCCGGAACCTCGAGCTTCCGGGTTCACACTTCGCGTGCCCCGGAATGACGCTGGAGGCTTACAAATTCCTCAATCCGGGTTACACAGTGCGATCAAACAAGCCGGGATTTGCATGCGACAAAAAACTCCGACACGCCTGATCGCGCTTGCGATCATTGGCCTTTCGCTCACAGCCTGCGCGGCCCGCAACGAGGCGCCGGTCACCGCGCTGGGCAATAATGACGACGACGCCTATTGCCGCGGCAACAATGTTCAGGTCGGCTCACCTGAATATGTCGCCTGCCGCAAGGATCGCGACGTCCAGCGACAACGGGCCGAAGCGAAAGCCGATCGCCGCCAGCGCGACCTCGGCGAATACATGCTGAACCACCCGGAGCATTAGCGAGTCTTGCATAAAGTGAGTCTTGCATAAAGTGAATCTTGGGAGGCGTTTATGAACGAGGACGTGTTCAACACCAGCCTGCGCAAGTTCCTGAAGAAGGTCGGCATCACCTCGCAGCGCGAGATCGAGAAGGCGGTGCGCGACGCGCTTGCCGACGGCCGCCTGAAGGGCAACGAAAAGCTGCCGGCGAAAATGATCCTGACCATCGGCGGCTTGAGCCTCTCGCACGAGGTGACCGACGAGATCGAGCTGGGCTAGAGCATGATCCAGAAAAGTGGACACTGGGTTTCTCGTGATTATCCCCTAGACACACGTAAGCGTCAAGAGTAGGTTTTGGACATTGGAGAGAGCCAATGTCCCTCGCAAAGTTCGGCAAACTGACAGTTAAAGAGTTCTTCGCCCGATATCCGGATGAGGACACTTGCCTCAACCACATCATGGAAGTCCGGTTCGGGCTGCGGCATGAATGCCGGAAGTGCGGCATTTATTCGACATTCCATAAGCTCGAAAACCGCCGAGCATTCTCATGCGCTCATTGCGGCGATCATGTTTACCCAACTGCTGGGACGATCTTTCAGGATACGCGCACGCCGCTGCAGGTTTGGTTCTATGCGATCTATCTGTTCGTTACGACGAGCCACGGTGTAAGCGGCAAAGAACTGGAGCGCACACTTGGTGTGACCTACAAAACTGCGTGGCGGATGGCTTTCCATATCCGCTCGCTGATGATGAAGGCTGATGGCTTGAGAAACTGCAAGGCCACGTTGAGGCGTTCATTGGCGGCCATCGGTCGCGTGAAGAGACGCGACGTATAGGATCAA
>WNGJ01001952.1_pt1 | contig 37124 bp, 32 predicted proteins | sample 5400611 | NCBI WGS metagenome assembly WNGJ01 (sample SAMN13153375, study PRJNA577476) | soil metagenome | isolation source: 40 cm soil or saprolite under Garry oak tree replicate 1 | place: USA:California | collected 2016-06-15
CTGTCCGCAAAAATTGCCGGGCTCGAAATCGGGCTCTGCGAAGACCGACACCAATCGGATCGTCGATCACTCTGAATCGAGAGCTGAGGGAGACGGAGGAATGACCCGGCGTGAGGACTGCCGCGCTCCGCGGATCGTGGGCGGGTCGCGACCGATGCGCGACGTGCTCGAGATGGTGGCCCGCGTGGCGCCGACCCGCAGCACCGTGCTGATCCAGGGCGAGACCGGCACCGGAAAGGAGCTCATCGCCCGGGCCATCCATGCGGCTAGCCCGAGAGCGGCCCGGCCGTTCGTACCGGTCGATTGCAGCGCGCTCGCCGAGGGCGTGCTCGAGTCCGAGCTCTTCGGGCACGTGAAGGGCGCGTTCACCGGAGCGGTGATCCACAAGCGCGGGCTGTTCGAGACGGCCAACGCCGGCACGTGTTTTCTCGACGAGATCGGCGAGATCAGCCCGTGCGTCCAGGCGAAGCTGCTCAGGGTTCTGCAGGAGCACGAGATCAAGCGGGTGGGCGGCACCGACAGCGTCGGCGTGGACGTCAGGGTGATCGCGGCGACGAACCGGGATCTCGGCGCGCTCATCGACGGGGGCCGGTTCCGCGAAGACCTGTTCTATCGCCTGAGCGTGGTCACGCTCCAGATCCCGCCATTGCGCGATCGGCGCGAGGACATTCCGCTGCTGGCCGACCATTTCCTGCGCGTGTACTCCACCGCCAACGGCCGACGCGTGTCGGAGATCGCGCCCGAGGCGATGGCGTTGATGGTCGCCTACGACTGGCCCGGGAACATCCGTGAGCTGGAGCACGCCATCGAGCGCGCTGTTGCCTTGACGACGAGCTTGGTCGTCCGCCCGGAGGATCTGCCGCCGAAGTGTGCCGGGACGGTGCCCACCTCCGACGCGCCGGGATCGGCGCTCAGCCTTCGGGGAGTCGTGACGCGCCATGTTCACCGCGTGCTGCGCGAGGCGCGCTGGAACAAGAAGCTGGCGGCTCAGCTTCTCGGCATTCACCGACGCACGCTCTATCGCCTCACGAAGCGGTACGGCATCAGCCTGAGCGAGCGCGAGCGCCGCGTTGAAGCGCCGGACGAGCTGCAATGAGATAATCCCGCCACATCGCTCACGATCCGACCGAGAGGAGTGCCGGCATGAGGGCCTACTGGATCAGCCCCGGCCCCACGGGAACGGCGGTCGAGCTGCGCGAAACCGCCGCACCCGAGCCCAGGGCCGGCGAGATTCTCGTGCGGGTGCGGGCCGCGTCCTTGAATCGCGGTGAGCTCCTGGGCGGCACGCACGGCGCCGCGCCGAAGCCCGGCGGCGGTGAATGCGCGGGCGAGGTAGTCAAAGTCGGCGACGGCGTCACCGGCGTGCCCGTCGGCGCGCGCCTGATGGGGCGGTGCGGAGGCGGCTTCGCCGAGCTCGCCCTGATGGACGCGCGCGAGGCCCTACGTGTGCCGGAGCGCCTCACGTGGGAGGAGGCGGCCGCCACGCCGCTCACGTTCATCGTCGTCTACGACATGCTGATCGCTCAGGGCCACCTCGCGGCCGGTCAGTGGCTCTTCGTCACCGGGATCTCGTCGGGGGTCGGCGTGGCCGCGCTACAAACCGCGAAGGTTCTGGGGGCGCGCGTCATCGGCACGTCCGGATCCGCGGAGAAGCTGGCTCGGCTCGAGAAGATCGGCCTCGACGTCGGCCTTCGCACGCGCGCCGGCGATTTCCACGACGCCGTAATGAAGGCCACCGAGGGCAAGGGCGTCAACCTCGTGGTCAACAACGTCGGCGGCTCGATGTTCGCCGAGTGCGTCAAGATCCTGGCGTTCGAGGGGCGGCTGGCGACGGTGGGACATCTCGACCACGTGCTCTCGGCCACCCTGGACATCGAGGCGCTGCATCGCAAGCGCCTCACGGTCTTCGGCGTCAGCAACCGGTTGCGGACGGCAGGTCAGCGTGCCGAGACGGTCCGCGCGTTCGCCCGCGACGTGCTGCCCTCCTTCGAGGATGGCCGGCTACGCCCACTCGTCGACCGGGTCTTCGACTTCGACGAGCTGCCGAAGGCCATCGCGTTCATGGAGTCCGACGCGCAGGTCGGCAAGATCGTCGTCCGCGTCTGACCGCGGTCCCGAAGCGGACGCTCACCTCTGATCCTCTAGTCTCTGCTCGTGCCCGAGCGCACGGCGCCTCGCCGCCTGTTGGCAGGATCCTTGGGATCTCTGGCATTGCTGACACGCGCGTGAAATGAGAGAAGGGCGCAGCCCACCGGCGAAGGAGGAAGCGATGACCTCTCGGCGCGTCGTCATGGTCGCGATGCCCTGTCAGGAAGTCGTCGAGATCGGCGGGGCGCTCGACATCTTCTACGCCGCCAACGGGCGGCTCCCGCCCGGCCGCGGATACGCCGTGGAGGTCGTGTCACCGGTGGCCACGGTCCGCGAGTGGCCGGGGCTGCGCCTGGCGTCCGATCGCTCGTACCGTGCGGTGCGCGGTGACATCGACACCCTCATCGTGACCGGCATCGACGAGCCCGACGACGCGCGGCGGGATCCGGACCTGATCCGCTGGCTCGCGCGAATCGCGCCTCGCACCCGGAGGGTGGCGGGGCTCTGCACGGGAACATTCGTGCTGGCCGAGGCCGGGCTGCTCGACGGCCGGAACGCCACCACGCACTGGATGGATTGCGACGAGCTCGCCCGCCGATTCCCCGCGATCACTGTCCAGCGGGACCCCATCTACGTTCGGGACCGGGGCATCTACACCTCGGCCGGCAGCACCGCCGGCCTCGATCTCGTCCTGGCGCTGGTCGAGGAGGACGTGGGACGGCGCGTGGCTCTACAGGTCGCGCAACGGATGGTGTTCTTCCTCAAGCGGCCGGGCGGCCAGGCGCAGTTCAGCGCGCAGCTCTCGACCCAGATGGCGGAGCGCGAGCCCCTGCGCGATCTGCAGGCGTGGATCCTCGACCACCCCGGGCTCGATCTGTCGGTCGACGCGCTCGCGCGTCGCGCCGCGATGAGCCCGCGGAATTTCTTTCGCGTCTTCGTGCGCGAGATCGGGATGACACCCGGGCGCTTCGTCGAGCGGGTCCGCGTCGAAGCGGCGAGGCGGTTGCTCGAGGAGACGACGCGCGGCATCCCGGACGTCGCCGCCGCGTGCGGGTTCGGCAGTCCCGAAACGATGCGTATCGCGTTCCGCCGCGCGCTCGGCGTGAACCCCCAGAGCTACCGCAGCCGCTTCCACACGACCGTGGCCTAGACCGGGAGGACGAGCTATGACCTCCAACGACGCCCAGCTCCGCGAGCTTCGCTCGGCCGTGCAGGGCCACGTCCTGCTGCCCAGCTCCGACGGCTACGGCGGCGCGCGCCGCATCTTCAACGCGATGATCGATCGCCGGCCGGCGCTGATCGCCCGCTGCGAACGGGCGGCCGACGTCGTGGCATGCGTCGGGTTCGCCCGGGCGCACGGGCTCGACGTCTCGGTGAAGGGCGGGGGCCACAACGTGTCGGGCAAGGCCGTGTGCGAAGGCGGCCTGATGATCGACCTGTCCCTCATGAAAGGCGTGCGGGTCGATGCGCAACGCCGGACTGTCCGCGCCGAGGCGGGTCTGACCCTTGGTGAGCTCGATCGCGCATGCCAGGCGTTCGGGCTCGCCACGCCGACGGGCAACGTCTCGCCGACCGGTATCGCCGGCCTGACCCTGGGCGGCGGCATCGGGTGGCTCAACGGCAAGCATGGCCTCGCCTGCGACAACGTGCTGTCCGTCGACATCGTGACCGCCGACGGGAAGCTGCGCACCGCCAGCGCCAGCGACCATGCGGACCTGTACTGGGCGGTCCGCGGCGGCGGCGCGAACGTCGGCGTGGTCACGTCGTTCGAATACCGGCTGCACCCCGTCGGCCCCGTGCTTGCCGGCGCCATCGCGTGGCCGATCGGCCGCGCTCCGCGGGTCCTGGCCTTCTACGACGAGCTCGCGCGAGGGTGCCCCGATGAGCTGTGCGTCAACGCCGGCTTCGGTCTGGCCGAGGACCGTACGCTCGTGCTCGGGGTGGCCGTCGCGTACGTCGGCGACCTCGACGCGGGCGAGCGACTCCTGAAGCCACTACGGTCGCTCGAGCATCCGATCGCGGCCGCCATAGGACCGATGAGCTACGTCGACTTGCAGCGCGGCGGCGACGGCGGCTTTCCGAATGGTCGGCGACACTATTGGAAGGGCGGCTTTCTCCGCCGGCTCGGATCGGACGTGATCGACGTGCTGACGCACTTCGCCACCACGTGCCCGTCGGCCTTCACCCAGATCGGGCTCCAGCAGATGCACGGAGCGGCCGCACGGGTGGCGCCGACGGAGACGGCGTTCGCCCACCGGCACGACCAGTGGGACTGTCTCATGCTCTCGCAGTGGGATCGCCCCGACGAAGACGAGACGAACATCCGGTGGACGCGCGACTTCCATGCGGCGATGACGCCGCATCTGGAACGCGCCGTGTACGTGAACGACCTCGGGGGCGACGAGCCCGACCGCGTGCGCGCGGCGTACGGCGTCAACTACGAGCGCCTCGTCGCGGTCAAGGCGAAATACGACCCCGGGAACTTCTTCCGGGGCAATCAGAACGTCGTCGCGGCCGCCTGAGCCGGCTCGGTGGCCTAGCCCAGCACTCCCTGGGCTCGGAGCTTCTCCACCTCGTCCGCGCGCAGGCCGAGGACCTCGGCCAGCACCTCCGCGGTGTGCTCGCCGGCGAGCGGCGGCGGCGAGGTCGGCGCAGGCGACGCGGAGAGGTGCACGGGGCAGCCGGGCAGCCGGATGCGGCCGCGCGTGGCGTGCTCGATCGTGTGGATCGACCGCGCGCGTTCAGGTGCGGGTCGTCCAGGATCTCGCCCGTGTCCAGGATCGCGCCGCAGGGCACGCCTGCCTTGCCGAGGATCGTCATCACCTCGTGCTTCGTGCGCGCGCTGGTCCAGGCACGGATCAACGCGTTGAGCTCGTCGCGGTGCTCCCAGCGGGTCTTCGCGTCCTTGCAGCGCGGGTCGCCCAGCAGGTCTTCGCGGCCGATCGCGGTCGCGAAGTCGCGCCACATGCCCGGGTTGATCGGCTGTACGTAGAGGATCGTCGCCTCCTCGTCCAGCCTCACACGTAGCCGGGCGGCGGAACGAACGCCTGGAACTCGCGCTCGAGCAGGCGCGCGAAGGCGAGACACCTGAGATCGCCGTACTGCGGCCCGACGATCTGCACTCCGACGGGAAGCCCGCCCGGCGTGAAGCCGCACGGCGCGGCGGTCGAGGGTAGATAGAACGCGCCGCTGTAGCCGGCCCAGAACAGGTGGTCGGTCACCGGCACGCGCTTGCCGTCGACCATCAGCGTGCGCTCGTAGCGCTCGCCCTTCTGATCGTGCGGGAAGGCTGCGGTGCCGGCGACCGGGCACAGGAGCAGGTCGTATGTCGTGAAGAACTCGGCCCACGCGCGGCGCATGCGGTGGCGCGTCTCGTTCGCCGCGAGCCAGTCGCGATGCGGCTGGACCGCGGCGCGCGTGGCGCGCGCGTAGTAGCTCTGGTCGCTGACCGCGAGGCCGCGCGCGATCGCCGCGTTCTGCTCGAAGTCCGCGTCGCTCTGGCGGTCGGATGTTGCGGCGCGCAGCAGGCGCGTGTAGACGGCGAACGCCTCGCGGGGATCGATGTCCGGGCGCGCGCGGTCGTCGACGTTCGCCTTCTGCCGGCTCAGGAAATCGGCCAGGGTCTGGAGCCGGTCCTGCACCGCGCGATCTACGGCGATGTCCGGCGCGTCGAGCATCAGAGCCACCTTGAAGTCGCGCAGCCGCTTCTGCCGTGGCGGCGTGAGCCGCAGCTGCCATCCCGCTGCCTCGATCTCGTCGGGGCCGGCCATGACCGACAGCGCCAGCGCGAGGTCGTCGGCGCTTCGCGCGAGCGGACCCACCACGTCGATGTCGACGGCCCCGGTTTGCCAGGGCAGCGCCTGGCCGGTACGCGGCACGATGCCCCAGGTCGGCTTGTGACCGTAGACGCCGCAGAAGTGCGCCGGGTTGCGGATCGACGAGCCGATGTCGCTCCCGGCCTCGAGCCCGGTGAGCCCGGCCGCGAGCGCCGTCGCGGAGCCGCCCGAGGATCCGCCGGGCGCGCGCGCGACGTCCCACGGGTTGTTCGTGGTGCCGTAGATCGCGTTGTAGCTTTGCCAGTCGGCGAGAAAGAGCGGCACGTTGGTCTTGCCGAAGAGCACGACGCCGGCGTCGAGCAGGCGGTCGACGGCGACCGCGTTCTTCGTCGCGACGTTCTTGGCGTAGGCCGGCACGCCCCACGTGGTCGGCAGGCCCGCGACGTCGTAGGATTCCTTGATCGTCGTGGGCACCCCGTGCAGAGGCCCCCATACCTGGAGGCGCGCCAGCGCCCGATCCGCCGCGCGGGCGCGCGTGCGCGCGCGCTCGAAATCGCGCACGACGACGGCGTTCAGCGCCCCGTCGTACTTCTCGACGCGCGCGAGATACAGGTCGAGCAGCTCGAGGCAGCCGATCTTCTTCCGTTTGATGTCGGCGGCGAGCTGCTTGGCGGAGCGGAAGGGGATCTCGAGCATGGCCGGCCTCCTGCGCGGTCCAGAGACCACTGAGCGTGATGGAAGTATACTGTTCGCCCATGGCCGAATCGACCCCGCCGCATCCTGTCCTGGAGGCGTACTACCCGGTCGCGTCCGACCGGCAGTCGTTCGTCGGCGAGCTGTTCGACGGCGCCGCCCGACACTACAACCACATCGGCCGGATGCTCGACCTGGGCTCAGGCTCAATGTATCGGCGCCAGGCTCTCCAGCGGGCCGGCCTGCGCCGGGGCATGCGCCTCCTCGACGTCGCGACCGGCACCGGTCTGGTCGCGCGGGGGGCGGTCGAGATCCTGGGCGACCCCCGGGGCGTGGTGGGCGTCGATCCGAGCGGCGGCATGCTGCGCGAGGCGCGCACTGCGCTCTCGGGACCGCTGGTGCGGGGCCGGGGCGAAGCGCTGCCGTTCCGCGACGATACCTTCGACATGCTCAGCATGGGCTTCGCCTTGCGCCATGTCCCGGATCTCGAGATCGCCTTCGCGGAGTACCGGCGCGTCCTGAAGCCGGGCGGCCGCGTTCTCCTTCTCGAGGTGTCTCGGCCGGCATCGCGGGTCTCTCGTTGGCTCATGCAGACCCATTTCCAGCACGTGCTGCCGCTGCTGACACGCCTGAGCACCGGGAGCGAGCCGGCTCAGCTCCTCATGAAGTACTACTGGGACACGATCGACCGCTGCGTGCCGCCCGAGACGATCCTCGGCGTCTTGCGGCGCAACGGGTTCGTCGGCGTGGAACGGCGGGTGTTCTTCGGATTTCTCAGCGAGTACGTCGCGGTCAAGCCCGATAGATAAGCGCCGTCACCCCACCGAGCCCGCCCGTCACCGGATGGCGAGGTCCGTCGGCTTGACGCCGCGTAAGCCGTAGCGTCCGAGGAAACGCAGGAGGCCTCGGCTGTAGCGGGACGTCGTCGCGGCGCCGCTGGCCAAAAGGCCGACGTGCCGCGCGATGTGCTGCTGCATGGCTCGCTTGAGCAATCCCGGGTTTGCCGGCATCCACGAGCGCCCGGCCTGGATCAGCGCCGCCAGCCGTCCGTCGTAGAGATAGGCCACCAGCTCGAGCCACGCCGACAGCATCTCGTTCTGCACCGCGGCGTACGAGGCCAGCACCGAATCGAGCTCGGCCGGCGACGGGGTCGCGCGTCGGCGTAGCCAGGGCGCAAGGCCGTCGGCGAGCTGCTCGGCGGACCGCAGCGCCAGGAACACGCCCGGCGACAGCATCGGGTCGATGAAGCCGAAGGCGTCGCCGATCATCACCCAGCCGCGTCCGTGGCCGCGCTCGGAGATCAGCTGGTAGTTGGCGTAGGTCGCCACGTCCGTCACCCGCCGCCCGCTGCCCACGATGAACGCGAGCCCGGGATCGGTCGCGATCGCGCGCTCGAGCCGCTCTTCCGGCGTCCGGCCAAGCTTCGCCGCGTCGTCTTGTCCGAGCACGATGCCGATCGAAAGCCGCTCCTGGAGCGGGATGCACCAGCTCCAGCCCGCCTCGCCGCGCGCGATCCGCACCTGTCCCGGCACATCGTCCCAGCTGAAGCCCTCGAAGTGCGCGAAGTGCGCGACGTCCTTGCGGGGCCCGAGTCGCGCGGCAATTCCGAGCACGCGGGCCGTAAGGCGAGCGCGTCCAGTGGCGTCGACGAAGAGATCCGGCTGTTGGCCGGAGAGACCCGGCGCCGACGCGATCGTCTCGGGAGCCAGGGCGAGCTCCGCGCGCGTTTCGCCCGAGGTGTTCGGCTGAAGCTGGGCCCGAGTGGTCACGTAGTCGACGCCGGAGGCGATCGCCTTGGCGAGCAGCACGTCGTCGAAGTGCGGGCGCGGGACGTTGTAAGCGTACGGGAAGACCGCGGGCGCAAAGCGGTTGAAGGTGACGCTCACCCGGTCGGCCTGAGACCAGATGAACGAGACGCCGGGTTTGACTCGGCTGAAGCTCGCCGTCTCTTTTTCCAGGTCGAGCCGCTTGAGGATCGGCACCACGGCCGGGACGAGCGATTCGCCGACGAGCAGCGCGGGACGGCGCCCGTCGTCGAAGAGCGTCACGTCCGCGCCCTCGCGAGCGAGCAGGATCGCCAGCGCGGAGCCCGCGGGCCCGGCGCCCACGATCGCGACCCGCATGCGTCGAGGTCCGTCGACGCCGGATTTCAATTCGCCCCGCTCCATCCCATTCCCTCGCGAATGACCTCGACGATCCTCGCCGCCTCGATGTCCGTCACGACGCCCTCGATCCAGGACACGACGAGATTGTTCCGCCCCCCACAGCGATTGAAGAATACGCCGATTCCCGGCCGCGGGGGAACGACCGGCACGTGAAACGCGTTCACGACCTTGCGTCCGAAACACTCGGCGAGCGCGGCGGGCCAGTCTGCGAGGTCGGCGCAGTTGAAGGAGAAGAGCTCTCCGCTTTCCGTCCACGGCAGCACGCGGAGCATCCGCGAGAGCGGCTGGTACTGGAGGAACTCCATGGCCACTTCGTTGGCCTCGATCTGTCCGTCGCGGACGGCGTCGGCCATCTGGCGACGCAGTGCTCGCGCCAGCCCGGGCACATCCGCGGTGTCGGATGGCTTGAACCGCGCGAAGTGGAACCCGAGCTGATTGCCGAAGGTCGCGCCCAGCTCTCCCTTCGGGCGCATGTCGACGGAGATCGGAAGCAGGCACGGCACCTCCGCGAGGTCTCGCCGGCGCCAGAGCTCGGTCATCGCCTTGCCGACCAGGGCCACGCGCCAGCAGATCTCCCGCGTGGCGCGGTCGGTCGATGGGGAAGCGACGAAGCTCTCGTGCTTGAAGCACGCCCGACCCGGCGGCACGGGCGGACCTCCCGGCGAGACCGGCGGCACGGGCGCGAGCGTCCGAAGATATTTCAGGCTCGCCCCGGCGATGCGGCCGCGCTCGAGGAGCGGGCGCGGAGCCCGATCGGGCACGAACGCCGGCGGAGCCTCGCCCCAGGGCATCGCACCCTCGTGACGGTCGAGATGGTTGAGGTGCGTCAGCAAGTTCTCTCCACCGCGGGCGTCCATGAGCGGATGAAACCACGTCAGGACCAGCAAGCGCGTCGGGCTCGGCCGCGCGGATTCGTCGTCGACGAGCAGCACGCGTAGCGGCGCCTCGCGTCTCGGCTCGATGCCGAGATTGAGCTCGCTCGCCAGCTCTCCGTGGAGCTGATCGCGCGTGGTGATCGTCGCCCGGCGCAGCGGCGGGCGGCTCAGGGTCTCGCGCGAGCCCGCCGCCCAGTGAAGCTTGCCCCACGGAAACGGACGGCGTAGCCGAGCCGCTGGCCAGGGGCAGACGTCGAGAAACCGGTCCCACGCGCGAGTGATGCGGTCGGGGTCGATGGGGCCATCGCACTCGACCACGAGCATGGTGTTGTGGTCGAGCCCAACGCCCTTCCAGCGCGGGTGGCGCGCCAGCAGCACGAGATCGGCGCCGCGCAGCGGTAGTCGGCGCACATCTCGCTTCAGGGCGGGCACGTGATTTCGTCCAGCGGATTCGTCTCCAATTTAGAGCCGGCGGGGCCCCAGCCCCGCGACGGCCTGCGGCGCGCACTACAGGTTCAGAGGCGCGCCTTGGCCGGCGGGGCCTCAGCCCCGCGATGGCCGGCCGCGCGCACTACAGGTCGCCGTATCGGCCAGGACTCTGACGCGGCTCTTCGGGCATGTCAAGCGACCCGGCCGACCGCTGGTACACTCTGCGCCGAGGAGCGAGCGATGGGTGACGTGGGCCTCATGGGCATGCACGTGCCGGGCATGTCGTGGCGGGAAATGCGGGAGGCTGCGGTCCTGGCCGAGGAGCTCGGCTACAGCTGCCTCACGATGGGCGAGTCGTGGGGCGAAGACGCGCTGACGTCCCTGGCGCAGCTCGCGGCCGTGACCTCGCGGGTCCGCATCGGGACCAGCATCGTGCCGGTCTTCGCGCGCTCGCCCGCGAATCTCGCAATGACGGCGCTGAACATGGACCGCATGACCGGCGGGCGGTTCTTCCTGGGCCTCGGCACCAGCGGCCGCCTCGTGATCGAGGACTTTCACGGCGAACAGTTCGCCAAGCCGCTGACGCGGATGCGGGAATACATCGACATCATCCGCAAGGCCGCGCGCGGCGAGCGGCTCGACCACGACGGTGAGTTCTTCCACACCAAGCGCTTCCAGCTCCGCTTCACGCCGCACCGGGCGAGCCTGCCCATCTACATCGCCGCTCTGAGCCCGCCGAGCCTGCGGCTCACCGGGGAGCTCGCCGACGGCTGGCTCCCCATCTTCCTGGCCCCCTCGCGCATGGCGCCCGCCGTGGTCGAGCTGAAAGCCGGCGCGGAAGCCGTGGGCCGGAGCCTTCGCGACATCGCCATCTCGCCCCAGGTGTCGATCTACGTCACCGACGACGTGGCGGCGGCCCGCGACCGCGAGCGGCCGCACATCGCCTTCTACATCGGCGGCATGGGCGTGTTCTATCACCAGTACATGCACCGCATCGGCTTCGGTGCCGACGCCGACCGCGTGCGCGAGGCGTTTCAGGCGCGCGAGCGCGACCGGGCCGCGAAGCTGGTCACTGACGAGATGGTGGACGCCATGACGATCCTCGGCCCGCCCAAGCAATGCCGGGATCAGGTCCAGCGGTTCTTCGACGCCGGCGTGCAGGAGGTCAGGCTCGTCTTCAACGAGCCGAACAAAGACGCGTACCTCAAAGCGCTCCGGGCGGTGGCTCCCCGAGGATAGAACTCAGGGATTTACCTCGGCCCCGGCTCGGGGCCTTCCCGATTGGCCTTCGCACAGGGCCTCGCTAGCCTTTTTCTAATGTTAGCTCCCGCGCGGAACGATGACTCGGGTTCATCGGGTCACGCGCCCTTCGACGACGTGACTCGAGCGCTCCCGGGCGAGGACGCCTCGGGGCTCGCCAGGCCCTATGAGATGCGTCCGCTCGGCGAGCGTCTTCGCCAGGCGCTCGAGCAGGGGGGCGTGCGGCAGCTTCTGCGGCGGAGCGTGAACCACCTGGCTTCCCCGTGGTTCGAGTTCGGCAGCGTGACCTTCTTCCGCCGCCGCCTGGATCGGGCCCCGGAGGTGGCCCGTCTCCGGCCCGGGCTCGCGATCTTCCACGCTACGCTCGACGATGTCCCCCTGGTGCTCCAGGCCTCTGATCCGCGACGGACAGGCGAGATCGTGAGGGAGCGGCTTCGCCGTGGCGATCTGTGTTTTCTGGCCCTGGACGCGGCCGGCCGTCCGATCCACTCGGGGTGGGCCACCACCGTGGGTGCGCACGTCCCGGAGCTCGAGCGCGACATCGTCCTGCGAACGCGCGAGGCCTACTTGTACGACGCCTTCACGCCGCCATCCCGACGCGGGACCGGGGCGTTCGGGTTCGTCCTCGATCACCTCTTCACGAAGCTCCAATCGTTCGGCGCGCGCATCGTCTATTCGTACGTCCGCAGCGACGATCCCAAGGGGCAGCGTGCGGCTTGCGTGCGGTTGCGTCCGATCGGGGCGCTCACCCACATCCGGCTCAACGGCAGAGCCCCGCTGGTGTTCGGCGGCCCTAGAAACGGGCTGCCGACCTTGGTCAGGCGCCTGCTCGACGACGAGGGCCGCTCACTTCGCTGAGCGCTCGCGACGCTCTTACGCAGCCATCGCCGGCGAGGTGATCCATGAAATTCGGTCTCTATAGCTCGATCGCGAATCCCCCACGGGGTGAGCATCTCGATCGCTGCATCGACGAAGTCATCGCCGAGGCGCAGCTCGCGGAGGCGAGCGGCTTCGACTCGTGCTTCTTCGGCGAGCATCATCAGGACCCCGACGGCTTTCTGCCCTCGCCGCTCATCGTCGCCACCGCCGTCGCCGCACGCACGCAGCGTCTTCGCGTCGGCACCTCGGTGATCCTGTTGCCGCTGCACCATCCGGTGCACGTGGCCGAGGACGCGATCACCCTGGATCTCGTCTCCAGGGGCCGCCTCATCCTCGGCGTCGGCATCGGTTATCAGCCGGCCGACTTTCGCGCCTTCTCGGTGCCGATGGAGCACCGCATGGGTCTGTTCGAGGAGAGCGTCGAGATCCTGCGCCTGTGCTGGGCGGGCGACACGTTCTCGTACCGGGGCAAGCACTACACCCTCGAGGACGTGCAGATTCGCCCGCGGCCGTACCGGGCGTCCGGTCCGCCGCTCTGGTTCGGCGCCAGCGTGCCGGCGGCGGCCCGCCGCGCGGGTCGGCTCGCCGATGGGTTCGTGGGGACACCCAGCACCGGCCTCGCGAACGCGACGGAGCTCGCCGACATCTACAAGGCCGCAGCCGCGAGGGCCGGGCGAACGGCCGAGATCGTCCAGATGCGGGACGCGTGGGTGGCGCGCACCCGGGCGGAGGCCGACCTCGTGTACGGCCCGCACGTGATGGCCGCCTATCGGTACTATTGGGAGGCCCGGCTGGCGGAGTTTCAGAACATGCCCGCCGATACGAAGTTCAGCCTGGAGAATCTGGCGCCCGACCGCCTGATCCTCGGCGATCCCGAGACGTGCGTGCGGGAATTCGAGCGCTGGCAGAAGGCCACGGGCGCGAGCACGTTCCTGCTGCGGCTGCGCCACGCCCATTCGGGCGGGCCTCCGCACGAGAAGATCATGGAGGCCATCCGGCTCTTCGGCGAGCGTGTGTTGCCGTACTGCCACGAGGGCTGAAAACCCGCTCGCTCCGAAGTTGACTGTCGTCTCGGCGCTTTGCTAGTGTCGTGACAGTGGGTGCGCACGAGTGCGGCCCACGGCGTTTCTCGAGCTCACACGCATGATCTCTCCGCGGGATCCGCTCGACGTAACCCTCGAGCTGGCGGCTCGAGCCCGCTTCGAGATCGTCGACCTGCGTACGCGCTTCTCGAGCGAGCACGTCGATGCCTTCGCGTCGTATCCGCGCTGCCTCTACTGGTCGGCCCACACGACGGCCGGCTTCCTCGATCGCAGCCTGGTCGCGCGCCTCGGTCCCGGTCGCGTCTCGACGTACCTCGAGACCTTGCGCCGGATCTTTCCCGAGGGCGCGGGCTACGCGCACGATCGACTCGAGCGCCGGCGCGATCTCGACGCCGCGCAGCGCGCCGTCGAGCCGCGCAACGGCGACTCGCATCTGGCGTTCATCGCCGGCGGGCTCCGACCGTGCGTGACACATCCGAACCGGGCGGACGAGCCGGTGTGCTTCGTCGATCTGGACGGCGTCAACGAGGGCCGGCCCCGCCGTCGCCAGACGCGCGTGATCGGCTTCCATCGCGAGGTGGTGGCGGCGCAGACGCGCCTGCGCGTGCCGCTGTCGGGGCATCCGATCGACTCCATCAATCTGAAGGATCCCGCGCTCGGCCTCTCCGAGGAGCTCGCCGAGTTCGTCGCGAAGGCCGACGTCGGCAAGGGCCGGCTCCACATCGCGCTCGGCCACGGTGAGCGCGACGCCGCGCTGACGATCAACGAGTTCGAGACCTTGCTGATGAAGTACGACCTGGCGGCGGTGCTGCGCAACCCGTTTCGATTCATGGCCGAGGAGACGCGGCAGGCGCTGGCCAACCCGCGCGCCGTGCCGGGCAAGGCGCTCGGTTATGCGCGCTACGACCTGGTCCGCGTGCTCAACACCGGGCTCAGCACCCTGGGATTGCGCGGCTCGTTGCTGGAGCGGATCCTCGCCGCGACCCTGGCCGTCCCGGCCGCGCGCGTGTTCAGGGTCCGACGGTCCATCAGCCTGCTGATCGCGGAGACGGACGACGGGCCCCCGGCGCCGGTGGAGGGCGTCTACCAGAGCCCGATCCTGATCCAGTGGCGACGCGCGGCCCGCGACGTCCGCGAGCTCGACGTCACCCTGTACCGGCTGGAATAAGCGGCTCAGACGCCGGTGCCGAAGCCTCCGGCGGTGCGGACCGTCGCCGCCTCGCCGATGTGACCCGCCGAATGGAACAGCGCGATGCCGCTCAGCATCGCCGAGCGCGGCCGGCCCGGGAAAGCCTTCACGATCTGCTCGGTTCGCACGCCGAACGCGCCCTGATCGGCGGCGCGCTGGACGGCGTCGACCGAGACGGTGCCCTCCCAATCTTGAGGTCTGAAGCCTCCGACCACCTCGCGCGTGCGGCGACCCACCGCGTCGCGATACTCGCGCAGCGCGCCGAGTTCGATCTGGCGCGTCAGCTCGGTCACTTCGGCGCTGGTCATGCCGATGCCGAAGTCGGGCCGCGTGACGGCCAGACGCTTGGCCCAGCCTTCGTCGTCGAGGAGTTGCGTGCGCGCGCCCAGGATCGTGTTGATGAAGATGTCCTCGGCGCGGGCGATATGCCACATGAGCCACGCCAGCGAGTTGAGATCCTCGCGCGGGCGGACGCGCATCTGCTCGTCGCTCAGGTTGGCGAACGTGCGCTCCGACGCGGACATCTTGTTGCCGCCGACGGCGGCCGAGTGCATTGCGGCGTGCTGGTCCAGGAACATGTCACGAACGTCCATGGCTCCTCCCGATAGGGTCAGGCCACGTCCCGCTGGCGCGTGGCGTTGTAGTTGGCGTCGTACCACCAATCGAGGTACGCCGCGTAGGTGAGGGGGGGATGCCGCGGAGGGTTGCTCGGTCCGTGGCACGTGGGCAGGCACGCGATCTCCGTGTCGAGGTGTGGCCCCATGAAATAGGGGATCGCATAGCGCGGCCGGCCCACCGGCGGCAGCGCGCGATGCGGCGTCGACTTGAACCGGTGATTCGTCCAGCGCTGCATCATGTCGCCCGAGTTCACCGCGAACGAGCCGGGAACGTACGGCACGTCGATCCAGGTCCCATCCGGCATGCGCACCTGGAGCCCGGGCACCTCGCTCTGGGCGAGGAACGTCATGAAGTTCGCGTCGGTATGCGGCGCGATGCCGAACTGATTCGCCTCGGCGGCCATCGGCGGATAGTGGGTGAGCCGGAAGCTGAACTGGCTCTCGGCGAAGGCGTCGTCGAAGGTGTCCGCCGGCAGGTCGAGGGCCGTCGCGCAGAGGGGCAGGAGCTTCCGCCCCAGCGCGTCCACGGCGTCGGTGTAGGCGAGCACCGCTTCGCGAAAGCCCGGCAGATCCGCCGGCCACCGGTTGGGCCCGGCGAAGCGCCGACCGGCGCGCACGAGCGGATCGTCCGCCGGGCGCTCGCGCTTCACGAAGAACGCCTCGTTCAGGTCGGGTTTGTCGTTGGCGTTCACCTCCGACGTCCACACCGCGTAGCGCCCGAGCATCATGTAGCCGTTGTTGTGCTCGTTCATGCGCAGCGCGAGCTTCGCGTCCATGGGCTGGGCGTGGAAGCGGCGGGCCTCGGCGAACGTAGCGTCGATCAGACTCTGCGGGACTCCATGGCCTACGACGACGAAGAACCCGACGGTTTCGAGCGCGCGCCCGAGCTCGGCCGCAGTGGCCGCGAACGCGCGCGGCCGCCCGGCCAGGTACGGGCCGAGGTCGATCACCGGGATCATGACGATGAGGTATCATCCTCCGGCGCCTTTGACAACGCGCCGAGGGGGAGTTACGGTCCGGCGCACGGGAGGTGTGAGCCATGGTTCAGGGTAGATTCAAGGTCCTCGATAGCGACATCCACATCATCGAGCCGCCCGACCTGTGGCCGCGGTACATCGATCCGGCCTTCCGGGACCGCGCGCCGATCGGCCTCACGGAGGACGAAGGCGACTTGCGACTGGCCTACAACGGCAAAGGCTGGGGCCGGGTCGCCATCGACGCCGACCGCAGCCGGCGCCGGCAAGGGCGGAACTACGCCCTGAACCAGGAGCGCTGGCGACCGTACGCCGAGCGGGGCTGGACCTCGAAGGTTCAGCTCGAGGCGATGGACATCGAGGGCATCGACGTCGCGGTGGTCTACCCGTCCCGCGGACTTTTCGCCCTCACGATCCCCGACATGGACCCGCCGCTCGCCGCGGCCATGGCGCGCGCCTACAACGACTGGCTCCACGACTTCTGCCAGGAGAATCCGGAGCGCTTGCTCGGGGCCGGCATGATCTCGCCGTTCGACGTCAACGATGCGGTGGCCGAAGCCCGGCGCTGCGTCCGCGAGTTCGGCTTCCGGGCGATGTTCCTCAGACCGAACGAGGTCAACGGACGGAACTGGCACGATCCGTACTACGAGCCGCTCTGGGCCGCGCTCGAAGAGCTCGAGGTTCCGCTCGGGTTCCACGAGGGGTCGGGCTCGCAGCTCCGCCAGGTGGGCGAGCAGTTCGGCGCCAACACGATGCTGAAGCACATCTACTCGCACCCGGTCGAGCAGATGCTGACCGCCGGCGCCTTCTGCGCGGGCGGTATCCTCGAGCGCCATCCGCGGCTGCGCGTGGCCTTTCTCGAGGGCAACTGCAGCTGGGTGCCGTTCCTGCTCTGGCGCATGGACGAGCACTGGGAGTGGCTGGGCGACGTCTACGCCCGCGAGCTGACGATGGCGCCCAGCGCCTACTTCAAGCGGCAGTGCTTCGTGTCGGTCGAGTGCGACGAGGAGCCGGTCAAGCACGTCATCGATGCCATCGGTGACGATCGGATCGTCTTCTCGACGGACTTCCCGCACGGCGACTCGAAGTTCCCCCGGGCGGTCGAGTCGTTTCTCCGGTTGCCGATCTCCGATGAGAGCAAGCGCAAGATCCTCTGGGACAACTGCGCCGCGTACTACGGGCTCCGGTAGTGCACGCTGCAGGCCGTCGCGGGGCTGGGGCCCCGCCGGCCGTGGCGCGCCTATAAAATTGAGGAGGGTGCGATGACCTCGTACAAGCTCATCTCGGCCGATTCGCACATCGTCGAGCCGCCAGACCTCTATACCAATCGCATCGAGCCCAGATTCAGAGACCGCGCGCCGCGCCTGGAGCGGCTGGAAACACCGACGGGGCGCAAGTTCGACGCGTGGGTGATCGGCGGGCAGCAGGTGGGTACGCTGGGTGCCGTGATGCAGGCCGGACAGCGGTTCGAGGATCCTTCGCAGATCGACTTCCTGGGGATGTGGGAAGACGTCCGGCTGGGCGCGTACGATCCCCAGGCGATGGTGAAAGAAAACGAGATGGACGGCGTGTGGGGCTCCTGCCTGCAGCCGAGCCAGGGCCTCTTCTGGTACCGCATCCCCGATAGCGAGCTCCTCACCGCCATCTGCCGCGTCTACAACGACTGGATCGCCGACTTCTGCAAGCCGTTTCCCGATCGGCTCAAGGGCATCGCGATGCTCAACGTCGACGACGTCGAGGAGGCTTCGCAGGAGCTCGAGCGCTGCGCGAGGCTCGGGCTAGTCGGCGCATTCATTCCGGTCTCGCCGCTGGCCGACCGGCCGTATCGCCACGCGATCTACGACCGCCTCTGGTGGACGGCGCAGGACGTGGGGCTGCCGCTGCTCCTGCACATCGGTACGCCGCGCGGCGGCATTCCGGGCTGCGAGTTCACGATGAACCTCGGCGAGCTCACCGGGGCGGGCCGCTCGACTACCGACTACTGGGTGCGCTACTCGCTGTCGGCGATGATCTTCGCGGGCGTCTTCGACCGCTATCCGCGGCTCAAGGTCGGCTCGGTCGAGCACGAAGCCGCGTGGATTCCTCACTGGCTCAAGCAGATGGACTTCACGTATCGCGAGCGCCCGGTGTTCACGAAGGGCTGGCGGTCGAAGGAAGGGCTGTTGCCGAGCGACTATTGGCGCCGCAACATGTTCGTGGAGTTCATGGAAGACGATCTCGGCATCCAGATGCGCGACATCATCGGCGTCGACAACATGCTCTGGGGCAGCGACTTCCCACATGCGGAGTCGACGTGGCCGAAGTCGCGCGATTTCCTGACTCGCATCTTCGCCGGCGTTCCCGAGCAAGATCTGAAGAAGGTCACCTCGGAGAATGCCGCACGCCTGTTCGGCTTCAAGCTGAACTAGGCCCGCGGCTCGAGCGCGAGAGCGGCATGCTCGAAGGCTTCGTGGCGGTCACTGCGGCCTCCGAGCTGCCGCCCGGCGCGATGAAGTGGGTCGTCGTCGATCGCGAGCGCGTGCTGATCGCGAATGTCGCCGGGTCCTTCTATGCGCTTCGGGACGTCTGCGGCCATGCGGGCGCCCCGCTCTCGACCGGCGAGCTCGTGGGTTACGTGATCGAGTGCCCGCTGCACTACGCCTGCTTCGACGTTCGCAGCGGTAAGCTCCTGAGCGGACCCGTCTCCGGCGACGTGCCCACCTACCAGACGCGCGTCGAAGACGGCACCGTGTACGTGAAGCGCTAGCGCCGACCTGCCGAGCGAATACGCAGCGACGACCGCGACGACGATCGCGGGCACTCCGAACGCCAAGGATCTCGCCTCACGCTTGAGGGGCGCGTCGCGGTCGGTTGACAGCTTCGATCGGTCAGGCGACCCTGACCTCGATGGCGAGACAGCTCGTGCTCGCGTCGATGCTCATCGCGCTGGTCGGCGGCGCCGGCGTCTTGCGCGTCCGCGCCGCCGACGACCCGCTGGCCCGAGGGCTCGGCGCCGTTGAGAGTATGGCGGGCTGCTACCTCGTCGACTACAGCTACGTCGAGGTCGAGAGCCTCAAGCCCGGCTACGCGCGTGACGCGCGCGTCTACGACGTCAACCGGGACAAGTCCGCCAAGGAGTGGATCACCGCCGAAGTCCTGTCCCCGCACCGTATTCGCCTGCAGCGCATCCTGTTCCTCGCCGATCTCGGCGGCACTATCCGCGAGGGGACCCTGATCAAGCACCAGTCCGAGGACTGGGAGTACGACGCGCCGTTCCTGTACGAGTTCGTCGCACCCCGGAGCTGGCAGGTGCGCGATCTGAAGGCGACGCCGGGACTCTGGACCCGGCGGGTCACGAATCTCGACGACGGGCCGCGCTATCAGTGTGCGGCGCGCTGGACGGCGGACACGGCCTATCCGGAGTGGACGTGCTCGAGCTACGCGCCGATTCCAGGCCGCGAGACCCGCGACATGCGGCGCGCCGACTACGACACGCTCGACCGGACCACCCGCATCGTCGCGTACGGCCAGAGCTGGCTGGAACGGCAGGACAATGTCAAGACCATCCACCGCGACGGCGCGCGGTCGCCGCTGGCCCGTGAGGTCGGCAAGAACTGGTCGATACGGCTCCCGGAATCCGAGTGCGAGGCCGCTCGAGCCTTCGCCGCTCCGCGCCGAGCGTTCTGGGATGTGGTGCGCGAGGTGTGGGACAGGGTGCTGACCGGGACCGCGCCATTCGTCGAGACGGCGCCGCCGGGCCAGCCGCCCCGGTTCGTGAAGATGCACGAGGTCGAGGACGACTACGTCGGTCGCGACCTCTCCGACCCAGCGCTGAGAGCCGCTGCCCGAGACCGCATCCGCAAGGTCATCGAAGCCTATCGCGAGCCGGTCCCGGCGGGCCGCTGAGCTAGCGGGCGGCCAGGAGGTTCCGGGTCTTCAGCGCGTCGATCACGGTGTCGACGTAGCGCGCGATCTCTTTCCTGATGTCCCGCGGCTCTTCCGTCTCGACGGTGCCGCTCCACACGAGCTGGTTCTTCTTCACGTCGTAGAGGCTCGTCTCGGAGACGTAGACGTCGTACTGGTAGTAAGTCGGGGGCTCGTAGTAGCCGAACCATGCCCCGGCATAGCCGGGGTAGAAGCCGAAGGCAGCCGGAGCCGGCTGGTAGATGCCCGGACTCACGCGCGTTTTCTTCTCGACCTTGACCAGCCGAGTCATGATGGTGGCGTCCGCCCCCGCTTGCCTCACGGCTCCGGTCAGTCGCGCCTCCTCGACCGGCCCGTCTTCGGGGATGAAGCGATAGCTCGGCACGGCGTCGACGCCCGTCGCCTTGAGCCTGGCGACGAACTCGTCCTCGAAGGAGCGGCGGATGCTCGGTTGGCGGGTGATGCCGATGACCATGATCTTCTCGAACCGAGGCGCCGCATACTCGGGGCTGCTCCACTGACTGACGATGCGCGTCGTGGCACACCCGGTGGCGACGACCAGCCAGGTCAGGGCGAATCCGAGCAGTCTCAGTCGCGGGGCAGGCATGAGTCGTCCGGATTCGAGTATACCGGCGAGCGACCTCGCGGGCAGGACTACGTCGGTCGCGACCGCTCCGATCCGGCGCTGAGGGCCGCGGCGCGCGCCCGTATCCGCAAGGTCAGCGGCGCGGTCTCGCTCCGGACACCCGCGGCACTGATTGGACGCCGGCGAGCCGACCTTGCGCATGATGAAGCCCTGGCCCTCGCCCTCGAACAGCTCGAGATCGACCACGCCGCCGGCCTTGCGATAGGCCGCCACGAAGCGGTCGAGATGGGGCCGCGGATGCGCATGATCGTCGGTGCCCTGCAGGTACAGCACGGGCGGGAGCTGAACCTTCTCACCCCGCTCGAGCGCCGATGCCGGCGCGCCCTCGTCCATCGCCTCCTCGGTTTTCCAGTAGGCGTCGTGGCACGGCAGGAGCTCGTCGACCGCCACCGGGTATGGCTTCCCCTTGGCCATGACGTCCTTCGCGTAGCGGTACCGGCCGAGCGGATCGATGACGGGCGAGGTCATGATCACGCACCGTACGGTCGCGTCGATCGCGGGCGCCGCCGCCAGCGGTAGCGCGCTGTAGCGCGGATCGAACGGCCGCATCGCCAGCAGCATCGCCTGGTGCCCGCCGCTCGAGTTGCCCATCGAGCCCACCATGTCGGGCCGGCCACCAAGCTCGATCGCCCGCGACTTGATCCAGCGGATACCGTAGTGGATGTCCTGGAACGACGCGGGATAGGGCGCCGTCGGCGGCTGTCGCCAGTCGAGCGCGGCCACGATCACGCCGGTCTTCGCCAGCGCCTCGTGGATCACCTTGTCGCCGTGGCGATCCGAGCGACACCAGGCGCCGCCGTGGAGCTCGACCATGATCGGGAAGGGTCCCGAGCCCTGCGGCCGGTAGAGGGTTGCCAGATACGGCGTGTTGCCGTGACGGAGGTACTCGATGTCCTCGGCCTTGACCTGGTAGCTCATGCTGGTCTCCTTGTCGATTCGCGCGTCTATGGCGGCAACCATCCCGTAGCCCGGGTCCGGAGTCAAGCGCCCGCCGGTGGGTAGAGTATCCTGCCCGGTATGGCGAAGCCAAGACGGATCGACGGGATCGGCGCGTCGGTCAAGCGCCGCGAGGATGTCCGTTTGCTGACGGGGCAGGGGCGCTACGCCGAAGACGTCGACGCGCCAGGACAAGCCTACGCGGCGTTCGTCCGCTCGCCGCACGCTCACGCCGAGGTGATCTCGCTCGACGCGAAGCCCGCGCTGGCGATCGCCGGCACGCTCGGCGTCTTTGCCGGGCGCGATCTCGTCGCCGACGGTGTCGGGCCCATCCCGACGTTGATCGCCGAGCGCGGCGGCGGCATCCGGAGCCGCGACGGCTCGGCGTTCGCCGAGCCGCTCTGGTATCCGCTGGCGACCGATCGCGTGCGTCACGTCGGCGAGCCGGTCGCGATCGTCGTCGCCGTCACACACGCCGCGGCGTGGGACGCCGCCGCGGCCGTGCGAGTGAGCTATGCCGAGCAACCCCCGGTGGTTGACGCCGTCGCGGCGCTCGCCGCGGGCGCGCCGCGGCTGCACGCCGGTGTCGTGGAGAATCGCGCGTACGACTGGGAATGCGGCGATCCGGACGCCACCGCGCGCGCGATCGCGGCCGCGGCGCACGTCACGCGCCTGACCCTCGTCGATAACCGGCTCGTCACCTGCTTTCTCGAGCCGCGCGCGGCGCTCGCCGAGTGGGATGGCGGCACCGGACGCTACACGCTCCACGCCGGGCTTCAGAGCGTGCACCAGCTGGCGGCGAACCTTGCGCGCGTCCTGGGTGTCGCGCCCGAGCGCGTGCGCTGCGTGACCGGCGACGTCGGCGGCGGCTTCGGCTCGAAGATCCAGGTGTATCCCGAGTACGTGGCGCTCGCGTGGGCGGCGCGCCGTCTCGGCCGTCCCGTGAAGTGGGTCTCGAGCCGGTCGGAGGGGTTCGTCAGCGACGTGCAGTCGCGCGATCATCTGCTCCGGGGCGAGCTCGCGCTCGACTCGGCCGGGCGGATCACCGCGCTGCGCGTGCACTCGACGCCGAACCTCGGGGCCTACGTGGCGCCGAGCATCCCGATCTCGACGCTGTCCAACATGGAGCGGATGATCTCCGGGCTCTACGCGATCCCGGCGATCCATCTGCACGTCGAGGGCGCACTCACCAACACCGTGCCGATCAACGTCTATCGAGGCGTCGGGCGCCTGGAGTGCGTGTACACCGTGGAGCGGCTGGTCGAGCGGGCCGCGCGCGAGACCGGATGGGACCGCGTGGCGCTCAGACGCGCCAACATGGTGCGGACGTTTCCGTATCGCACGGCGACCGGCGCGATCTATGACTCTGGCGACTACTTGGCGCGTCTGGACGAGGCGATCGAGCTCGCCGACCCGACCGGCTTCGCCACACGCCGCGCCGATTCGGCGAAGCGCGGCAAGCTGCGCGGGCTCGGGGTCGGACCGTACATCGAAGGTACCGGCGGCGTGCCGCAGGAGTTCGCCGAGGTGCGCGTGCTGCCGGACGGCGTGATCGAGGTGCCGATCGGCGCGATGTCGCAGGGCCAGGGCCACGAGACCGTCTTCGCCCAGGTGGTGGCCGAGCGGCTCGGCGTGCCCTTCGAGTCGGTGCGGATCGTCGCGGGCGACACCGATCGTGTCGCGAAGGGCGTAGGCACGTTCGCCTCGCGCTCGATGGTGAGGGCCGGGAGCGCGGTGGTCGAGGCCTCGGACGGCGTGGTCGCCGCGGGGCGGACGATGGCGGCGCATCTTCTCGAAGCCGCCGCGGGCGACATCGAGTACCGGAACGGCGCGTTCCGCGTGGTCGGAACCGATCGCGCGATCGGCATCTTCGATCTCGCGCGCGCGGCCGCCGCCGGCCGGCTGCCGCCCGCGCTCGGCACCACGCTGGGCGCCGCGACGATGCACGAGAATCCGGCGTTCGCGTTCGCCAACGGCTGCGAGGTGTGCGAGCTCGAGGTCGACCCCGAGACGGGCGCGGTCGAGATCGTCGCGCTCACGATGGTCGACGACTCCGGCCGCTCCGTGAACCCGATGATCGTGCACGGCCAGATGCACGGCGCGGTGGCCCAGGGGATTGGCCAGGCGCTGACCGAGCGGTGCGTCTACGATCCGGCGAGCGGGCAGCTGCTCTCGGGCTCGTTCCTCGACTACGCGATCCCGCGCGCCGACGATCTGCCGTCGATCTCCGTCACGAGCCGCGACGTGCCGAGCCCGACGAACGCGCTCGGCGTCAAGGGCGCCGGCGAGGGAGGCACGGTCGGCGCGCCGGGCGCCGTGATCCACGCGATCCTCGACGCGCTGGCGCCGCTCGGCGTGACCCACATCGACATGCCCGCGACGCCCGAGCTCGTGTGGCGGGCGATCCAGGAGACGCGCCAGGTTGGTGAAAACGGCCGATCTGCTTCGTGGCCGCCCTCGGACGCCCGACGCGCCGGCGTCGGTTAGGGCTCGGCGCGGAATTCGCGCAGGCGCCGCCACACCACTTTGAGGCCGGCGATCACCGGCACCGAGAGGAACATCCCCGCCACGCCGGCCAGCTCGCCGCCGGCGAGCACGCCGAAGATCACGAGCCCCGGATGGAGCTCGACGCCCCGCCCCATGATCAGCGGGCTCGAGACGTAGTCCTGCACGAGCCGCCAGATCAGGACGAAGAGCGCAAGCAGCCACGGGTGTCCGAATCCGCTGAACAGGGCGACCGAGACCACGGTGACACCGGCGGCGAACGGGCCGACCACCGGGAGGAACTCGAGCGCGCCGCCGATCGCCGCGAGCACGAGCGCGTACGGGACTCGGGCAATGAGAAACAGGATGGTCCACACGACGAACGTCACGGCGCAGAGCAGCACGAGCGCGCGGACGTACTCGCCGAGCACCGTGTGCAGATCCTGGGCGATCCTCTCCGACAGCTCGCGCCGTCCACCGCGCTCGGTGATCATGCCGGTCACCGCCTCCGCGATCCGCTCGGCGTCGCGCAGGAAGAAGAACGCGAAGATCGGAATCATGATGACGACCCAGGCGCCCGACAACCAGCCGAGCGCGCCGGTGAGGCCATGCTGCGCGTACTCGACCACCTGGGGCAGGTACGCGCGGACCAGATCGTCCAGGATCTCCGCGCCTGCCCAGCGCGGGAAGATGTTGCTGATCACTCGCCCGCTCCGGATCTGTTCCGACATCTCCGGGAACTTCTGGCCGAGGGCGGCAAGCTCGCGCCCGAGCGGAGGACCGACCAGCGCGACGAGCGTGCTGAGGGCCGCCACGAGTACCAGATAGACCACGCCGATTGCGAGCGGACGCCGCGTCGCGCGGGGCAGGCCGCGCTCGACGAGCTTCACGAGCGGAAAGATCAGATACGCGAACACCACCGAGAAGGCGAGCACGAACAAGACGGTGCGCAGGAGATAGACGAGCGCGAAGGCGCCCCCGACGACGAGGATCGTCCACACGACTCGCAGCGTCTTGGCATCGAGGATGCGCGGCATGGACCGTGACGGCATCGGCGCGATTCTAGACCAATACGCGGGTCAACCCCGCTGCGGGAGGGTCGTCGCGGTCGGCCGGCGCCGTCGCTGCCACAGGCTGGCGCGCCACCTGATCCCGATCAGCAGGGTGAACACGAGCCCGACCGCCGCGAAGGTGCTGATGGTCGACGGATAGCCGACGCGCTCGATGAGAACGCCCGAGGCCATCAGGCCGAGGGGCATGCCGTAGATCGCGAGCGTCCGCACGCCCATCACGCGGGCGCGGAAGCGCTCGTCCGAGGCGTTGAGCAGATTGGCGGTCATCGCGATCATCGCGATGCTCTGGACGAAGCCGGCGACGAGGAGCGCCACCAGGCCCGGGCCCATGGCCCGGAGATGGCCGAAGCCGAACAGGATCGCGTACCAGATCGCGGTGTAGACGAGCACGGACCGCGCGAGCCGGCGTGGCCCGCCCGTCGCGACCGTGGCGATCGACCCGAGGAGGCTGCCGAGCGCGAAGCTGGCGGCGAGCCACCCCAGCCCCGTCGCGCCCACGAGAAAGATCTGCCTGGCGACGTAGGGCAGCAGGCCGCTCGAGATCGGGTAGGCGGTGAGGTTGATCAGGAACGCGAGCCACATCATCGCCAGGAGCTCCGGCGTCCTCAGGACGTACAGGAGGCCGTCCTTGAGCTCGCGGCGTCGCGACGGAACCAGCGCGACGTCGTGGCCCTCCGCCGACGCGTCGCCGAGCGATCGGCCCGGATCAGGGACCGGGTGTCTTCGCGCCACCTCCCAGGTCAGCGCGAGGCTGGCGGCGTAGAGGCTCGTGACCAGGACGTACGCTCGCTCGATACCGAGCGCCGTGGAGAGCTCGGCGCCGGCGAGCGCGCCGACGACGCGCGCGCTGTCCATCGTGGCGCGCGACAGCCCGACGGCTCCCATCAGATGTCGCGACGGAATGGTCTCGCCGATGAGCGTGTTGCGCATCACCTGTTCGTTGGGGCGCACGATGCCGGCGAGCGTCGCGATGACGAGCACCCAGCTCGGTGTCAGGTTGCCGGTCAGGGTCAGCACCAGGACGAAGGCGGCGAGCGAGGCGTAGATCGCGCGCATCGAGACGAGCATCACCCGGGCCCCGAGCCGGTCGCCCAGCACGCCGAACATCGGGGAGACGAGCGTGCCGAGGAGCAGCAGCGAGCCGAACGCCGTGAGCCACAGCACCGAGCCGGTCTCGACCATCACGTACCAGCCGAGGATGACCGTCTCCATCTCGAACGCCAGCGACGTGAGAAGGTCGGCCGGCCACTGGAAACGGAAGCTGCGGACGCGGAACGCGGCGGGGGTCAGGGCCGAAACGTGCCGTCAGCCGGCCATTCCCTCGATCGCCGACACCTCGTCGGCGGTGAGGGTCAAGTTGCGGCTCGCCAGGTCCTGCCTCATGTGGGCGGCGTCGGAGGTCCCGGTCAGCGGCAGCATGCCCACCGCGAGCGCGAACCGGAACACGACCTGAGCGGGCGTCGCCTCGCGTCGCGCGGCGATGTCGGCGATCAGGCGATCGCGGAGCACCTCGAGGTTGGCGGTGAGCAGCGAGAAGCCCTGATAGACGATCCTGCGCTCACGGCAGAACGCGCGGACGTCCCGATCCCAGCCGAGGCGAGCGAAGCACCGGTTCTGCACGAACGCGGGAGCTTCGGCGCCGGTCGCCACCATCTGGTGGAGATGGCGCAGGGAGACGTTGCTCACGCCGAGAAGCCGCGTGCGGCCGCCGTCGCGCTCCTTCACCATCGCGGCCCATACCTCGGCGTCGTGCTCGGTCCAGCCGTAGCTCGAGGCCGGCCCGTGCAGCACGTAGCTGTCGACGTGGTCGGTCCCGAGGTGCTCGAGCGAGCTGGCCATCGACTGCGAGACCTGCGTGGAATGGCTGGCCGCCGGATCGTAGGGCAGCCGGTGGTCCTGGCCGCCCTCATAGGTGAATTTCGTCTGGAGGAACACGTCCGCGCGGGTGACGACACCCGCGCGATACGCGGCGGCGAGCGCCTGACCGACCCCCGCCTCGAAGTAGTGCCGCCGCTGATTCGCGGTATCGATCCCCCGGAAGCCCGTGCGGAGTGCGAGCTCGGTCAGGGCCGGCGTCCGCTCCTCCTTCCAAGCCGTGCCGTACAGAAAAGCCGGGACGCGCGCGGGCTCCGTTGCCGGCATGGCGTTATTCTGCCACGAGAAGGCCGGCGTGCCGTAGCCTTCGCGCCCGGCTCGTGTTAACTTCCAGCGCGAGGAGCGACCAGGCCATGAAGGTCTCGTTCTTCGAAACCGTGCGCTACCAGGCGCCAGGGCCGCTGCCGTCGGAGTGGCCGGTGCCGTCCGGCTCGTACGATCCCGACGCGGGCGCCCGCGCCTATCGCGGCATGATCGAGCGGCTCGAGTTCGTCGAGGAGCTCGGTTTCGACTGGGTGAGCGTCTCCGAGCACCACTACTCCCCGCGGATCTTGACGCCGTCCCCGATCGTCTCGGCGGCGTTCCTCGCCGCGCATCTCAAAAAGATCAAGATCGCGCTGCTCGGCCCGATCGTCCCGCAGAGCAATCCGGTGCGCGTGGCCGAGGAGCTCGCGATGCTCGACACGATGGCCCAGGGGCGTCTGGTCGTCGGGCTCTTGCGGGGGACGTCGAACGAGTCGCTGACCTACGACCTCAACCCCGCGGAGTCCCGGGAGCGAACCGACGAGGGGATGGAGCTCATCCTCAAGGCGTGGACGGAGCCGCAGCCGTTCGGGTGGCAGGGCCGCCACTTCCGCTACCGCACCATTTCAATCTGGCCGCGCCCGCTCCAGCAGCCCTATCCGGCGACGTACGCGCTCGGAACGAGCCGCGAGGCCTGCGAGTTCGCCGCCCGCCACCACCTCGGCTGCGGCGTCTCCTACGGATCGTTCGAGGGCGTGGGAAGAGCCACGCGCTACTACCGCGAGGAGTGCGCGCGTTACGGGTGGGAGCCGACCCCGGAGCAGATCATCTATCGGGCGAACATGCTCCTGGGGGACACCGACGAGGAAGCTCACGAGGCGCTGCGCAAGCTTCCGGGGCAAGCGCCCTTCTCGATGCGGCCCGGTGTCCGCGACGCGATGATGACCGTGGATTCCCGCAACATCGCGGGCGAAGCGCGCTCACCGATCGTGAGCGGCGCGCTGCCTACGACCTTCATCGGGAGCCCGGACACGGTCGTCGAACAGGTCCGGCGCTGTCGCGAGGTGGTCGGGGCCGGCGTCATCGACCTGTCGCTGCACCCGCCCGGGTCCACCGAGCTCGAGCCGCTCATGCGCGCGCTCGAGCTGTTCGGTAAGAAAGTGCTCCCGCGCATCCGCGACATCTAGGGAGCCTCGAGTGGCAGAGACGACGTTCCGAGAAGACCACGTCGACGCCGACGGCTTCCGCATCCGTTACATGGAGGCCGGCGAGGGCGTTGCGCTCGTACACCTGCACGGTGCCGGAGGATTGCGCCTCACGCCGTCGCACGAGCTCCTGGCGCGCCGCTTCCGGGTGGTGGCGTTCGAGATGCCGGGGTTCGGGGAATCGCCGGTGAACACGCGGACCGAGAGCATGCCCCAGCTGGCCTCGACGATGGCGCGCGCGATCGACAAGATCGGCCTCGACAACTTCAACCTCATAGGTACCTCGTTCGGCGGAAAGACGGCGCTGTGGCTCGCGCTCCAGGCGACACAGCGCGTGCTCGGCCTCGTCCTCGAGGCCCCGGCCGCGATCCGTCAAGAGGGCGCCGCGCCGCCGTCGGGGACTCCCGAGGAGATCGCGCGGCGCCTCTACGCTCACCCCGAGCGGATGGCGTCGATCCCGCCGATCGACCCCGTCGCGCGAGCCAAGACGCAGCCCCTGGTCCAGCGGCTTCTCGGGCCCCACCGCGATGCGGATCTCGAGAGCCGGCTGCAAGACCTGGCGACGCCGACCCTCGTGCTGTTCGGCACCCTGGATCGCGTCATCGCGCCGGCGATGGGCAGGATCTACAAGGACCTGATGCCCAATTGCCACCTCGTCTTCGTCTACGACGCGGGGCACGCGATCAGCACCGATCGCCCGGAGGCCTTCACCGAGGTCGTGGTCGACTTCCTCGAGCGCCACGAGGCGTTCGTCATCAGCCGTGCGGAGACAGTGATCCACCCTTAGGAAGTCCACCGGTTCTCTCCACGGTCCATGAACTCACCCCTGCGCGTCCGCAAGTCGAAGTTGCGGCGGTCGGCGGTCAGGGGGTCGCGGGAGCGTGGCGCCCATGGAGACTGCGTAGGCGGAAGGCCAGGACCAAGAGCGTAGCGCCAAAGATTACTGCATACACCCCGATCATCCACAGGAGAGTGATGAGTCCAGCGCCCGGCCAAACGACGATGAGGAGACCGAACAAGATGGACAAGACGCCGTTGATGATCAGCAGCCACTCGCCGTGCGCACGATGGAGGTGGACCGCTGCCACGACTTCCAGGACGCCGGTCACGATCGCCCACCCGGCAATCAAGTAGAGCAAAGCCAACGCCGTGAGCGCTGGCCAGATGAAGGCCATGACCCCGGCGGCAATCCCTGCGAGCCCTTTCAGGACCGGAGACCACCAGCGCTCATGTCGCTCGGCAGCGCGGACGCCCGCAATGATCGCCAGCACTCCGTCGACGACCGCGTAGGCTCCGAAGAGTGTGATCAGTACGGCCAGCGTGACTCCCGGGACAACAATCGCCGCGAGACCCAAAAGGATTGCGAGAATTCCGCGCAACGCGAGCGCCCACCAGTTTCGCGTCAGCACCGAAGTCATACGCTGCCTCCTCACCTACGGAATGGTCAGGCTACGAGGACCACACCTATGACGGGAACTTAAGAGGGCGCGGCAGCCCCGTCAAGCGGCGAACTACCGCGGAATTTCGTCCGGTTGGACCTCCGCGCCTTTCTTCAGGGGAGCCACGCTTGCGCGATCAGACTTCCGAATCGCGCGATCGGTGTATGCTCGCGCGTAGTTGCGGGTCTCAAGACCGGCCCTCACGCTCGATGAGGAGGCTCGATATGGCTCGCTGCTTGTCGCTGGTGTCGGCGACCGCGCTCGTCCTGACCCTCGCGCTTCCCGCATGGGCCCAGCTCGGCGCGCCCGGGCGCTCGGGAACGCCCGCAGGGCAGGTCATGTTCGCCGTCACCGTGACGCTCGCGCCGACCTGGTTCGATCCAGCCGAGACCCCGGGCGTGATCACGCCCTTCCTCACGCTCTACGCGCTCCACGACGCGCTGGTGAAGCCGATGCCCGGCAACCCGTGGGCGCCCAGCCTGGCCGAGTCGTGGACGATGTCGAAGGACGGGCTCACCTACGAGTTCGTGCTCCGCAAGGGCGTCAAATTCCACAACGGCGATTTGCTGACCGCCGAGGACGTGAAATTCTCCTTCGAGCGCTACAAGGGCGGCGGCGCCACGACCTTGAGGTCGCGCGTGGCGTCGGTCGAGATCGTCGATCCGCAGCGCGTGCGATTCCGGATGAAGCAGCCTTGGCCCGACTTCATGACGTTCTACGCGACGCCGGCCACCAGCGCCGCCTGGATCGTCCCGAAGAAGTACGTCGAGCGCGTCGGCGACGACGGTTTCAAGAAGGCGCCGGTCGGCGCTGGGCCGTACCGCTTCGTGTCGTTCAATCCGGGTGTCGAGCTGGTGGTCGAGGCCTACGACGGCTACTGGCGCAAGACGCCATCGGTGAAGCGCGTGGTCCTCAGGTCGGTGCCGGACGAATCGACCCGCATGGTGATGGTCAAGCGCGGCGAGACCGACATCGCCTACGGGCTCCGTGGCCCGGACGCCGAGGAGGTGAGGCGCACACCAGGCCTCGCGCTCAAGGTTGTGCTCCCGACCGTCAGCCAGTGGCTCGTGTTCACCCAGCAGTGGGACCCGAAGTCGCCGTGGGCCGACCAGCGCGTGCGGCTCGCCGCGAACCTTGGCATCGATCGCAAGACCTTCAGCGACGCCGAATATCTCGGCTACGGCAGACCGGCGCCCAGCATCATTCCGCGCGACTTCGAGTTCTACTGGGCGCCGCCCGCGTATCCGTACGATCCGGCGCGGGCGAAGCGGCTGCTGGCCGAGGCCGGGTATCCGAAAGGGTTCGACGCGGTCGAGGTCGCGACCGACGCCGTGTTCGCGCCGGAGGCCGAGGCCGTGCTGAACGGGCTCCAGGCGATCGGCATACGCGCGCGGCTACGCCCGATGGAGCGCGCGAGCTTCTACAAGGCGGACCAGGAAAAGCAGTTCAAGTACCTCGTGCGCGTTGGCAGTGGCGCCGCCGGCAACGCGGCGACACGGATCGAGGCCTTCGTGATCTCCGGCGGGATTCGCGCCTACGGCGGCTATCCCGACATCGACGCGCTCTTTCGCGATCAGGCGTCCGAGATGGACGCCAAACGTCGCGAGGCACTCTTGCATAAGATCCAGCAGCTCATGCACGAACGCACGATGTTCGCGCCAATCGTGGAGCAGGCGGGGCTGATCGGCGTCGGCCCCCGGCTCGCGGAGGTACCGACGATCACCGGCCACCCGTTCATCTCGCCCTACGAGGATCTCAAGCTGAAGTAAGCTGGGCACGGACGACCGCGGGACGCGGCGCTATCGGGAAACCACCGAGCCGAACCGTATGATTCCGGGACGGCGCGAGGCGTCGCCTCACTCCCAGGATCGGCTCGACGACACCGCCGACGAGGATGGTCGCGGGCCCCTCCCGTTTCCCAATATGGAAAAGCGTGGTTCCGGCGTCCAACTTGACTCGACGTCCGTCGGCGAGCGTGATCGCGACTGAACGACGCAGACGCTTGATGCCCACGGCGCGCGCGAGCGACTCCGGCATCACAGAAAACGTCGCGCCGGTGTCGACGAGCATGCTCACCGTCGCGGTTTTCTCGGCCGAGACCTGGACACGCTGGAGAATATGCCCCATCCCCTCAGAGCCGATAGACGCGCGCGGCCGTATCGTGGAAGAGCTTGGCTTTATCAGCGGCCGAGTAGCCCGCCGTCAGGCGCTTGAACGAGTTCCAGAGGACTGTGTAGCTGCAGCTCGCCATGTCGACCGGGAAGTTCGACTCGAACATGCAGCGGTCGGCGCCGAACTTCTCGATGGTGAACTCGTAGTAGTGCCGCGTGGCGTCGCAGAGCTCCTGGCTTCCCGGCGGGCGCGAGCGCTCGTGCCAGCCGAAGCCGTTGATCTCCATGTTGATCCCGCCGAGCTTGGCGACGACGTTTGGACAGGTGGCGAGCTCCGTGATGGATTTGCGCCACTCCGCGTAGATGTCCTTGGCGTGGCCGGCATAGGGACCGATGCCCAGCGGCCCGCCGAAGTGATTGAGGATGATCGTGGTGCCGGGAAACGCGCGGGCCAGCGAGGTGACGTCCGGGATCTGGTGGTGGTAGAGCCACGCCTCGAACGTGAGCTTGCGCGGCGCCAGGTGCTTGAACCCCACCCGGAAGTCGTCGCGCAGCAACAGACCCTGCCCGGGCTTGGTGCGGTGACTCGGCACCGCGTCGTTCGGGTCCCAGGCCGCTCCGAGGCGAATGCCACGGAACCGGCCGCCGCCGGCGGCGATCTGCGCGTCGAGCACGGCGGCCACCCCGTCGCCGAGGCGGAGGTTGGCCGTGCCGATGATCCCGGCGGCGATCCGCGTCTTGCCGTAGAGACCCGACGCGCTCATCGCCGCGACCCCGTTCACGAACTCGGTCTCGCCGACCGGCCGCATCGCCTCCGGTCCGTCGTGCTTGAACATCGCGCCGCACTCGATGAACACGGTCGACACGATGTTGTGGCCGGCGCTCACATCGGCAACGATCTCGTCGATCAGATAGCGCGAGGCAGTGCGGGCGGTGTTCTGGTCCCAGAGATGGTGATGCGGGTCGCAGATCGGCAAGTCGGGTTCGAGCGCGGTCTCGACGGTCTGCGCGAGCCAGTCGTGGTTCTTCGAGCGTGCCGTCATGGTGAGTCGTCTCCCTGCGTCGCGCCATGCTTGGGCGCCCACGCGCGCCCATGATGCGCCACGGGCGGGCCGACCGCAAACGCCCGGGATGTCGCGGCGCACATCCTCGACCACGTATAATCCTGACGCGCGCACGAGATGCGGCGGTTCGCACTGCAGGCCGTCGGGGCTCCCCCGTCGGCCGAGGCGCGACTCCAAATTGAGGAGGCCGACGATGGCGGTGGAGACCTCACGAGAGCCGATTCGACCGGTGACGGGAACGCACGTGGTCCGCGTCCAGCACGAGGGCATCGCGACCGCCGATGCGGAGCGGTCGAAGGACTTCTATTGCCGGGTGCTTGGATTCCAGGTGCTGCCGCGCCCGGCGTTCACGTCGGGTGGCTATTGGCTCGGTACGCCCGGTATCTTTCCCCAGATCCACATCATCCAGTCGCAGATGCAGCCGCCCGGGTCCAGCGCGCCCATCAGCCCGCTCGGTCGCCACACCTGCTTCGAGGTGGCCGACTACGAGGCGATGAAGGCCACGCTCGAGCGCGAGGGGATCAAGTACGTCGAGAACACGCAGCCGGGCGGGCGCGTCCAGATGCTGTGCAACGATCCGGACGGCAATACGCTCGAGTTCCAGCCCGCGACCGTCTGAGCGCGCGGCAGACGCCGGGCCTGCCTCGTCGCGTCACCCCTCAGAGGCCTGACGCGTCGACCAGGCCCGCCACGTCATTGACGTTGACCCAGCCGCCCCGACCATAGACGACCCGCACGGGGTGCCCGGCGGCGAGCACACGGGCCAGCAGGTCTCTGAGGGCCGCGCTGCGGAGACTGCCGTCGGAGCGCGCCGCGCGAATGCTCTCCGCGAGCCAGCCAGCGCCCTCGCGGCCGAGGTGCATCAGCCCGATCCAGACGCCGTGGCTTTCCGCCGGCGCCACCGCATCGCCGATGGCGCGCAGACGGACCTCGTCGAAGCTGAAGCGGCCGGTGTCGCCACGATCGGCGAGGATGCGGTCGGTATCGGCGGTGCCGGCGAGCGCGCTGTCGACGGCGAGCGTGATCCCGTCTCCGGCCTCCTCGAGCAGCGCCTGGATGATGTGGCGCTTCAGCACGATGTCGCCGAACGCGACCAGCGTCCCGGGACGCAGGTCGCCCTCGGCGAGCGACAGCGAAAATGCCTCGCCCGTCGACGCGAAGTCTGGATTGTCCACGAAGCGGGCGCCCGGAACGTCGATGGCCTCCGCGCGATGGCCGCGCACGACGAGGGCGTTTCGGCCGCCGAACGCGGCGAAATCGTCGAGGAGCCGGGCCAGGATGGGCCGGCCCTGTACCCGGAGCATCGCCTTGGGCACGCGCGCCGTGAGGCCGCCGAAGTCCGTGCCCTCTCCGGCGGCGAGCACCACGGCCGAGAGCGATTCCCGCACTGGCAGATAGCGTCGCTCGGCCTCGGCCAGCTCGGCGTCGCCCTGCAGCCGAAAGACCTCGTGGAGAGGGGCCACCTGCGGCTCCACGGCCAGCAGCGATTCGTCCGTGCGAAGGCGGCGCGCCGTCTCCTGCATGGCGCCGATCGAGGCTCTCAGGAGATGGTTCGCCCAGATCACCGCGCTGACCCGGCGCGCGCGGAAGTCCTCGGTCGAGGTGCGCCAGTAGGTGGTCGGAACGAGCACGACGGGCGAGCGGTTCCCCCACTCCTCGAGGAACGCGAAGATCTCCGCCGGGCTCGGCTGGCGCGAGTGGATCAGGATCGCGTCGGCGCCGGCCGCGTGGTAGGCCTCGGCGCGCTTGAGCGCCTCCGGAAGACCCCAGCCCGCGATCAGCGCTTCCACGCGGGCGATCAGCACGAACTCGGCGTCGCGCTGGCTGTCCTTGCCCGCCTTGATCTTGCCGCAGAACTCTCCGATGTCGGCGAGCGGCTGCAGCTCGGAGCGGAGGAACGAGTTGGTCTTCGGGAAGAGCTTGTCCTCGATCACCACGCCGGCCACGCCGACCTGCTCGAGCTTCCGGACGAGGCGGCGCATGTTGTTGAAGTTGCCGTAGCCGGTATCGCCGTCGAGCAGCACGGGCACCGCGCAGGCCTCGGCCATGAACGCGACGTGATCGACGACCTGGGTCCAGCTCAGCTCGTTGTTGTCGCGGACGCCGAAGGAGGCGGACAACGTGAGCCCGCTCGCCCAAATCCCCTCGAAACCGGCTTCCTCGGCGATGCGCGCCGAGAGCCCATCGTGGGCTTCCATCAGGAAGGCGATCTCGGGGCGTGTGACCAGGCGCCGGAGCTGGGTGGTCGTGCGCATGGAGTGGTGACCTCCGTTACCCGCGAACGCTCGCGCGGAAGCGATCGCGCAGCTCGTGCGGCGTGTAGGGAATGCGAGGGACCGAGGCTTCCGCGGTGGTCACCTTTACCAGGATGAAGTGCGGGCCGAAACTGCCGAGCGCGGTCCGCACCGCCTGAGTGATCTCGGCGGCGGCGGTCACGGCGGCCACGGTCCGATATCCAGCCGCCTCGGCCAGCCGGTCGAGGCGAATCTCGGCACTGATCGATCGCTGGCTGCCCGTGGACCCGTAGACCTCGTTGTCGAAGACGATGTGGACGAAGCGCCTGGGCTGAAGCGCCGCGACGAGCGGAAGGATGCCGAGGTTCATGAGGAGATTGCCGTCGCCGTCGAGCACGACCGTCGGCGAGTCGCGGTCCGCGAGCGACAGACCGAGGCCGATCGCCGAGGCCAGCCCCATGGAGCCGATCATGTAGAAATTCTCCGGCCGGTCGCCCAGGGAGAAGGATTCGCGGCACATGTAGCCGTTGGCGTGGATCACGGGCTCGCGTCCGAGCGCCTTCCGCGCGGCGGCGATCGCGTCCAGCCTCGAGAGACGGGGCGTGAGCACCGGCGGCGTCCCGACCGGCCGCGACTCCGCGTGAGCGATCGTGTCGCTCGCGATGAGGCGAGTCCGGCCGGCCGCTCCGTGCCCGGCTTTGCCGATCTCGACGACATCAGGGGGCACCAGGAGGGCGACGGGCTGCATCGCCTTGTCCATCGTCTGGACTGTCCAGGCGAGATCGGCTTCGAGCGTGTCGGCAGCAAGCACTCTGTGCGGGATCCTGAGCAGCTCGAGAAGCCCGGGCGAGATCTCGCCGGTCAGGATGTGCTCCGGCGCGTCCTTGCCGCGATGACCGCGCCAGGTCACCATCAGCAGGGCCGGGAGACCGTACATGAGCGCGAGCGAGGCGAGCGCATTGAGGCTCGTGCCGAGGCCGGAGTTCTGCATCAGGACCGCGGGTCGTCGGCCGCCGAACCACGCGCCGGCCGCCAGTCCGACCGCAACGTCCTCACGCGGCGCCGGAATGTAGGGCAGGGTGGGGTGAGCCTCGAGCACCGCGATCAGATCCTCGATCAGCGAGCAAGGCACGCCGGCGAAGAAGTCGAATCCCTGCCGCTCGAGGAGCAGCGCGAGCTCTCGCCCGGACACCGCCATCGCGTCAAGTCTAGCGCAGCGTGTCGGAGCGAGGTTCATTTTGAGTCCTGGCATACTGATCTCGTGCGAGCTGATCGGCTGACGATCGCCCGGGCCCTGCGCGAGATGGCCGGGCTCCTCGCGGTGTCCGGTCAGGAGCCGTTCAAGGCGCGAGCCTACGCTCGCGGCGCGGAGGTTCTCGAGCGCCTCGACGCCGACCTGGGCGAGCTCGTCGAGGCGCGCCGGCTCACCACCTTGCCCGGCATCGGCGCGGCGCTCGCCGCGATGATCACGGAGCTCTACCAGACCGGGCGCTCGCAGGCGCTCGAGGAGCAGCGCCAGCGCGTGCCCGCCGTCGCACTCGAGCTCTCCCGCATCCCCCGCCTGGGGCTCGACAAGATCGCCGTGCTCCACGAGACGCTCGGCATCGAGACGCTCGACGACCTCGAGGCCGCCTGCGTGGCGGGCCGCGTACGAACGATCAAGGGCATGGGCGAGAAGACCGAGCGCCGGATCCTCGAGGCCATTCGCCGCCTTCGAGAGCCCGAGGCGCAGCGCGTGCTCCTGCCCGAGGCACTCGCGGTCGCCGATGCGCTGCGCATCTTCCTCGCGAAGACCTCGGGCGCGGCGACCGCCGAGGTGGCCGGAGAGCTGCGTCGCTGGGCAGAATCGGTCGACGAGATCTCGCTGGTCGTGGCCTCGGACCGGCCCGTGGACACGATGCGAGACGCGCTCAAGGCGCCGGT
>WNGJ01000931.1_pt1 | contig 37099 bp, 32 predicted proteins | sample 5400611 | NCBI WGS metagenome assembly WNGJ01 (sample SAMN13153375, study PRJNA577476) | soil metagenome | isolation source: 40 cm soil or saprolite under Garry oak tree replicate 1 | place: USA:California | collected 2016-06-15
ATTCACGCTTTACCGTGATATCCGATCTCTGCCCGCTGGCCATACACAGTGGGTCGACATTACCGGCCCGAGGGAACCTAGACCATTTTTCAATCTTGCCGAAGTCCTAGCCAAAGGTGCTGCGCATCCGGTTCCCGCGGCTGAGGTTCCAGAACGAGTACGTGCCGGTGTCCTCGATAGCGTGCGAGCGCATTTGTTAGCTGACGTTGAGGTTGGGATTTTTCTTTCGGCGGGCATTGACTCGGGCGCGCTGCTTGGCACGATGCGAGACGCGGGTCAGCATGAAATTCGTGCAATTACGCTCGCATTCGAAGAATTTCGCGGCACACCAGAGGACGAGGCTCCTTTAGCTGCACAGGTGTGTAGGCACTATGGGTCACGCCACATCGTGCGGCACTTGAATGAGCGGGAGTTCATAAAGGACCTCCCCGCGATTGTTGAGGCAATGGACCAGCCCTCGATTGACGGTGTGAACACATGGTTCGTGTCGAAGGCGGCGAAGGAAGCGGGGCTCAAGGTCGCGATATCGGGCCTTGGTGGCGATGAGCTGCTTGGTGGGTATCCGAGCTTCTCGGATTTGCCACGTTGGCGGCACCAATTCGGCGCATTCGCTGCGATACCGGGGCTCGGTATCTTGGCGCGGCGCACCATCGCTGCTGTTGCACCGCGTTTCTCACGAGCAACGCCTAAGGCATTAGGGGTTCTGGAATACTCTGATAGCTGGGCGGGCACATATCTGCTTCGTCGTGGATTGTTTTTGCCGCACGAGCTACCACGCGTAATCGATCCCGATATTGCACGCGAGGGTCTGCGGCGACTTAAGCCACTGCATCGGGTTGCCTCCCACCTTAAGCCTGATCCTAAGTCCGACAATGCCCGAGTTTGCGTCCTCGAATCGGCGCAATACATGCGCAATCAGCTTCTGAGGGATGCCGACTGGGCAGGTATGGCGCACAGTGTTGAGATTCGTGTGCCATTGGTGGACTCGGCTTTGCTAAGGACACTGGCACCGGTAATTCCTGTCTTGGCGCCAGGCGATGGTAAGGTCGCTGTCGCTAGAGTGCCCGCTGTGCCGCTACCGGAGGAAACAGTGATGCGAGCCAAAACGGGCTTTGGTGTGCCCACCGGCGCATGGTTGGACGCCTCCGCCAGAGAACTTACCGGCTCGACTATTCGGCAGGCCGACACCAAGGGGTTAGTTTCACGCCGCTGGTCCCAAGTTGTTCTAAACCGAGCTGGTCTCCCGTAGCGACAACTAGAGTTGTGCGCGCCTTGAGACCTTCACGCCGATACTTGCAATCGTATTTCATGAACCGTTGTGAGCCAAGGATCATGAGCAACTTAGCTGAAACCGGAGCGCCTTCCTCTATTAATGTTGTGCCGTGGCAAGCGCCCGACGAGGCGGTGATGCTAGATAAGGATCGAATAGATGAGCCAAGCCCGAATCCCAAGGGGCTTGCCGCCGGGGTGCACTCCTGTTTCGGCCGTGAGCGTTTCGCGACGGGTGCTTATGCCGCGTTGCGTCGGCTTACTGAAGTCCGTTGCGGTTCACCGAATCTTGGACCTTGCTGAAATGCCGGGTGCAATCACAGCACAGCCGAACGAGACAGTTGTTGAGGAGATAGGACACATACGCCCTATCTTGCGGATCGAGCCATCTCGCGGCTGGGCTTCACTGCGGCTTCAGGAACTATGGCATTACCGCGAACTGCTATTTTTCCTGGCGTGGCGCGATGTGAAGGTCCGATACAAGCAGACAGGTTTGGGCGTGGCTTGGGCAGTGCTACAGCCGCTATTGGGCATGCTGGTGTTCACCATTTTCTTCGGACGCCTGGCAAAGGTCCCGTCCGACGGAATCCCATACCCGCTTTTTAGTTACTCGGCGTTGCTGGCCTGGCAATTGTTTGCTTATTCGATTAGTGAGTCCACCAATAGCGTGGTCGGCAACGAGCGGCTGATTACCAAGGTGTATTTTCCCCGGCTGGTGATTCCGATAGCCAGCATCCTGGCCGGACTGGTCGATTTGGCCATCGCGTTTGTCTTGGTCATCGCGATGATGGCTTACTATGGCGTGCACCCCGGCTGGGAAATCCTGAGCCTGCCGCTGTTTGTCGTGTTCGAGTTGGCGACGGCGTTGGGCGTCGGACTGTGGCTTTCGGCCTTAAATGTCCAATACCGGGATGTGCGCTACACGGTTCCATTCATCGTGCAGTTCTGGATGTTTGCTTCCCCGGTGGTGTACTCCAGTACATTGGTCCCGGCGCGCTGGCGCCCACTATACGGACTGAATCCCATGGCTGGCGTGGTGGAAGGTTTCCGCTGGGCCCTGCTCGGCAAGCAGCCCGCGCCCGGCGCGATGTTTGCCGTGTCGTCGATCGTGGTGATGGCCCTGCTGCTAAGCGGCCTGTATTACTACCGCCGGATGGAGAAGAATTTTGCCGACGTGGTGTAGATCATGAGCGATATTGCTATCCAGTGCGAGGGAATTGGCAAGCAGTACCGCATTGGAGAGCGCGAGAGCTATAAAGCCCTGCGCGATGTGATCACCGATGCCATTAAAAGCCCATTTCGCCGTCTGCGACAAGCCGCGAACGGGTCGGAGAGGACTGGCAACGGCAAGCCCACCATCTGGGCTTTGCAGGACGTCTCGTTCGAAGTCAAAGAAGGAGAAGTCCTCGGCATCATCGGACGCAACGGGGCCGGGAAGAGCACGCTGCTGAAAATCCTGTCGCGGATCACGGAGCCGACCTGCGGGCGCGCCGAAATCAAGGGTCGCCTGGGTTCGCTGCTGGAGGTGGGCACCGGCTTCCATCCTGAACTGACCGGCCGCGAGAATATCTTTCTCAATGGCGCAATCCTGGGCATGAAGAAAGCCGAGATTGCAAGCAAGTTCGACGAAATCGTGTCCTTTGCCGAAGTGGAGAAGTTCATAGATACGCCGGTGAAGCGCTATTCCAGCGGGATGTACGTGCGCCTGGCGTTCGCCGTGGCCGCGCACATGGAAGCGGAAATCCTCCTGGTGGACGAAGTCCTGGCCGTCGGCGACGCGCAGTTTCAGAAGAAGTGCCTGGGGAAGATGGGGGATGTGGCGAAGCACGGGCGAACGATACTGTTCGTCAGCCACACAATGCCCTCGATTCAGAGACTGTGTTCCCGGTGCATTCTTTTGGAAGGCGGGTCGGTCAAAGTAGCTGGCGAAGTCGGTCGTGTGATTGAAGAATACCTGGAAGCGCCGACCTCATGTAAATACGTCGGAAACGGCGACGAGGATAAACCGGCGATCACGAGCGCCGAGGCAACGTGGACGGAAGAAGAAGGAATCCGAGTAACGGTAGAGTTCGTCTCTCCATTCCCCCTGAAACCGCCCGTTCTTGGGTTGGTACTCTACGATGCACTCAGCGGACCGGTTTTCGGAACCAACTCGAAATTCGACACTCAGCCCAATACGCCTGAATCGATGCAGGGCGGCACCATTACTGTATGTATCTCAACTGAGGCGCTGCGGTCTGACGTCTACTTCGTCTCGCTATGGCTCGGGGATTACCACGAGGACTATTGCCATCTGGACCGTGCATTGCGGGTTGAAATCGGCATCGGTGATGAAGCCTCGCAGCCGCCTCGCAGTGCGATTGGAAGCGTTCGTCTCCCGAGCAGATGGGAATACGCTGCGAAGCTTCCAGACCAGAAGATGGCCCAAGTGCAAGATTGAGCGGATTTCTATGCCTGCTTTAACGAACAAGAACGCAGCCAACGAGCGGTTTGTAGAAAGGCTTGTGCCGGGCAGTTGGGCGTGGAATCTGGACGTGTGCGCGCATGCGAGCCGGTATTCCTTTGCCAGTCAGTTCACAACAAGCAAGCGAGTTCTCGATGCGGGATGTGGCGTCGGGTACGGCAGCAGAATGTTGGCATCGAGAGGAGCGGCCGACGTAGTTGCGGTCGACAACTCCGACGAAGCGCTGGACATCGCGCGTAACCAGTTTGCCCATTCGAAGGTGACTTTCATTCTCGATGATTGTGAGGTCCTGGAGAATGTCACGGGTCCGTTCGATGTGATTGTGTGCCTGGAGAATCTTGAACACCTCAAGAACGGAAGGAATTTCTTGAGGACGGCTGCTCAGTTGCTTAACGCAGAGGGGGTACTGATCTGCAGCACACCAAATCGAACCACGGACAAGGGTTCTTTAAATCCATTCCACGTGTACGAGTACACGGAGGATGAATTCAAAGAACTGCTGGCCGACTATTTTTCTGATGTCGCGATTTACGGACAAGACGTCAGTGCGGCAGTGCGAGCTACCCAGACGCTATGGTCCAATCCACTGCTGCGTGTCGGACGTTGGATCCAGAGGCTCCGTGGTCATGGCGTGAAGCAACCATTCACGTCGTGGGTACCTTTGACCGAGAGCGATTTCGTAATAAGTGAGTTCACGACGGAGAACGCCAGAGTTCTCGTCGGCGTTTGCAGCGCCCCGAGTAAGAGATAGGTTTTTGCGGATTCTCTTCATTGCCATGGCGGACAGTGTGCATACCGCACGCTGGATTTCGCAGTTGTCTGACACAGGTTGGGATGTGCACCTGTTTCCCTGTGAGGATGGCGGTATTCATACGGCCTTTCAGCGTGTGACAATTCACCCACTGCTTCGTCAGTTTTCGCCGCAGATGGATGTCACAGTTCAGCAAACAGGGATTGTCTGGCCGTTTCGTAGGGGACGAAGCCGGATTGCAACTCTGATCAGGCGAAGAATCAGTCGCGCTGAAATGCTGTCCGGCTGGATTCGGCGCCTGAACCCCGATTTGGTCCACACGCTCGAAATGCAAAGAGCGGGATATCTGACGGTCGATGCGCGGCGAAAAATGAATGGCGGATTTCCGCCATGGATATTTTCTAGCTGGGGTAACGACATCTACCACTTTTCTCGTCAGCCGGAGCACGAGGGGCGGATCAGGGATGTCCTCTTGGCGTGTGACTACTTCGTCGCGGATTGTGCTCGGGATTTAGGATTAGCCCGGGAATTCGGATTTACGGGGTGCGATTTAGGAGTTTTCCCAGGCGGCGGAGGGTTCGACATCCCTCGAATGCAAGCGTTCGCTGAAGGGAGGCCTTCCGAGCGGAGAGTCGTTGCTGTAAAGGGTTATCAGAGCGAGATGTGGGGTGGCAGGGCAGTCGTTGCGCTGCATTCCCTGAAGTTGTCCGCTGACGCCTTGAAAGATTACGAGGTTGTTGTTTACTCGGCTCACGGCAGCGCGCAGGTTTCGGCAGCAGTGCGTCAGTTGGTCGATGCGGGAGTTCGAGTTTCTACGTTGCCTAAGAGCAGCCACGACGAGATGGTTAGGCTAATGGGGCGAGCCCGCATTGCGCTGGCGCTCAGTACAACCGATGGTACGCCAAATACGATGCTCGAAGCCATGATCATGGGCGCCTTCCCTGTTCAGTCCGACACAGTCTCAACACCGGAGTGGATTGTGGATGGCCGCAACGGATTGCTCGTGTCACCAGAAGATCCGGACTACGCGTCGAAGGCAATTCGCCGCGCGCTAAGCGACGACCAGTTGGTCGATCAAGCTGCAGTCGTCAACCATGATCTGACAAAATCCGAAGTCGATGTCTCCGTCGTCAAGCCCCGTGTCATTCAAATGTATGAGCAGGTTGCGAGTTTTAGACGAGCTATTTCGTGCTATCAGGGAGGGTTATGCGCATCTTAGTCACGGGAGGTGTGGGGACGGTGGGTGCAGGGCTGGTATCGGAGCTGCGCAAGCGCGGAGATCACGTTGTCTCCTGCGATATCGCCCATCAACCAGACGAGGTTGGATTCTCAGTGCGCACCGACGTCAGCGTGCCGCTGTACGCGCGCTGCGACGTGGGCGAGTTTCGCCAGATCGAGCGAGTGGTGGAAGAGATGGGACCGTTCGATTACGTGTATCACTGCGCCGCTGAGTTTGGTCGCTGGAACGGTGAGGACTTCTACGAAACCCTGTGGCGCACCAACGCTATCGGCACAAAAAACGTCATCCGCTTGCAGGAGCGGCTCAAATTCCGACTGATCCATTTCTCCTCCTCCGAGGTTTATGGCGACTGGCCCGACATAATGTTAGAAACCGTCATGAACGAGTTCGAGATCAAGCAACTGAACGATTACGCCATGACCAAATGGGTCAACGAAATGCAGATCCGCAATTCGGCGCAGCAGTACGGCACCGAGTCGGTGGTGGTGCGCCTGTTCAATACCTATGGACCAGGCGAATACTATAGCCCGTACCGATCAGTAAACTGCAGATTCCTATATCGCGCCCTCAACAATCTGCCCTGGACCGTATTCCGTGGCCACTCGCGGACATCTACTTATCTTGCTGATACCGTTCGTACTCTCGCCAATGTCATCGATAACTTTAAGCCAGGCGAAACGTATAACATCGGGGGCCGCTGTTGCCATACTATTGAGGAGCTTTCAGATGCAATTCTGAAGGTCACAGGCGCCGACCCGGGCCTAGTGCAATATCGAAACTCTGAGATCCTGACCACTCGCCACAAGCGCGTGGACGTTTCTAAAGCGGTTCGCGACCTAGATCATCGCGACACCTACAGCCTGGAAGAAGGATTGCGCCTTACAGCAGAGTGGATGCGAAAGATTTACGGAATATTGGAAGCAGAGCCTTGCTGTGCTGAGCCAATGGCCGTAAAGGGAACAACGTCATAACCACGGTTTTGATTCACTTCTTGCTGGCCTATACATTTCTGAGTCGCTGTCGCTGCTGAGCTGCAACCTTGCCGCCTACAATGCACAATGCCAGGAGGCCTCTCGATTAGTGGACGTTAGTTAATATATCAGACCTGCGTGAACCTGCTTTATATATCTGTGATTTTCCACCTTCGAACTTCGTGGGCGGGCCTACCTTGATTAGCTGTTTGTTGGCGGATTCTCCAGTTTGTCGGATTCGGTCCTCACAGCATCCTGCCAGTTCCGCGTCTCCTCGCTGGAGGGTCGGCTCGCTTGAGAGCATCTTATGTTTCCCACCACCAAAATATGATGGCCCCGGCTAACCTCCCGAGACTGCTTTACATCGGAGACGTTCCGGTCGAGTCGTCTGTAGCCGGCGCAACGCTCCTGTACCGTCTGCTACTCGACTACCCCGCCGATCGATTGGCCATTATGCAATCCGAACAATCGCGGATGGTGCATGGTCCTCGACTGCCCGGAGTACGATACGAGACCTATCAGCTTCCTTGGGATCGCTTAACTCATACCAGATTCAGTAAGGTTGGCGGGTCTATACGGTATTTTGTTGCCAAGCGGCGGGCAAGTGAAATCGCCAAGTTAGCGGCTGGTTTTGATGCACAGGCTGTGCTCACGGTTGCTCATGGATACACATGGGCTACCGCTGCCGCATTCGCGAGACGTCATGGATTACCGCTGCACTTGATTGTTCACGATCATGTTTCCGATACTGTCCAAGTGCCTGCAGCGATAGGGCGACAGGTGTGGAAGACGTTCAAAGCTACCTATTCGGCAGCCGCCAGCAGGTGGTGCATATCTCCAAAGATGGCTGAGACGTATGGACTGCTTGGGAAACCTGCAAACGTACTGTACCCATTACGGTCTAGTGCTTGCCCCGCGTACGACAGTCCACCTCGACGTCTGAAAGACAGATCCGCGGCACTCGTGTTCGGCTATCTTGGCTCCATCTGGAGCGGGGCCTATGCTGGAATGCTGTCGACCTTAGCGCAAGTCATTGAGCCGGGGGGCGGCAAACTCGTACTCTATGGAGGCCCAGATCTACCCGCATCGTTGACCGTCCACCACAATGTTGACTCGCGTGGTTTTATACCGCAAACACAAGTACTTTCTATTCTGCGGCATGAGGTGGATGTGCTGGTACTTCCAATGAGCTTCGATCCCTTAGATCGACATAGCGCGGAACTCAGCTTTCCGACCAAAGTCACTGATTACACTGCGGCCTGCCTTCCAATACTTGTCTGGGGACCATCCTACTGCTCGATAGTGAGATGGGCCCAGGAAAACCCTGGAGCCGCGGATGTCGTCCTGGATGAAGGCCCTAGGGCGATCGCCGCTGCTGTGAATCGGATCTCTGACCCAGAGCGGCGTTGGAATCTAGCACTGAGGGCGGCAAGCGTGGGGAATGCATTCTTCTCGCATAATGCCTTGGTGCCCCGATTCCTCCGTTCCATCGCGACCGGTAAACCTTAAACAGGAGCAGCCCCGATAGACAGACTTTCGTCTGTTGCCATTTCTGGGACCGTGCGCAAGATTTTGAGCGGCCGGTTGAGCATCTCCGTTTAGCTGGCTATCGCCGCGCTTTGCGTGACCATACGTGGAGAAACCGGTTTGAAGAGTTATTTCGAAAAATAGGCGTCTCCGATGTCCACTGAAGTCCTGCCAATGCGGGTGGTGATCCCGACGCGAGACCGCGCTGCGGCGCTGCGTCGGACGCTGGAAAGTTTGGCGGGCCAATCCGCTCAGCCGGCCGAATTAACCATCGTCGATGCGTCTACCGATGGAAGTACTCGTTCTCTCTGCGCAGAGGAGACTATTGCGAACCTCCTTTCAACCGTGTCGTGGTGTCGGGCCGAGTTGGTGGGCGCTGCGAACCAACGCAATCAAGGAGTTCGCGCCTGTTCCCACCCAGTGATCGGTTTTATGGATGATGACATACTGTTCGAACCAGAATGCTTCCAGCGTTTATGGCGGGCTTTACAATCCAACGATCGGATTGGCGGCGTTAGTGCGATGATAACCAATCAACGCTATCAAACGCCCGGCCGGGTTAGCAGGTTCGTGTTCCGCTTGATGGCAGGCAAGGCGGAGCGGTCATATGCCGGACGAGTGCTTGGCCCTGCTGTGAATCTTCTGCCGGAAGACCGCGATGATCTTCCCGAGGTGGTTCCCGTCGAGTGGTTGAACCTAGGCTGCACATTTTATCGACGTCAAGCTCTGCCTGATCCGCCTTTCCTGAGCCACTTCACCGATTATTCATTAATGGAGGATCTTGCCTTATCCTTAACAGCGGGCAGATGCTGGAAACTGGCCAATGTTCGAACTGCCCGGATCTACCATGATTCACAACCGGGCACACACAAATCTGATCCTGCTCAGCTCGCCGAAATGCAATTGGTAAACCGCCATTTCGTCATGACAAGAATCCTGGGACGCAATCGGTTTTCGGATTATCTGAAGCTGGCCATTTTCGAATTCTTCTCTCTTGCGTCTAGCCTGCAGAGCGGGTCGGGTCGTGCGACGCTGACTCGGGCTTTCCGAGGTAGATTGGGAGCCGTCCGACGCATGGTAACTTGCTGACCCTACCTAAATCGGCGCCGAGGCCATTCACCCTCAAGGTGGCGGATCGCAAACCTGTCGTGCTGGTGGGCATTGTGACGCACAATCGCGCTGGCATCGTGCCCAAGGCAATTCAGTCGGCATTGTCCCAAAACTATCCGGATGCCGAAGTCGCCGTGCTCGATGACGGCTCCGACGACGGGACTTCTGCTCTGCAATCGGCCTTTCCTGCCGTTCGCTGGTATCGATGGGAACCCTGCCGTGGATATTTAGAGGCGCGCAATCAACTAATGCGCACTGATGGTGTGGATTACTACGTCAGCCTCGATGATGACGCGTGGTTTGTGAGTGACGACGAGATTGCAGTCGCGATCGAGTATCTGGAAGCAAATCCAAGTGTTGCAGCCGTAGCATTCGATATTCTTAGTCCGGATCGCCCCGATAGCAAGCTCAGAACAGAGCCGCGCCCCACATCCATGTTCATCGGTTGTGGGCACGTGGTGCGGATCTCTGCCCTGCGCGAATCTGGTTTTTACGCGCCTAGCCCGGGGTTCTATGGTTCGGAAGAAAAAGACCTTTGCCTGCGATTGTTCGATCATCACTGGGACATACATCTCCTGCCAGGTGTGCACGTGTGGCACGACAAAACGGTGGTGGCCAGAAACCAAAAGGCACAGCACCGCTCGGGAGTTTGCAATGAGTTGACGTTTGCGTTGCGCCGCTGTCCACTCCCTTTGATGCTGATTGTGTTACCTGCGAAAATATTTAGCCATTTGCGATTCGCGGTTCGTCACCGTCTTTTGCGTCCATGTCTCGGGGGATTTGGTTTGTTCTTGCGGCACGCGGTGGCCATCTGGCAAAGCCGGAGTTCGGTTCGTCGCGGCACGTTTGGAGACTTCCTGCGGCGGTCTCGCGAGGAATCATGAGATCCCTTGTGGAATATGTACTGCTCAAGGCCACACGGGGCGCGATGAGCCGGTTGAGACTCTTCGTGTATCGGCAACTGGGCATGGAAATGGCCGCGCACAATCGGATGGAAGGTGCCTGCCGGGTACGCCGCTGCTCGCAGATCGAGCTAGGCTCCTACAATGCGTTCACGCAAGGCGCCTGGCTGTGGCCCAACGACGTGGATTTTGACGGCATTCGAATTCGCATCGGTGATCGGAATTACTTCAACCGCAACCTGATGATTGACGCCTGCGGCTTGATTGAAATCGGCGATCAGAACATGTTTGGTCCAGACGTCTACATTACCGATTCGAATCACCGCTTTGAGTCGGAGCTAGCGCCTAGCGAGCTGCCGATGGATACGGGAACTGTCAAGATTGGAAACCGCTGCTGGATCGGTGCGAAGGCGGTGATCTTGAGGAACGTAGAGCTGGGCGATGGATGTGTGGTTGGTGCCGGCGCGGTAGTTACTCGGAGCGTGGCGCCCGGCGCGGTGGTCGCTGGCGTTCCCGCGGCGCCACTACGGCGGGCGTGCGACGATAGCTCTGACCGGCTCAGCAAGAATCTTGGACAAGCGGAAGCATGTCCCACACGATGAAAGCGCTTTTGGTCCATCCCGGAACCCAGCATGCTTTCCATCTTGCCAGGCAGCTTCAGCGACATGGATGCCTGAGCCGGTTTTGGACGGGTTTCGCATACGACCCCGAGGGGATGGTGGGGCGTCAAATCGCATGCCTACCGACATGGGCACAACGCCGTTTGGCCGGCCGGCGTCTGGCCGGTCTGCCACCGGACAAACTTCGCACGCGCCCGCTCACGGACCTCCGCGCTTTGAACCGTCTACGCCTGGGCCAGGACGAGCAAAGGGTCATGTTCGAACGGAACGCAGCTTTCCAGCGAAAGGTCCCTCTAAGTGAGCTTGCCGGCAGCGACATTATTATCGGTTTCGATACAGCGTCGTGGCTGATTGCCGATAAAGCGCTTTCGCTAGGAAGGAAGTTCGTTCTCGATCGTACCATTGGACATCCTCTGAGCTTTGCGCGGCTGTTGCCTCAACTGAACGACCAATTCCCGCAATGGATGGAGGATCGTGCGTATTACCGGCTGCCTGGGCTTTGCGCAGCGGAAGAGGCCGAGCACGATAGGGCACGTCGAATCGTGGTCGGGAGTTCTTTCACCCGCTGGACCTTGATCGAGAACGGAGTCCCCGCCGAAAAAATTTCCGTAGCTCCGCTCGGTGTGGACCTCGAGGCGTTCACCCCCGTGGCGCGCCCAGAGTCGCGGCCGCTTCGGTTTGTGTTCGTGGGGATCTTGGGAGCTCGTAAGGGGCTTCCCCTGCTGCTCGACGCCTGGCGCTCATTGGGAAATGTGTATGCTGAATTGTGGCTGGTTGGTTCCCTCGACAAGCCGCACCGGCAACTGATTCCGAAACTGCCGGGTTTGCGGGCGCTCGGGAAGGCATCGCGCCGCGAACTGCCGGGTGTGCTCCAGCAGTGCGATGTACTGGTGTTCCCCAGTTACTTTGAAGGATTCGGGGCAGTACTGCTGGAAGCCATGGCCGCGGGTCTGCCCGTGATCGCGACCGACGCAACCGGCGCCCCGGATGTGATGACGAATGGCGTGGAGGGTTACTTAATTCCCACCGGAGATGCTGCGGCGTTACAGGATGCGATGCAGCGGTTCGTGGATTCGCCCGAGAATCTGGGCCCGATGTCAGCAGCTGCTCGGCGATGCGCCGAGCGCCATTCCTGGGAAGAATTTGGCGACCGTTGGATGGACATACTCCGGGATGTAGGCGATCCCGAACAGGCCCTGCAGAGCCCAGCCGGCACGGATACAAAAAACACGGGGGCATTAGCCATCCACGTCCGTGTTCAGCCAGGGAAGACGAAGGTGCTTCTGGTTCATCCTGGAACTCAACATTCCTTTCGGCTCGCGGGGCAGCTTGAGAGGTACGGGTGCCTCAACCGTTTTTGGACTGGGATGGCCTATATTCCCGACACTCCGCTGGGGCGTTGTATTCAGCGACTGCCGGAAGGGGTCAAACGTCAATTGTCCAACCGGCGTTTGGAAGGTGTGCCCTCGGAAAGAATTTCCATCCGACCGTTAGGCGAATGGTGGGCGCTGCACCGGCTGCGCGCCGGCCATGACGATCAAACCATCATGTTTAAGCGGAACGCGGCATTCCAGACAAGAATCCCGGAACGGGAGCTCGCCGATTCTGAAGTGGTGATTGGTTTCGATACGTCTTCATGGCTTTTGGCCGAGAGGGCCGCGGTGCTGGGCCGCAGATTCATTCTGGATCGAAGCATCGGTCATCCGCTGAGTTTTGAGCGGCTGGTGCCGGCGTTGCGCCAGCGCTTCCCCGAATGGGTGGAGAACTTTGCTCCTCGCCTCCTGGACTTGCTGCGGGCCGAAGAGGCTGAACACCGCCTGGCCGATCGGATCGTGGTGCCGAGTTCCTTTGCCTGTGAGACACTGATCGAAAATGGCGTTCCAGCCCACAAGATCACGGTGATTCCGTTTGGGGTGGATCTCAGTACCTTCCGGCCGGCTCCGCGCCCGGACACATCACGGCCGGTGCGGTTCATCTTCCTGGGAGCACTCGGTGTTAGAAAAGGGGTGCCATTGCTGTTTGAAGCATGGCGCTCGCTGGCGTCGCTAGGGGCGGAGTTGTGGCTTGCCGGTTTGGTCAGCGAAAGACATGCCCACTTGATCCCTCCGCTAAAAGGATTAACGCAGATCGGCAAGGTTCCGCACAAGGAATTACCGGCCCTGCTAAGCCAATGCGATGTTCTGGTTTTCCCAAGTTACTTTGAAGGTTTAGCGCAGGTGCAACTCGAAGCACTGGCTGCCGGTCTACCGATCATTGCCACGAACGCATCCGGCGCCACGGACTTGATCGCGGATAGTAGGGAGGGGTACATCATCCCGGTCGGCGACGCCGAAGCGTTGCGCGAAGCAATGCTCAATTTCATCAAGTCTCCTGCGGACCTGGCGGTCATGTCTCCAGCCGCCCGGTTGTGCGCCGAGCGTTATTCGTGGGAAGCGTACGGGGACCGTTGGATAGACCTGCTCGACCGGGTAGTCCATTCCGATAATTCCTCGTCTTCCGTCTCCGGCTTCGCATTGGGAGGCTGTCAGACGGCCATCCGAATTCCGAAATCGAACGGTTAGCTCGGTAACTCATGTCCCTTTCACGCCCACTGCGTTTCGCGGACTCATCGACCATAATCGCGCTGGTCAGTATTCCCTCGGCCTCGCTTGTCGCGGCCTCGCTCTTGCCCGGCGACATTCAGCCCGCCGGCGCGCTGGTTCGTCCTACACTGATTTTGGCGCTGGGCCTGCTCGCCCCCACAGCGGCAGAGGTGATTGTTGGCGGGCTGAACCGAATGTTCCACCCCGAGCACTGGGTCATCATCGCAGTCATCTACTTCCTCCTGCTCGATCTTATTGAAGGATCCTTTGACCTCAGGCTTGAGCAGCCCATCGTGCAACAGGCGCTTGCTGCGATCGCACTGTTCTCGTTGGCAGTGCAGATCGGAGCGACCTTCACACCAAGACCTCTTCCGCGCATCGTGCGTGAAATTGCCTCCACGAATTACTCACCGCGCACGTTGATGATCATGGTCATCGTCTGCTTTCTGCTTGGAATGTTCAATTTCGCCCTTTGGAGCGATTTCTCCCCCACCACCATGATCAACGGCTTGCTGCAGCCACGATTCTCGGCACCTTGGGCTCGGGCGCAATTGGGCGGATGGAATGCGTTTTCCGATTTTTTGGTGAATTGCGGTTACGTTTTGCCAACGTTCACAGTGATGCTGGCCGCTGCCAAGCAAAAGTGGACGCACTGGTCAGTCCTGATCGGAGTGTTGCTCTCGATCATCTTTCTTACATTCGTCGTACAAGGCGGCGGACGGCGTATACCGGGGGTCATGCTAGGAGCGGCCGGATTTACTGTAATGTTGCAAAACAGGAATCGCCTCAAACCCCGGTACATCACCGCCGGCGCTGTCATCGGTTTGTGCACGATTTTGTTGATGGATGTCATGATCACGAATCGAAACGCGGGCTTTCAGGACTTTTCTTACCAGGGATTGCATACAATCCGAGTGGACGATAATTTCCTGCGGCTGGGTCAGGTAATACAGTACGTTCCCGATGCACATCCCTATGTGGGCTCAAGGTGGCTGCTTTACCTGCTGGTGCGGCCTGTTCCGCGTGTGCTTTGGCCAGAAAAGCCCGTCGACGCTGGATTTTCGCTTCCCGAGCTCTTGCATGAGAAAAGTGTAAGTTTCTCTTATTCAGCAGTCGGAGAATGGTACGTGGCGTTTGGCTGGCTAGGAGTGGCAGCCGGCGGAGTAGCCCTTGGTGTGCTGGCTCGATGGTGGTCGCAGCTGCTCGATCATAAGCTTTCCAAGACCAGCGTGGCACTTTACGCCACTGGGCTCATGGCCATATTTCTTAGTGTTCGGAGCGGTACTGAACTTGTGCTGATGACTTATCCGATTTTGTGTTGGATGGCGATCCACCGGCTGTTCGTGCCCAGGCGAGCGCCTGTACTCATCCGGAGTGGAACTTTGCTGAGGGGACTGAGATGACGCGTGTCTTGTGGAATTGGGGCACGATGGGGCCATACCACTTCCCACGTATGCGCGAACTGGCAAAGCGATCCGGGGTGGATCTGCTGGTTGTTGAGAGGAGTTCCCGTGACGACCACTACTGGGAGCGAGCAGAAAAGGCGAAGTTCTTCGAGCTTGTTACTTTGAGTACCGAACCCCTCGGCCAAGAGGGGCGCCACATCCTGGCACAATATGGACGCATACTACAACGATTTCAGCCCGATGTGATCTGCATAAACGGATATTCTGATCCAGCCGCTAGCCCCTCGTTCGAATTCGCAAAACGCAATCCGAACTGTTTTGCGCTGTTGTGGAGCGAAACGACAGCCTTCGACCAGAAGCGGCAATGGTGGCGCGAATGCGTCAAATCGTACTTGTTGGGCGGTTGCGATGGCGCTCTAGTGGCGGGTTCACCTCATTGCAAATACCTGCAAAGCTTGGGCATGCCAGCGGAGCGTATTCGTGTCGTCGGCGGGTGCGTGGACAACGACTATTTCCGCGAGGCGACCGATCGTGCCCGTAAGAACGCGGAGCAGAGGCACAACCTGGGCTTGCCTGAAAAGTTTTTCCTTTATGTTGGACGTTTCATCGCGGTGAAAAATCTTCAAACGCTGTTGCGTGCATTTCAGAAATACCGTAAGCGAAACGGGCCCTGGTCCCTAGTGCTGGTGGGAACCGGAGAGGAAGAATCCCAGTTGCGGCAAGTGGCGGCGGCACAGGACACCTGTGCCATACACTTCGCGGGGGTGAAACAGCTCCCGGAACTAGTAAAGTATTACGCTTTTGCGAGCTGCTTTGTACTGCCCAGCATCAGCGAACCCTGGGGACTAGTCGTGAACGAAGCCATGGCTAGCGGGTTACCAATGCTGGTCTCCAACCGCTGCGGCTGTGCCACGGACTTGGTCGAGGAAGGCGCAAACGGTTTTCTCTTCGATCCAGAAGATACGGAGGCAATTGCCGACGTGATGGCGAGGATAAGTTCGGGCAGGGTTGACCTGGTCAAGGTAGGCGAGAGAAGTCGAGAGCGCATTGCCGCCTTCAATCCTAGCGAGTTCGCTCGGGGCACGGTACAACATATAGATTTTCTCCGTGGTACCCTGGGCAAGTTTCAAAGACGAGGTTTGAAGATCTCATGGCCTTCCTATGTAGCCGCGACTGTCACTAAGGCAAACGGACAGTTGAAGGAGAACCGATAGAAGTCCTTCCTGTCGCCGCTGCTATGATAATTCCTCGTTGCTCTCTCCGTAGGTTTGTATGCATATATAAGGTTACGATCTGCTCCTCGTCCTGAGAAGAAAACACGTGGTCCCCAACAGCGTAGCGTGAGACGCTTACGTTAATTAATCAAAAACTTCGATCCACAATAATTGAATTTGTCCCTTCTGAGGGCGATATGAGATTAGTCTCCCATCTGAAAACACCACCCGGCCGAAAGCCCCGTAGGATTCTGGCTGGCCCTTGTAAGGGCATCGTGATGGATTTGTCCTTGCGGACTCAAACGCAGCTGTATCTCGGACTCTTTGAAAAGGAGACTCACCCTTGGCTCACTCGCCTGTCGAAAGGCATTGCGACGGCTATCGACATTGGTGTCGCCTACGGAGAGTACACACTCTATTTCCTGACGAAGACGCAGGCCAGCAAGGTATTCGCATTCGAACCCGATGTGAGTTTATTTCCACACCTGTACGAAAACCTCAAACTAAATGGCCTAGACCAATCAAAAAGATTAGAGATCTCTCACAAATTCTTGGGTGTGTCAGAAACTGAGCAAGCGATTCGATTGGACTCTCTTGCAAACTCCGTACAAGCTCCTTGCTTCATAAAAATGGATGTGGACGGTGCCGAGGAAGAGATTCTCAATGGAGCAAAGAAAATCAATGGTCTTCCTGGTGTTCGTTGGCTTATAGAGACTCATTCAAAGGACCTGGAGGTTGCTTGTGACGAAATTCTGAGAGGCTCGGGTTTCCAAACCAGAATCATCCGGAAGGTTGCGTGGCGGGTGTTCGTTCCCGAACAGCGACCAATTGAACAGAACCGGTGGTTAGCAGCGTGGAGAAGTTAAGTGACTTTCCATAATGCTGTGCCCTGCGGTTTGGCCGTGTCGCCTGCGCTTAGTACATTGCCAGGCGACGGTCGAGTTACGACTTCAAGCCGTGGATTACCGTCTTCCACTGGGCTTCATTCGCCGCGGCGCATTACCACTCATGTTCATCGAAAATAGGGTTCAGCAAGATCGAGGCTCGACCCAAACATACTTGCTAAATGCATCTGGGCTGACACTCGAAGAAGTGGTCTCGCCAGGCTAGCGAGCGCATGAGACACACTTTACAACCAGCCATTCCCAATAGCGGTTCATTGAGCTATGCGAGATGTTGTCCCTGGAAGCTGCCCGCGATTCGGGAATCTACCTGAGTTTGTCCCCGACGATCTGCGATAGCTACCCCGATGTGCAAGCCGCAAATCACCTGGGAGTGAAGGGGCATCCTCGTAAACCGGATCCTGCCCGATCCGACTGCGGCATCGACTCCGTCTACAGAACCGCTTCGAGCGAGCGATCTGCCGCGGGCGGTTCGGATCATTCTAAACCGTCGTGCGAAGAAGGAAGAGATTAAATGACAGCAGATGAGAGCGCTGGCGGCCCGGCATTCGTCTCGTTGGATCCGCAGCAGGTAAACCGGGAATGGTGGGAGTCGAACCCAATGACCTACGATTGGGAAAAAACTCTTCAGATCGACCCCGGAACATTGAAATGGTACGACGAGATCGACCGTCGCTTTCTGGACTCGGCCTATTATGCCGCCGGGCAGAATGGCCAGCCTTTCGGACGCTTCTTGAAACCCGCTTTGGTCAGTGGAAAGCAGGTTCTCGAACTCGGTTGCGGAATGGGCATGCATGCCGAAATGCTGCTTCGGAACGGAGCCCGCCTAACCGCGATCGACCAAACAGTGCTGGCAGTGGAGTCGACGCGTAGGCGGCTGGAGCTTAAGCAACTCGACGCGCGAGTTTTGCAGCAAGATGCCGAGAAATTGACCTTACCTGATCGATCATTTGATGTTGTCTGGACGTGGGGAGTCATACACCACAGTAGTTCTACAGAACAGTGCGTGAGCGAAATTAGCCGCGTGTTGAGACCCGGTGGGCGGCTCATGATGATGGTTTATTATCGCCCCAGTCTCGTGTTTTATCTGCATTGCGGGCTCATACGAGGCGTCCTTTTGGGACAACTCCTGCGCCAATCCCTTCACCAAATTTACGTGAATGCGACCGACGGCTTTTACGCACGCGTTTTTTCAAAGTCCGAACTGCGGGCATTGCTCGCGCGACAGTTTCACTCTTTGCAAATCACTGTGGTGGGGCTAAAGGCCGAACTGTATCCGATTCCACGGAACAGCCTCAAAATTGCGCTGGAGCGGGTGACTCCGGACTGGTTAGCAAGAGCAATCCTAGGGAAATTTGGATCGATGGTGGTGGTGGAAGCGATCCGTTCCTGAGTTCAGCATGTCTCCTGAACGCCCTATAAAGACGCTTCATGTGATTCCCTCGATCGGATCCGCGCGTGGAGGACCGAGCGTCGTGGTTCGCACCATGGCGCGATACCTCGTTGAACGAGGTCTGGAGGTTCATATCGCGACGACCGACGACAATGGTCGCGAGCGGCTCCTCGTCGACCAACACCTGCCCATTCGTGAGGACGGAGTGGTGTATTGGATTTTTCCACGGCAGACACGCTTCTACCAGATGTCAATCCCTTTAACCCGATGGCTTCGGAAGCATGTCTGCGAGTATGACCTTGTGCATATACATGCGCTGTTCTCGTATGCATCCGTCGCCTCGGCGTTTTTTGCAAAATCGGCGGGGGTGCCGTACGTTGTCCGTCCGCTCGGCACCTTGAATCAGTGGGGAATGCGCAACCGTCGCCGCCTCTTAAAAAAACTGTCATTCCGTCTTATTGAAAGCCGCATTCTGAAGGGCGCAGCGCACGTCCAGTACACAAGCGAGCAGGAGGCGTTGGAAGCACGGCTACTAGGTGTAGACCATAACGCTGTTGTGATCGCGAATCCGGTAGAGCCTTCTCCACTCGGACTCACACGGGGTGGGTTCCGAGCTGCTCATCCGGAAGTGGGTAATCGCACAATCGTTTTGTTTCTATCCCGTCTTGATGCCAAGAAAGGTTTGGATCTATTACTCCCGGCATTTGCGAGCGTCCAGAGAAAGCACCCGGACGCGATTCTGGTCATCGCGGGAGACGGTGACGCGATGTTCGTGGCCGACCTCAAAGAGCAAGCTCGCAGGCTAGGTATCGATTCCGGCATCATCTGGGCAGGCTTTCTCCAAGGCGAGGTGAAGAATGCGTTGTTGGCTGATGCGGACGTCTTCGTACTCCCGTCGTACTCCGAAAATTTTGGGATTGCGGTCGTGGAGGCGATGAGTGCGGGGATTCCTGTGATCGTGTCCGATCAGGTCGGAATTCACCGTGAGGTCTCAGGGGCGGAAGCAGGTCTCGTTGTCCAGTGCTTGCCGGAACAGTTAGAGACCGCGTTAACAAGAATGATTGCCGATCACCCGATCCGCACGAAGATGGGACGAAACGCTCGCGAACTCGCCTGTCAATTCGCACCCGAAGTTGTAATAGACCGGCTGATTGAGACTTATGCAGGAATCCGCAATAACCATGGCGGACCAATGGCCGCATGAAGTTGGGAGTAAAGAGACAATGGCTCGGCCTCAAGAATTGGGCTTATCACTGTGGGCGGTCGTCGCGCGAATTCATGGCCAAAGCGCGCCGAAGCGTGATTACATTCGAGTAATAGTAACTGTTTATCGCAATCCCTACTGGCGAAATCATAGTTTTTGTTGAGGGCAGAGGGCATGTACATCGTTACCAGTGGAGCGGGGTTCATAAGAAGCAATCTGGTTCACGAGCTTAACTTCCATGGCATTTCCGAAATTCTTATCGTCGATGACTTCGCTAATTCGCGCAAGCTCTTCAACTTGCATGGCGCTCGGTTCGTGGACTACATGGACAAGCGGGAATTTCGCAGAGCACTGAGTGAGAAAGCACTGCAGATTCCAGATCTCGAGGCGATTTTCCACCAGGGCGCGTGCGCGGCCGCGCCTGGATGAAGGAGGAGTTTTCCTGGGCTTCGGTCAGCCGCCGGATGTTGGCTCTGAACCGCGAATGTCTGTATCCGCAGACAAACCAGCCGTTGGCCCTCAATTCAGTTTAGTCAAAGCTAAAGCGAGAACGCTAATTATGTATGGAATCGCTGCACTGGTCGCGCCATTAGCAGAATAAACCTTGGAATCGCGGATTCGCGCCATGCTGGAGGCGCAATCTCATCGCGGTCCCGATGACCGGCGCTGGATGGTTATTCCGACTGGTGGCGCCGTTGTTGTGCTCGGCAACTGTCGTCTCGCAATCAAAAGATGCGCCGCTCAGTTCGATCCAGTCCAGCTTAATCAACCGAAGAGGGGTTTCGTTCTCCCCATCGCGGATTGCTTGCACGGGCCGTTTGCGTGAACTGATAGAAGAAAATATCGCATTCCTTCGGGCTTCAACACTCTTGAGCGGCGCAGGCGTCCCAACTGTTACGGATATGTTCCGCCGGGAGCCAAAAGGCCCGGCGTGGTCCCGCGTCTGGGCCTTGGTTATGCTGGCTCACTGGCTGCGCTCTCAGCTACATCACCGCGAGCAACAGCTGTCCAGCACCGACGGCTTGATGCACGTCTCCCACGCCTGACATTCGGTGGATGCCGACGAGCAGTCATTGTCGGTTCGGAGGGCTTGACACGTGAAGATTGCGCGGCGACATCTTGTGTCGCGCGTACTGTTCAGTCATGCTGCTAAATTGGTGCTGAAGAATCTTCAATTTCGATGCTTGCAGAATCTGGCGCCAAGCTGTCCGTCCTTTCGAACCCAGAAGAGATGCCCTTGTGCGTCAGGAGGAGCGGTTTGGCAGAACGATCGGGAAAGTGCGTCGCGCAAATCACCGAGGGCTAGCTTCCACGTGCCGTTCGCGTATGCGTTCGGATCGTCGAGATAGACGGCATTTGGGTTAAATTCAATAAGCGTAAGCCGGCTATTCCCCACAGCATCTGCAAATGCCCGCGGATTCTTACTGAGCCACCACGTCGTTTGAGCCTCAGTATTGAGAACCGGCACGGGCGGATACCTCTCGGAAATCCAATACATCTGCGCAGAATCATTGATGGCAAGGAAATTTTGGCGGAACTTGACAAAAGACTGCACCTCGGACCTAAGAACACGTTCGTCAGCAAAATCTCTCCAGGAGGTGAACCGCTTAACAATGCGGGGCGAATACAAGAGTGCAGCGAATCCGATCAGCCCAATCAGGCAACCCGATACTGCCGCGATCTGCCTGGCGGTAATTTTGTTGTGGTCGAGCGTGGTCCACGCAACCCAACTAATAAAAAAACACAGAAACGCAGCACCAGGAAAAGCATAGTGCGTCGCCTGGTTCTTAAATAGGCTCAGCCATCCTGCTATTCCCATCGCCACAGCTAGCAGGACTCGCTCATCAGCAAGAAATTTCTGGCGAAGCCGTCCGCGCAAGGTGATGGTGACAGAAGCCAATGTCAAAACAAGAAACCACAGGAGTTTCGTCACGAACTTCAGCAAAAAGTCGGTGCTGCGAGGATAGTGCAGGAGTGGGTAGGTTATAGTCCACTCGAGGAACTGATGTGTTCGCCCCGTCAGAGTGAAATACATCAATTGAGGCGCAAAACCACAAATAAAGCCCAGACTCGTAGCAGCGGCAGCTCTGATCGTGACATCAAACCTGCGGCGCGACAGCCCAGCCCGATACACTGCAAAAACACCGATCGCCAGGATATAGAATCCCGCCACAACTTTAAATGCGCAGCCACACGCAACCAAGAAGGCAGCCCAGAAGAACCGGCTTGGCGATTTGGAGACTTCTGTATTATTCGACAACAAAACATAATAAGCGGCTAACCCGAAAAGATAGACGAACGGTTCAGGTTCAAGAAAATTCAATTCCATGAATGCCGCGCAAAGCCCGACTAGTACAATAGAGGTCCAAGCAATTCTGGTGCCAAAAAGACGACGTGCAACGTACCACGTACTAGCCACTGACGCCGCAAACAGTCCCGTAATCAGTGCTGAAACGCCAGCATGCGAAGTTGGCACACCCAGCCTGAATGCAGCAGCAATAAAGGCGTAAAGTCCCCATGATTTCGAAGGAATAAATGCATAGAGAGCGTACCCGTCTACGAGGGAACGCCCGATTGCCAGATACTCAAGGGCGTCGAAACCCCATCCGGAGTTGTAGGAGTATATGTAAAAAACCATCACGCAGCAAAACGCCACGGCCGTCAAAGCATATTTCCTGAACAGGGCCGATCTGTCGCCGACCCAATGCTTAACCGATTGGCTCGAAAGTAGGGGCATCATCGAATTGCGGAGTATACATCGAACCGCTTGTGGGTAAAGTCGTAACACACTGTGCGGAAGGATCCGCAAAAACCCCATTTTGCGCCCGACAATTTGTGCGTGTAAAGTATCGAGAAATAACGCGTAAGTCTTGGTTGCCCTCTGCTTAAGCACCTTCAAAGACGCTTTGGTCGTCAATCGGCGCATCCGTAACGATTTTTCTGGGCTGCGGACATCAACCCATGAGCTTAGAAGGAATCAAAGACGTGCAGGTTGGAGTTAAAGATAAGCTTTCTGTGCCTGTCAGCGTGGTTGTTCTCACCAAGAACGAAGAGCGAAATCTTGTGGCATGTCTCGATGCTGTCTCGGGTTGGTGCCGAGAAATAATCATAGTGGATTCCGGTAGCAGTGACTCCACAATCGAGATTGCGCGGCGATACGGCGCAACCGTATTTTTTCACAGCTTCTCTGGCCATACCGCGCAGTGGAATTGGACGCTAAGGAATGTTCAGTTCCAATGCGAGTGGACGTTGTGTTTGGACGCGGACCAACGGATTACGCCGGAATTACGCAACGAAATTGGTGTTCTCTTAGAAAATCCCGCTGTAGTGCCCGAGGACGGATTCTACTTGCGCAGACGTCAGATTTTTCGTGGCAAGTGGATCCGCCATGGCGGGTATTACCCGAAATACGTGTTGAAATTACTACGTCACGCGCACGCTTGGTGTGACGAGAATGAGCGTCTAGACTCGCGATTTTACGTCAGAGGTCGTACCCGTATCCTCAAGAACGACGTCATAGAAAATAATCACAACGAGAGTAACCTCACATTTTGGATTGAAAAGCACAACCGCTATGCAGTCTTGCAGGCGACTGAAGAACTAGATCGTCGCGCAAAAGACGTTCCATGGAACCTGGAACCAAGATTCTTCGGTAACCCAGACCAGCGCACGTTGTTCTTGCGAGATGTGTGGTATCGATTCCTTCCGTTGTACGTGAGGCCATTCCTTCTGTTTTTCTACAGGTATATTTTTCGACTTGGCTTCCTGGATGGCAAGCAAGGTTTCGTATTCCATTTTTTGCAGTCCTTATGGTTTCGAATCGTAGTCGATGCAAAGATTGAGGAATTACGTGCGCCCCATATGGGATCAGAAACCGACGGGGCAGTAGTGACAAGGGGAATAAGCTGAATGCGGGTATCTGCCACAAGCTGACTACCTGCTAAGGTCAGCACAGGGATGTATCACAGTTAACACGTGAAGACGAAAGACTTGGTAGCACGAAAAAAGAATAATACTCGGAAATGTCGGCTGGCTGTGAGTGTACGAGAGTCCTGTAAGAAGGCGGGAAGGTTACGTGAATATCCTTGGAATTAATGCCTATCATGGTGATGTCTCGGCAGTGTTGGTCCGGGATGGGGAAGTGATTGCCGCCGTCGAAGAAGAGCGGTTTCGTCGTGTGAAGCATTGGGCAGGATTCCCTCGTGATGCGATCGCTGCGTGCCTGCGCATGGGACAAGTCGACGCCGCCGAGATTGACGCCTTCGCCGTTTCCCGGGATGTGCACGCTAATGTGTTGCGCAAGGTTTTGTTTGCTCTGTGGAGTCGGCCGGCGTTCGGATTGGTCCGCGATCGTGTGCAAAACTCCCGCCGGGTAAGAGATATTTCTGTTGCATTAGCGGAAAGCCTTGGACTCGACCATTACCTGGTTCGGCGCCGACTGCACTACGTTGAGCATCATCCCGCGCACTTGGCCAGCAGCTTTTTCGTCTCCCCATTCGAAGAAGCTGCTGTTTGCGCCATTGATGGCTTTGGTGATTTCGTCAGTACCTCTTTCGCCGTTGGCCGCGGCTCCCGCATGGATCTTCGGGGCAAGGTCTTTTTTCCCCACTCCCTCGGGCTGCTGTACCTGGCGGTTACTCAATTTCTCGGATTCATGAAATATGGCGACGAGTACAAGGTGATGGGACTCGCGCCCTATGGGGAGCCGCGGCAGGTCGACAAGCTAAGCCGACTTGTTCGCCTAAAATCGGATGGTTTCTTCGAACTCGATCTATCGTATTTCGTCCACTGGTCCCAGGGTGCCCCCATGACCTGGGACGACGGCGAGCCCACGCTGGGCGCGGTCTGCAGCCCCAAACTGGAGCAGTTGCTTGGTCCGGCTCGCAAAAGCGATGAGCCGGTCACCTCATATCACGAGGATATTGCGGCTTCTCTCCAAAGAGTTTATGAGGACGCCGCATTCCACGTACTCAACCAGGTGCACAAGCGCACCCGCTTGGATTGCCTGTGCTTGGCTGGGGGATGCGCCATGAACAGTGTTGCCAATGGCAAGATCCGCGAGAAAACTCCTTTCCGCGAGGTCTTCATCCAGCCCGCCGCTGGTGACAACGGAACCGCGCTGGGGGCGGCCTTTTACGTGTGGCACCAGGTGCTGCGGCAACCGCGCTCGTTCACAATGAGCAACGGCTATTGGGGGCCCGCGTTCGACGATACGGTCGTGCACCAAGCCCTCGCGCAGCGCCAATCCGACCTCGAGCTTTCAGGCTGCACCATCTCGTGTCTCGCCAGCGAAAACGAGCTCTGCTCTTGGGCTGCCGACCGCATCGCCAATGGCGAGGTGGTGGGCTGGTTTCAGGGACGAATGGAGTGGGGCGCCCGCGCCCTCGGTAACCGCAGCATTCTGGCCGATCCCCGACGGCACGACATGCGCGAAATCATCAATACCAAAATCAAATTCCGCGAGCGCTTTCGCCCCTTTGCTCCTTCCATCGCCGAGGAGAGTCTGCACGACTACTTCGTGGACGCGGTCCCCGATCCCTACATGATCCAGGTCTATCCCGTGCGCCCGGAAAAGCGCAGCGTCATTCCGGCAGTGACCCACGTGGACGGCTCGGGGCGGCTGCAGACCGTTAGCCGCGATACGAATCCTCTGTACTGGAAGCTGATCAAGGCCTTCGAGGCCCGCACCGGTGTCCCTGTTCTGCTAAATACTTCCTTTAACGAGAATGAGCCTATCGTTCACGAGCCAGCCGAGGCACTCGATTGCTTTCTGCGCACGCGCATGGACGCGCTTGTGCTCGGACCTTATGTGGTTGCCAAAGGTTCCACGGAACGTGATCTGGTAGGGTCCGCTACTGGGCAGGAGGCTGCCTGCTGAGTTACGTCGCTGACCGCAGTCCTTATCCAATATGAGGATTCTTCTTCTCAACCAGGTGTTTTATCCCGACGTTGTGTCTACCGCCCAGCACCTTAGCGAGCTGGCAGAGGCCTTGGCGCAGGCCGGTCACCAGGTGACCGTGCTTTGCAGTTCGCGCGGTTACGATCATCCTGAGCTGCGATTCGCCCGGCGCGAGTTGTGGAAGGATGTTGAGATTATCCGCTTGCGCTGTTCTGGGCTGGGAAAGCGCGCACGCTGGCGCCGTGCCACCGACTTCGCCACCTTTTTAGTGAGTTGCTCACTGCGCCTGCTCGGGATGCGACGCTTTGATCTGGTGGTGGCTCTAACCTCGCCTCCATTGATTTCGGCACTGGGAGCCGCGTTTGTGAAGCTTAAAGGCGGAAACTTGGTGTTTTGGGTGATGGACCTGAATCCCGATGAGGCTATCGCCGCCGGTTGGTTACGGCAAGGCTCGTTGGTGCAGAAATTTCTGAGTGTGTTGTTGCGCTTCAGCTTGCGTGCCTCTACGCACGTGATCGCTCTTGACAGCTTCATGAAACAAAGCCTCGCTGCCAAGGGAATAACGCCGGACCGCATTTCTGTCATTCCGCCCTGGTCGCACGATGAGGCCGTCAACTTCGATCCCGCTGGGCGTTCACATTTCCGTACTCGCCATGGGCTGGAAGGCAAGTATGTAGTGATGTATTCCGGGAACCACAGCCCCTGTCACCCGCTGGACACCCTGCTCGAGGCTGCGAGGGTGCTGGCTGCGGATGCGCGTATCGTGTTCTGTTTTGTCGGTGGGGGCAGCGAGTTTGAGAAGGTTCGCCGTTTTGCCGCCAGCCATGGCCTTGCCAACATCGTGCAGTTACCCTACCAGCCCCTGAACGAACTGGCAGCATCTCTCTCCGCTGCCGACCTCCACGTCGTGGTTATGGGCGATGCCTTTGTCGGCATCGTCCATCCCTGTAAGATCTACAACATTCTCGCTATCGGCGGGCCAGTCCTCTACATCGGCCCCGAGGACAGTCACATCGCCACCATCCTTTGCCCGCATTTGGGGGCGAGTATCGCCCGCAGTGCTCGGCATGGAGCACCGCATGACGTAGTTCGGCATATTCTTGATGGAGCCGTCGGTCGTCTCAACGCCCTGCGCGGAAACCAACCTGGCCTGCAGTTCTCGCGTGACATCTTGCTACCCCGTATGGTCGCGGTGTTGGAGTCCGTCGCCAAGAATCCGCGGACTATCGCAGCTGGACGGCAGGAGTGGTCACCACTGGAAGGGATGGACAAAATCCCTGGCCCGCACGAGCACGCTCCTTCGGCTGCAAAGGGCAAGAGCACATCGGCATCGACCGCGTGATTGTCGTCGCACAGTGAAGCTTCACGCAGGCACCTGTACAAAGGTACAGACAGCTTCTCTTTACTAGGTACAAGGGTACTGGATGTGTCCCCGGCTGTTCAGCATCAGTTGCGAGAAAGCTTTCTCTCCCCGATCCAATCACTAAAGTAGTTGCTAGAAGCGCACTTTCGTTGGGTCCGAACAATTCAGCCCGCCCGAACAGTTCGTCGCGGCCCAACAATTCAAGGCCGCTGAACAAGCCGTATGAAAAACTCAGCGCAGACCTATTTAGTGAATCAGGCTCCTACGTGAATCACAGAACAGAACACAACAGAACACAGGAAATAGAAATTGACTAAGAAAACGCGGGTCCTCGTTACGGGTGCAGGTGGGTTTATCGGTCATTATTTAGCGTCTTTTCTTCGGCACGAGGGCTATTGGGTGCGAGGCGTCGACCTGAAGCATCCAGAGTTTGCGCCAACCGAGGCGCACGACTTCCGAATTCTCGACCTACGGCGCTGGGAAGACTGCTTCCGTGTCACCAAGGGCGTGGAGGAGATTTATGCTTTGGCGGCTGATATGGGCGGCATGGGTTTCATTTCCTGCAATCACGCCCAGATCCTGCACAACAATTCGCTTATTAACATTCACACATTGGAAGCTGCCCGCCAGAATGGAGTGAAGCGCTATCTCTATACCTCTTCCGCCTGCATTTATCCCGAGTACCGTCAAACTGACGTCGATTGCGTGCCGCTGAAGGAAGAGGATGCTTACCCGGCTGAGCCGCAGGACGCTTACGGTTGGGAAAAATTAGTCACTGAGCGTCTCTGCTTGCACTACCGCGAGGACTATGGCCTGGAAACCCGCATTGTGAGATTCCACAACATTTTTGGACCCTTGGGAACTTGGGACGGGGGCCGCGAAAAGGCGCCGGCTGCGTTGTGTCGGAAAGCTGCTATAGCCAAGCTCACCGGTAGTAGGGAAAGGGGTGATGGCGAGCAGACTCGCTCCTTCTGCTACATCGACGACTGCGTCGCCGGACTATTCAAGCTGATGCGGAGCGACTATCGCGAACCCTTGAACCTCGGACAAGATCGCATGGTTTCCATCAACCAACTGGCCAATATTATCGGCGGGATTGCCGGAGTGAAGCTCCTCCGGAAGCATGTGCCCGGGCCGCAGGGAGTGCGCGGCCGCAACTCGGATAACACTCGCTTGCGCCAGGTGCTGGGTTGGGAGCCGCAGATCTCGTTGGAAGAGGGCTTAGCTCGCACCTACTCATGGATCGAGAAACAGGTGGCTGCGACGCTCGTTCAGCCTACGGCTGCACAGACTATGGAGGCGGTCGCCGGAGCCGACTAAAACGGATCTCCGTTTTGGTCGCACGTGTAGGGAAATAATGACGACTGCTGCGCCATCATGAATCTTTTAAGTGACGGGGCCACGCAGAAGAGTTTGACCTATTACTGCTCTTTTGCACTGTCAGCTGCCCTGGTAGGCCCATGGATCGCCCCTAGAAATGGAGTGGTCATCGCGAGCTCCCCTCAACTTCTAGTAGGTGCGGCAGGGTACGCGGTGGCAACCGTTTGTATTCGAAGTGCGTGACCTCTGGCCGCAATCCCTGGAGGCTGTGGGGGCTGCTCCACCAAGTTCAATCTTCTATCGGAGCCTGGAACGCCTTGCAAAGTTTCTCTATCAACGCGCTGACCGCGTTGTTGTGGACGGCGAATGGAAGAGATGCACACTAGCTGCTGCCGGGGTCCAACCCGAGAAGATTGTGGTCATCAGGAATGGTGTGGCGGAAGATTTTTGTCTTGAGCCCGAGTCAGCCTCCGCGGCACCGCGCTGTAGCAGAGCAGTTGCAACCGGCGGAGCCCACTTCAGTCAAATAACCCAGAGATGTTGAACAAACGGAAAGCATGAGAAGCTACCTCGGACTGTTCTTCATTGCTGCGCTATTCAGCTGGCTAGTGACGCCAGTAGTGAGAACGCTGGGGCAATGGGTGCAGGCCTACGGCCAAGCGGACGATGGCCGGGAACAGCCCCGTATTCCGCGCTTGGGGGGTCTCGCGATCTTTCTGGCAGCGCTTGCGGCCTGGGGCGTGTTGCTGTTCTTGCCTAATGACGTGCGAGCGCGGTTTCTTTCGGAGTGGCGCACTTTGGCCATCGTGATGGCCCCAGGCACGTTGGTCCTGCTTTTGGGCGTGTATGACGACCTAGTGGGCGCAAACCCATGGCAAAAATTAATAATTGAGACACTCGCAGCAGGGATGGTTTGGTGGGCGGGCTTGCGCATCGTCCACCTGCCCATCTTTGGCTACAGCATCCATGGTCTCTTCTTGAGCTTGCTCCTCACTGTGTTCTGGATCGTTGCGATGACCAACTCGTTCAACCTTATTGACGGACTGGATGGCTTGGCCACGGGTATCGCCTTCTTCGTTACCCTTTCCGTCTTTGTGGTATCGCTGATCCAGAGTAACCACTTTGTTTGCATTCTGGCCATCACACTGGCCGGTGCGTTGCTCGGATTCCTGCGATTTAATTTTTCTCCTGCCACGATTTTCCTGGGCGATACCGGCAGCCTTTTCCTGGGATTTGTCTTGGCAACCTTGGCCATTCACACCTCGCAGAAAAGTTCGACGTTGCTCGCCATCGTAGTACCTTTTGTAGCCTTCGGCCTACCGGTGTTCGATACTTCGCTTACCGTCGTGCGCCGTTTTCTGAGCGGTCGGCCCTTGTTTGTCGGCGATCATGATCACATCCACCACCGACTGCTTCAAAGGCTGTCGCCGCGTGCGGCAGCCCTGGTGCTCTACGCCATGGCAGCACTTTTTTCGCTTGGGTCGCTCCTCATCATTCACTCCACCGGAAACCTGGTGACGCTGGTGGCCGTGCTGGCTGGCGTCTCAGGCTGGTTTTTGACTAGTCGGCTTCACTACGAGGAGTTGTCAGAGTTGAAAGTGCATGTTTCACGGGCCCTTCATTCACAACGTAGGGTCCTGGCTAACCAAATCCTGATTCGTAAAGTGTCGGGACAGTTGAAAGAGCCCCAAGATCTCGAAGAAAGTTGGCAAGTCCTGATTAAGGCGCTGGAAGCATTGGACTTTGACAGTGTCACATGTCAGCTGTCGGGCTGGCAAAATGGCTCGACGCCGTTCCTAGCCCCCTGGTCGCGCCCGAGAGAAAGCGAAACTGGCGGTAGCTGGACTGTTTCCATCCCCTTGCGGGTCGGGGAAAAGGCTATAGGGCAGTTACAGCTTGGACGCGCGCTCAGGAAAGAGCGCCTGATCTTCCATTTCTCCTCGCTTCTGGACACCCTGATTCCGCCGTTTGAGAAACAGGTGAAGCGCCGCTATGACTCCGAAGAAGCTAATTTGGTTGTCAAGTACACCGTGGAAAAGGATCTTGCTTTCCAACCTAGTCTCCTGGCAAATGGGCGGGAAGGATGAAGCAACTTCTGCAAGACCTTCGCTCTCACCAAGTTCTGGTGGAGGAAGTGCCGCCACCCTCCTGTCTTCCAGAAGGGGTGTTAGTCAAGAGTGCCGCTTCTTTGATTAGCAGCGGGACGGAGCGAGCGACGATGACACTGGGAAGTAAGTCTCTGCTCGGCAAAGCCCTGGAGCGGCCGGACTTGGTGCGGCAACTCCTTCGGCGCCTTAACACAACCGGTGTAGTGGACGTGATCGCCACGGTGCGCTCCCGCTTGAACTCTACCTTGGCCTTAGGTTACAGCTCTGCAGGAGTGGTCCTGGAGGTTGGGTCTGGCGTAAATGAGTTTGCCGTGGGCGACCCTGTGGCTTGCGCGGGAGTAGATCATGCCAGCCACGCAGAGATGAATTGGGTTCCCAAAAACCTGTGCGTGAAGATCCCCCCTAACGTTAACTTCGACTCAGCAGCTTCAGTAGCGTTAGGCGCCATTGCATTGCAGGGCGTGCGCATTTCGGAGGCGAAGCTCGGTGAGCGCGTGGCCGTAATCGGGTTGGGGCTTGTGGGCCAGCTTGTGGCACAGATTCTCCACGCCGGAGGGTGCGTTGTATGGGGGCTGGACCCCGATCCTGATCGCGTGAAGCTGGCCCGTGAACTCGGCGCGGACTTCGCTTGCGAAAACCGCGACTGGGAGCAAAGCCCGTGGAGTGCCTTGTGTCAGGACGGAGAGGGAGCCGATGCCGTGATCCTAACCGCGGCGACCAGCTCAACCGAACCCATCAAATTGGCGGGACGGTTGGCGCGTGACCGAGGCATAGTAGTCATCGTAGGCGACGTGCGTGCCGACATTCCTCGCGCACTCTACTACAAGAAAGAACTACAGGTGCGCTTCTCACGCTCATACGGGCCGGGCCGTTACGATCCCGAGTACGAGGAGTGTGGCCGTGATTATCCGTACGCGTTTGTGCGCTGGACAGAGAAGAGAAATATGAAAGCTTTCCTGGAGCTGGTCGCACAGCAAAAGGTGCGTGTTGGACCTTTACTGACACATCGGTTCAGCATCAACGAGGCGTCGGGAGCTTACAGACTTCTGTCGGGCGAGAGAAAGGAAAAATACGTCGGAATCCTTCTTACTTATGATCCTGTGTTGCCACAGGAGAAGAAAGTCCTACTTGGGCGCGAATCACAACAACGGTATTTGACAAAAGGAATGGGTGAGACGGTCGGCGTGGGATGGATTGGCGCCGGGAGCTTCAGCCGAGCGAAACTGGTCCCTGCGCTGCAAAAGATCTCTGGTGTTCGGTTTGTGGGCCTAGTCAATGCGACCGGGGTTTCGGCACAAAAGGCGGGGCGGAACTTCGGGTTTGGTTATTGCTGTACTGACGCTAATGAGATTCTGAATGATCCGGCTATAAATGCAGTTTTCATAGGCACAAGACATCACCTGCACGCCTCGTTGGTGATTGCCGCCCTGGAGCGCGGCAAACATGTGTTTGTCGAGAAGCCCCTATGCGTCAATGAAGCCGAACTGCACCAGATATCCGAGGCTTATGCACGTTCGGGGCGACTCTTGACCGTGGGCTTTAATCGCCGCTTCTCCCCCTTCGCCGGGGATTGCACCAAGTTGTTTAAGGACCGCGTTGGGCCGCTGTCCATGCTTTACCGGGTGAACGTAGGACGTTTGCCGAGTGGGCACTGGGTTTATGACTCCACCCAAGGTCATGGCCGAGTAATTGGTGAAATCTGCCACTTTGTAGACCTCATGGGGTTTTTGTCTTCCTCTCTCCCGGTAGAAGTCCAGGCGTGGCCCGTGGACTATCTTGACGCCAACCCTGAGGACAACATTCACGTTCACATTCGATTTGCTGATGGTTCTCGGGGCGAGATCCTCTACCTCTCTTCGGGTAGCTCCGGTGTGTCTAAAGAACGCATCGAAGTTTTTGGGCAGGGACAAACCGCAATATGCGAGGACTTCCGGACCTCCCACTTCTACCGGGGCAACCAGCACCGACGAAAATGGAGCTTCTTTCAAGAAAAGGGACATCGAGAAGAGCTCCGTGCGTTTGTTGCGGCTGTCAAGCATGGAGGAGTATGGCATTGTCCGGTGCGTGGAAGGGCGGACTAGCCTGCTCCGGCCTTCCGAAGGCGCGTAAGCGAAGGGATATCGGGAATTGACTTCCCCTCGACAATCGCGCATGGAATCGTTGAGCATAGGGCGTTGGCAATGTCCTTTCCGAATTTCTTGTGTATCGCCTCGCGTGCAGCACTCATGATCGGAGGCCGGTGTGTCAAATCGTGTGCGTCAGTAGCAACCGCACTAACTAAACCTCGTGCGAGCAAGCCCAGACAAGTTCGGCGGGCGGCTTTTCCCCAGAATCCAGTAATAGAGTTTGCAGTCACTTGTACTAAGCAACCCATTCCAACCAGCGAGTAAAGCATATCCAGCTTAGACCTGAGGAAGGGATTTCGTTCTGGGTGAGTAATTATAGGTATTACTCCGCAACGTATGAGCCGTCGTAAAGTCGTATCGGCATTTGGTGGTATGCCGAAATCACTAAACTCGATCAGCAAATAGGGACCGGATCCGATGCAAAATTGTTTCCAATCGTGCAGCGCGGCCTGCACGTTGTCCAATGAGAAGTTGAAGTCGCATCCCAGAGAGAGCTCGATTGGGGTGTGCACACGCTTTCTAAGTTCCAGCAAGCGTTCTGCGTGAGCGGAGCGATCGTAGCGAAATTGAGCGTTACTATGGGGCGTCGCTACCATGTGACGAATTCCATCTTTCGCTGCGGCTGCGACCATCTCGACGGCAATGACCCAGCTTGAAGCACCGTCGTCGACGCCAGGTAGTATATGAGAGTGGATGTCAACCATAGCTAATCAAGGATTCGGCCCTTTGCAGCACAGCCAAGATTATACTCACCGGCTGCAGCGCAGCCCGAAAGTAAAGTCTCCACTTATCTAACGGCGTGGCAAGTGCGCCTCGGTGTCACAACCGCTCCATCGTGAAGCAATTCCTGCTGCACACTTTGCGTGAGGCATGTTGAGTTTCTCAACTGCCCCTCGAATCTTCGGGCTCATCGAGCTGGTGGATCTTGACCAGGGCTTTAACGGACTTTACATGCCAAGTCCAGAGCATGCTCCAGCAGGCTCCGCTTTCCGCTGGATTGAATGATGAGGAGCGAACCTAGCCCATCCAGAGCGCAAACATGAAAATCATGATTATTGTGGGAGCTAGGCCAAACTTCATGAAAGCTGCTCCCTTAATTGCCGCGATCCGTGAGCACAATCAAAGGACTGTGGCGCTCTCGCCTAAGAAACAACCCATTGAAGCAGAGAAGATTCAAGGGGTCCTCGTCCACACTGGACAACACTACGACGAAGCCTTGTCGGGCTCGTTTTTTGCCGATCTCGAACTGCCGAAGCCGGATGTTCATTTGGGGGTCAGCTCCTACTCCCATGCCGTGCAAACAGCCGAGATTATGCGGCGATTCGAAGAGGTGCTCATGCGAGAGCGCCCGGAGGTGGTTGTCGTGGTCGGGGACGTTAATTCCACACTAGCCTGCGCACTGGTGGCGGCAAAGGTTTCATACGATTCCGATGAGACAAGGCCCCTGATCGCGCATGTCGAGGCCGGCCTGCGTTCCTTCGACCGTGCGATGCCGGAAGAAGTGAACCGTATCGTGACTGACCACCTTTCTGACCTGCTCTTTGTGACCGAGGAAAGCGGTATTCGGAACCTGAAGAACGAAGGAATCCCGGACTATAAAATTCATTTCGTGGGTAACACGATGATTGATTCCCTTCTTGTCTCTCAGAAAAAAGCTGACCGGTCCGGCATCCTTGAAGAACTAGGTTTGCGAAACGGATTAAGCAAGCCCCTGTCAGCGAATGGCACGCGCAAATACGCACTCCTGACTCTCCATCGTCCTTCGAATGTTGATAATCGAGAAAAATTTCTGAGCATTTTGGAAGGATTGAGAGAATTATCGGATTCGTGTCCGATTTTCTTTTCGGCTCATCCGAGAACTCGGAAGCGGATCACCGAATTCGGGTTTGAGTCCTTCTTCGAATTCAATAATGGAGAATCGGAGGCGAGCGGTTCGAAGGGTGCTTCTCCGCAGAAAGGGATTCACATCCTCGAACCTCTTGGGTATCTTGACTGTCTTTGCCTGATGAAGCATGCTGCCCTGGTGGTCACCGACTCGGGAGGAATCCAGGAAGAAACCACCTGCTTGAGAGTTCCCTGTATCACGGTGCGGGAAAACACGGAGAGACCCATTACGGTAAGTTCCGGGACGAATACGATCGCTGGGACTCAGACAGAGAGAATACGGAATGCCATCAAGGCCCAGACGAACAAGGTACCAAGCGCTCGAGCACCCGAGAAATGGGACGGCAGGGCCGGAACCCGAATCGTAGAGGCGATTCTGCTCGATCTGCACCGAAGTAGGTCGACCATGCGTTGCTCATCCGAAGACACTTCGCGTCGGGCAGACTCCGTGGGTGATACCTTGGTAGGAGAATACCAGAGGGCTATCGAATAACCTCAATACGGGGCGCGGGCACTCGGGCACTCGTACTTTTGGCGACCTTCAAATCTATCAAACCTATTAGACACTGAATCTGGAGAAAAGTAAGCTTCTCGTACCGATGCTCTCGGTTTTATTGCCCCGGCGGCCTAGCTACTTTGCGGCGCAAAATTGGGATTTCTGACAAGCTGAACTTGAGAGAACGATTCCGGTGCCCTTCCCGGAGTTGCATCTCTGCCGCTCCGAGTTGTTCGTTCCCCGAGAGCATTCTTGATCCTCCCGGGACCCGTGCCTCTATCTGCTCTTCCGACTCGCCAGAACTATTCCCATGTTGATTAACGTATCGGCGATCACCCCGAACCCAACCCATCGTTTCATGCCGTCCACGCCGCGGTAGTAACATCGGTTCAGCCCGTGCCGGCGTTTCAGCACGCTGATTCGATCATCGCAGCCCGTTCTCCATTTCTGCCCCTTGCGAAACCACTGTTTCCGTTGATGCGCCCGGCGGGCCGCGCTTCTCGTCGATCGATTCGGGATCGAGAACGGTTTTACGCCCATGGCGTGTGCGGAGAGCTCGTTCTGCACAGAGTAAACCCGGCGTCACCGGCCGCCAACTCCGGGGCGCGCCCCAGCCGTTGCTGGTGCACGGTCAGCGCAGGCAGCAACAACTTCGTGTCATGCGGCCTTTGTCGGTAGACTTCATAATGAATAATGATCTGGTTCTCGGCCTCCTGGATCTTCACCATTTTCCCGAACTCCCTCGGTTTGTTGGCCTTGCCCTTGCGGATGATTTCCGCCGTGGGCTCGAACAGACTCACGATCTTGCCCGGCGTGTCCGTGACGCCGCGAAACATCCGCGCCGTGGTTTGCCGCAGTACTTGGTTCACCAGCGGAATCATCGCGTCCAACTCTTGCTTCATCCCACGCAGCACAGCTTGCTGCTTCCGATTCACCGCTCGCTTCACTCCGCTGTGGATCTCCTCGGAAAATCGCTGCGCTTGGTTTCGCACCTGTCGCGTCAACCGCACCAACTCCCGGTATTTCTCCTGCATCTTCTCTTTCCGTTCCTGGCACTTCGAACGGCTGAGCCGGGCAATCTCCAGCACTCGGTATCCCACGGTCCGCAGGCGATCCCGCAACCATGTGCCCTGCTGTCCGACACTTTGATGTGGCTCGTACAAATCGAAAGCGCGAACAGTTTTTTTTGTGGCAAAGAAGGCAAGGTATAGATAGGCGGCACTTCCGTGATTATCGACACGGATGACACGCGCGCGGGCGTGGTGCACGGGGCGGTCGAGCATGACGGTGATGGCGGCGCTGTCGCCCAGCAGTTTTCCCTAATCTCAACCCGAAGGCCAACCCGAGATGTGTCCGACCACGGGGTATTATCAAGTACTTGGCAGTCCCCAACAGCCTTGTAAGTTGTTGTAAGTACTTGATGTCCTCGCTTTGACACGGTAGAGGTCTGCGGTTCGAGCCCGCACGGGCCTACCATCTTTTCCAATGGCCTTGGTGTGGTGCGATGCCTTGACTCCGCCGGCGACTGGCCGCCGAATATAGACATCAGAGAGACCCGGATTCGTCGTAGTGCCACTGAATATCAGAAATCAGTTCCGAGGATGACAGCACGGAATCAATGAGCCGCGCAGCGTCGAACTCTACGTTCTTCTGCTGCCCGTGAAAGAGACGACCCACAATACCCCGCCTGCGTTCAAGCAAGCCTACCCAGTCGGGGCCTCCTCGGTACCGAGCCAAGAAATCATAAGTGGCTCCGCGGAACCTGAACCGAACAATCCATCCGGCATCCTTTTGCCCAATCATAGGGTCCACGGCGGCATCGTGTCGGGCCAGTTCGTATAAGGAAGGCAAGGACGCCACAGAAGGGTATTTTACAACGCGCGCCCAGGTCCGTCGGCAAGGGGCTGCCTCGATTCGAGTTGTTACGCCGCCAGCATAAATTTCGGCTTACGCATTGCAGCGATACAATTTGTACTCACTCGATCTCATCTGTTCCCAGACCAGCGATAAAATTGACACGGTAGAGGTCTGCGGTTCGAGCCCGCACTGGCCTACCACTGATCCCTCAGGGTTGAGAAGATTGCCGGGCGCGAGGGCAGTCAAGCCCCACGCGCCCGAGTCCCGCCGCTTATCTGGATCTGGGAGGACGACGCTGGCTTTAGGCCCTAGATTCATTTCCTCGAAGGCTTACGTTCGGGTCGCCCCGGTCTGCAGGGCGACCCGAACGTTATCGGGAGAGCGCTTGGAATTTGTTGTTTCGGTCGCGCTCCCCAACCGTTGTTCTACGAATTTGACTGCCCGATGTCCTGCTTCGTCTGCGTGTTAGCCTTCTTCAACTCAGCCTTGGA
>WNGJ01001680.1_pt1 | contig 37058 bp, 20 predicted proteins | sample 5400611 | NCBI WGS metagenome assembly WNGJ01 (sample SAMN13153375, study PRJNA577476) | soil metagenome | isolation source: 40 cm soil or saprolite under Garry oak tree replicate 1 | place: USA:California | collected 2016-06-15
GGACTGAACAGCGCCCCTCACTATTTTTCCCATTGCGCTTTGACGCGGGTTATCGGCCGCCATGGCGTTTGCTTTTGGTTAGCTTTGGTACAGGCCTGATTTTTCTTGCGCTGGAAGTGATTTGGTTCCGATTTCTGCGGTTATATGTCGCATCTTCGCCGACTGCTTTTTCAATCATGCTCGCGGTTGTATTGGCTGGAATCGGTCTTGGAGCGCTGGTGGGCGGCGCGACTCATCGGTTCTGCACTCGATTATCGAATCAGTTCCTTCCAGCGCTGTTGCTGGGAACAACGATTTTCGCTGCTCTGTCGTACTTGCTTTTTCCCGGTGAATTTCTTCCCGCGCCTAGTGGCGTGTTTGATCTGCGCTGGTGGCAGATCGCGCTGATGTCCCTCGCGTTGATGTTTCCGGTCGCCGTCCTATCGGGAATCCTGTTTCCGTTAATTGCGGCACAGGTTCAGACGAGCGTAGGCGACCGAATGAACAGCACAGGAATCACGACGCTGTTTAATACGGCAGGTGCAGCGGTCGGTCCTCTTCTTGCAAGTTTTATCGTGTTACCGACGCTCGGATATCAATCGAGTCTCATTTGCTGCGCTGCCGGGTACGCTTTGCTGAGCATTCTGGTGACCGAACGCGCGAGCTGGTCAGTGCGCAAACCAGCGGGCATAGTGTTCATTGCGCTTTGGACGGTAGTGGTCGTGGGTTTCCTTTTTTTCCCGTATCGACGCGCCGAAGCGCACTTCGAACACGCGAGTCGTCCTTATGAAAGGGACGATCAGGGTCATGTGTTAGCGCACGTGGTGAAACGGGTCGAGGGAACGTCGGACACATGGCAGTTGCTGCGGCGCGATTTGTTTGGCGGGCCGTACTACTATCGCTTATTGACCGACGCATTCTCGATGTCGGCCACAAGTCCGCGCAACCAACGGTACATGCGATTGTTTGCGTATTTGCCGCTGGCCTTTCATCCGGCAGCGAAAGATGTGCTGCTTCTTTGTTACGGATGCGGCGTAACGGCAGACGCGTTTACTCGCAAATCGACTGTGGAACGAATCGATGTGGCAGACATCTCAAAGGAAGTGTTTGCGCTGGCCGATTTCTATTTGGGGATTAATTACTCCAATCCGCTGCGCGACCCCCGAGTACACGCGATCGTTCAGGATGGGCGCTTCTTTTTGCAGGCTAGCCCGCAGCAATACGACATCATTTCGGGAGAGCCGCCCCCGCCGAAAATGGCAGGAGCAGTCAATCTTTACACGCAGGAGTTTTTTTCCCTGATGCGAAGCCGCTTGAAACAAGGTGGGATTGCGAGCTTCTGGCTTCCGATCAACCAACTGAAACTTGAGGAAACAAAAGCGATCCTGGGCGCTTTTCACAACGCATTTTCAAACGCGTCGGTTTGGGGCAGCGCCGACCAGGACTGGATCATGATGGGCATTAACGGTCCGGGCCGCAGAGTGACCGAAGATGAGCTTCGGCAGTTGTGGAATTCTCCAGCGACAGGCGCGGACTTGCGGCGGATTGGAATCGAGGTCCCGCAGCAATTAGGCGCGCTGTTTTTGATGGACGGCGAGGACATTGATCGGATCACGCATAACGTTGCGTTCGCATTAACGTACCTCGCGGTGCCTGCGGCGGTTCGGCGGTTTGTTCAGTCGCCGCTGATTCACCAAATCTGGCCCGAGACATTTAGTCCGGCGGCGGCTGAAGTAGAGTCATTCTTTATCCTTCGGCAATCGCGATACCTCTCTGACACCATTGGGAGCAATAAGTTGGCTGAGCTCGACCTTTATCTGCGCCATTCCAGGTTGCGGATTCCGGTCCTGGAAGTGTTGGGCAGCGACGCGCTTCGCGTTTCAATTGCGGAGCGAGTGGCGAGGAAATCGCCAACCCCGCCACCGGAAATCATGCCGGACTTGATAGCAGGCGCGTTGGCGCAGCGGAATTTCGCCGAGGCGATTCGGCTCCTGGAGAGCGAGAAAGGTCGCGGCGCGTTCGGTGTTCGTGAAACCTTTCTGCTTACGTATCTCTACTGCCTGAATGGCAATGTTGACAAAGCCGAGGCGCTCGCAGCTGCTAATTCAGCATTGATCAATAGAGATTCGTCGGCCGATTGGCTATGGAAAAAATTGGAGACGGATTTCGGGTTTCATCCGCCCGCTGATTAAGGTGAATCATGTCCGGACCGCGCGATCGTTTCCGAGCGTTACACGCTATGCGAAGGCAGTTGGAATTTGTAATCAGTTGTGGGTTTCGAAGGCGTGGCGATGATCGCGCTGCTGAAGTGAGAACCGACGTCTAATGCGCCGACACGCGCTGTTTGTTGGAGTGCTCGTCCTTATCGCGGCGGCGCGGTTTGCGATCCTATTGACGTCTCAAACCCATGTCCATAGCGACGAGGCGATCATCGGTCTGATGGGCAAACACATTCTGGAGGGACGCTATTTTCCATTCTACATGTACGGTCAGCCGTACAATGCGGGCGCGGCTTGGGAAGCTTATTTCGCTGCGATTGCATTCGCATTATTCGGCGTCAGCGCCATTGCCCTAAAAGGCTGCGTCGTCGTACTATCGTTAGTCGGCCTTTTTCTGTTTTATCGGATGTGCCTGGCGCTTTATGAGCAGCGCGCGGCTGTTTTGGCGACGATAGTCTTTGCCATCACTCCTTCGCTCCTCAAATGGCACTTTCAGGTGAGGGGTTATTCCTGGTATTTCCTTTCGATCCCAGTGCTGACGCTTCTGTTTTTGTCGATTGAATCGACCCCGAATCGGCGGTGGCCGCGATTTTTCTTGTTCGGAATTGTTTCGGGTTTAAGCATCTGGAGCCTAGAACTGGGCATCACATTTGATATTGCCCTCTGGATCCTCCTTCTGCTGCGCCGGGACTTATCGCTGAAGAATGCACTGGTCGCGGTTGCCGGATTTCTTCTTGGCTACGCACCCGCGATTACGTTCAATCTCACACATCACTCTGCCAACTGGAAAGCTGTCTTCGCGAAAACCGGCGGTGGCGGATTGGCTCTGTTCTTCCGGTCCGGGGCGCTGTCTCAAATCATTCTGACTGAAATGCCGAAGTTCTTCGGCCCTGATACCGTACTGTGGTATTACCCAGAGAAACCTGCTTCGGGCTTTATCTTTTACACGATTGCGATCTTGGCTGTGGGCGTTGCGGCTTCGCCGTTTATTCGGTCGCCGTTGAAAATCTTGGCGGCGATTCGCGGCGGGTTCGTGGACGGCGACGAACAACGGGATCTACTATTGCTACTGCTCATCCTGGCGTGTTTCGTTCCGTACGTCACCGCGCCGCTTCGTGTCCCTGGATATTTTTTGGCCGGTTGCTTCTTTTTTGCGGCGCTCAATGGCCGGCTGCTGGAACGTTGCTTCACGTCTTCCAAATTGGTCGTTCGTCTGGGCGGAGTCGGGACCTTCGCCGCGGCAGTTATCACGGCCACGGCAGTAATCATTGACACCGCGCGCCACAACGAAATCGAAACATTAACGCTCTGCGATAGCAGCGAGGGCTACTGCATGACGCGGATTGCCGGGAGAGATCTGGAGCGCGTGGAAAACCATCTGCGCGAAGCTCAAGTGGCAGGTGTCTGGGCGACCGTTTCTTTTGTCTATCCGTTGCTGTTCGAGTGCGGTGAAACGTTTGCCGTCTCCGATACGATCTTTGGCTACCAGCACCGGGTTTACCCGGCGGCAATCCCGTGGCGGGAACCGGATCCTGAGGGATACTTTGCTATTGTCCTTGAGAACGATTCGCCTTTTCGAGCGCCCTTGGAAGCGCGCTTTCTGCAAGTGACAGGCGCCGCGCCCGCGATCAACGAATATGGCAAGCTCGCAATACTCGAAAAGAAAGCTCAATAGGACCGGTCCGAATCACAATGCGAGATGAGCGAAAGTTGATTCTGTTGTTTTGCGCCGTTGCCGCAGTTCGGGTTTTCATATTTTCGGCGGCGTTTCCGTTTTTCAACAACGTCGATGAACAGGCGCACATTGATCTGGTGATGAAGTACGCACGTGGCCAGGTGCCTCGCGAGCTGGGGCATTACTCAGCTGAATCTGCAAATTACATCTCTTTGTACAGCACGCCGGAGTATTTTACGGCTCCGCAGCAGTTCAGCGGGAACGATTTTCCGCCGCCAAACTGGACGTTGCCCATTGAGCAACGCGACGATGTCGTAAACAGGACTTCGGCTTGGTGGCTGGCCAATGAAAATCATGAATCAGGTGAGCCGCCACTCTACTACACCATCGCGGGTCTATGGCTGAATCTCGGTCGGGTTTGCGGCATCACGGGCGCGTGGTCGTTATACTGGGTCCGCTTTTTCAACATGTTTGTGGCCGCGCTCCTCGTCTGGGTGGGCTTCGTGGCTGCCAGACTGGTTTTTCCGGATCGGCGATTTATCTGTCTAAGCGTGCCGCTTTTGCTGGCGGTTTGGCCGCAGAGCACTTTCTATTCAATAACGAGCGATTCGCTTTCTCCACTATGCTTTGGTATCGCCTTTATCGGTCTGGTAAGATTATTGCGCACTGAAGCGCCAAATCTGCTTCTCGCAATTGGGACCGGGCTTGCACTTGCAGCTACCTGTCTCGTCAAGACAACGAACATTGTTCTTCTTTTGGTCGCCGGACTAGCGATCATCTTTCAAATTCGAAATCTCAGCCAAACGAGAGCAGTGCGCCCACATCTGGCGTCAGTCGCAGCGCTGATAGGATCCGCGGTCATCCCAATCGCACTTTGGTTCGCCTGGAACCTCCATACATTCGGCGACCTGACTGCTACCGCCTCGAAAATCGATTTCCTGGGCTGGACTCCCAAACCGGCTCGGAACTGGTGGCCGCATCCAATTTTCACACCAAACGGATTGAGGGAATTCTGGCCGGAATTAATCGCCAGCTTTTGGCGAGGCGAATTCATCTGGCAAGGCAAGCGACTCGCTTTACCGGCAACCGACGCATTTTGCTGGATTTTTTCCACTCTCGCAATCGGCCTAGCCGTAATCGGCTTGTTTCTACGCCGAACAAAGTTCGCTGCTTTTCAGCGGCGGAGTCTTTGGCTGGCGTTTTCAAGTTTCGCTGTGCTGATCTTTTTGGTTGTGATCCTGTCAATCGCGTTCGATTTCGGGCCTTGTCCGTATCCGTCACGTGAGCATCCATTCTTCACTTCCGGCAGACTGCTCAATGGCGCTGCGGTTCCATTCTTCCTCCTCTGCTGCACGGCGCTAGACTGTTGGCTCCCTCGGCCGTGGCCGCGGATAATTTTGTTCGCAGGCATCGTGCTCTTCATCACCATCTCGCAATCGGTCTTGAACTGGCCGGCATTCTCGAGCCGCTACAATTTATTTCATTTGGGAACCAGCGATTACAGCGGTGGTACGTGATTGGTTCAGACCGAGCTTAAGCGCGCAAAAAAAATCAAAAAAAAGCTTGTCAGATGTCAGGGCCTTAGAAATTTATTAAGCCTGCCGAAACCTAACCAAACCAATGGAGAAACTAATGACAAACAACGCACTAAAAACGTTTAGATTCGTTCGTCTCGCTTTGATGGCGGGCGTCGGATTTCCACTCATTCTTGCGTCGAATACATTTGCGCAGTTGCCGGCTCCGGCTGTGCCTGCCGAACCCGGTGCACCCCCGCCATCCACGGCTGAGGTCGAGCGCGTGGTCGTGACCGGTTCGAATATTCCGACGGCGGAAGAGACCGGCCCGAACCCGGTGGATACCTACCGTCCGCAGGACATTGAGAAACTCGGTATCCGCAGTGCCACGGATTTGCAGGAATTTATTCCGCAACAGGCAGGCGGCACGGTCAATCTGAACATCGGCAACGCTGGCGATGGCACGGTGCAGTTCAACCTGCGCGGTTTGTTGCCGAAGGAAACGCTGATCCTTATCGATGGAAAGCGCGTCGCATTCGGTGCCTTGGGTAGTGCCGGAACGAGCGCCGCCCCGGACGTCAACCTGATACCTTTTTCAATGGTCGATCACGTGGACATCCTTAAGGATGGCGCTTCAGCCGTGTACGGTTCCGACGCGATCGCCGGCGTGGTTAACTTCTTCCTGATCCACAAATTCCGGGGTTTGGAAATCGGAGGTAACTACGGGAACACAGATCTCGGCGCTTCCAATGACATGGGTCAGTGGGAAGCCTGGATCAAGGCGGGCACAGGCGACGACAAAACCGATATCGTTGTCGTGGCCGATTTCCAGCAGACGACCGGTGGCGTTTTCAGTCGCGACCGCGATATTTCCAGTAACGGCGATTTCAACGCGTTTGGCGGATTTGATGCGCGCAGCGGAAACTTCCCTGGTCACTATGGCGGTAGTGGCGGTCGCCGTTTGGTCCCCACCTTGTTTTTCAGCGTAAACACACCACCGCCGCATTCAGCACCGAATGCTTTCACTTCTCCGTTTTACGTCGCCCCTGCAGCACTTGGGCTTTACGACCACTTTAATAATATTGGAAACCGAGTTCCTGGGGATGGGAACTTTGCGGCTTTCAACTTCGCCGCCTTCACACCGGCTCTGCCGCCGTCAGATCGCCAAGTGTATTACGGCTCGTTTACGCGCGATCTGTGCGACAAATATCTGACGGTATTTGGCGACTTCAAATATGCGCGCTCATATTTCAATTCCTCGCTGGCTGCGGTGCCGTTTACGCCCGATCCATTCCACGGAGTTAACGGTATTGACGGTACGCCTTTTCCTACCGTAGGGCCTAGTGGTCCGTTCGGCATCAGCGTGCCGATCCAGAATGCATGGAATCCGTTCACAGTTGGGGACACCACTATCGTTATTAACGGAACCGCGGTTCCGATCACAACCGGGGTCCGGTTCCGCGGCCTCAACGATACCGGCCCAAGGAGTGAAAAATTCACTTACTGGGACCAACTCTTCGATGTTGGCCTGCGGGGTGAAATGGGATTTATTGGCGATTACTTTAAGACTTGGAGCTGGGAAGCGGGTTTCCGTTATTCTGTCAACGAGGGACAGGACATCTCTGTCGGCGAGGTTAGTCAGCCCGGGTTGCGCGATGCGCTGCTGGATACAAATCCAGCCACGGCGTTCAATGCGTTCGGAGGGTTTTGATTTGTTTAATCTTCCCGGTGGTCCGGTCTCGTTTGCCATTGGCGGCGAATACGACGCGCCGAGATTTACGCGCGATCGTGATGCGCTCAATACCACCTTTAACTCCATTGGTTCGACGGACGGGCAAAGCTTCCGGGTGAACCGGGATATCTGGGGAATCTACGAGGAAGTGCGGGTGCCATTCACCAGTCCCACGTGGAACTTCCCTGCCTTCTATAGCTTCGAAGTGGACTTTGCCGAGCGAGAGGAATGGTACAGTCAAAATACCTCGACTGTGCTGCCGCTCGGGTTCCAGCCGTTTGTTCCCCATGCGTCTACCCAGTATAATGCGCAGAAGCCAAAGGTGTCTGTGCGCTGGCAACCGCTCGATCCCAAGTATATCGGCGCAATCACCCTGCGTGGCAGCTATACCGAGGCATTCCATGCCCCGACATTGGCTGAACTTACGCCTGCGAGTTCTCAGAACTTTCCAATCGTAGCCGATCCGTTTTCCACTCAGACCGAGCCTCAGATTGAGGAACGTCTTCTAGGAAACCCCAATCTGCATCCGGAAGTGGCGTATGAATGGACCTACGGCGCTGTTTACAGCCCCAAATGGGTTAAGGGCCTGACGCTGAGCGCCGACTGGTGGCATATCGATATGCGTGACCTCGTGACAACACTCGGTGCACAAACCATTCTCAACCAAAGTACACCGCCAAATAATGGCGCGTCAACGGTTGTAGGCCCAGGCGGGACGGTGGTAGTCCGTGGTGTTGGTACCGACCCGAATGAGCCGGGGCCAGTCCTCTTCGATATCGATCCTAACCTAAACCTTTCCGGCGCTATCTTCGAAGGTCTCGATTATGAGGCAATCTACATCCTGGATTCCTCGATCTTTGGCCACGGAGATTTTGGTAGGTTGACCACGACCGTCAACGGCACCTGGCTGTCTCGGGCTAGGTTTCAATCTGCGTCCGACGCGAAACCAGTCGGCATTGCAGGTGAGTTCCTTCCGACGGGATTCGCATTAACCAGTTCGCTGCCATGGAATCGTGCTAACTTTAGTATGTTCTACGATGGTCCGGCTGATACATGGGCGGCTGGCTTGGATGTCGGAGCGATCGTGCACTGGACTGGTCAGTACGAGGATGACAACGCAGATTTTACGGGCGCGAAGTTTCAGACCCCGAGAACGAATCCGCCGGGGACTTTCGATAAAAATGGGGTCGATGTTAGCGGCTTGGAGTCTACCGTAGCGCGCAAAGTATCGTCGTTGACGACGCTTGATCTGGTGCTCAACTACACGTTTAACCTGCCACCGCCCGCGCCGGCGGAAGTTCCTGGCTTCGCTAAGGACGGCGGCAAAAACGTGAAGATGAAAGATGGCAAGGAGAAAAATGTCGTGCCCGTATCCACGGCTGAATACGGCTGCAAAGACTGGAAATGGTGGCTGAACAACACCACGGTCACGCTCGGTATGCAGAACGTATTCGATGAAGATCCACCGTTCGTTGCTGGTAGCTTCGAGAACGGCTACGACGAATCGTTGGCCACAATCAAAGGCCGGTTCTGGTACGTCGGCCTGAAGAAGAGATTCTAAAGGACAGACAAGAACAATTCACAGCGGCCGGGTTCGACACGAACCCGGCCGTTTGTTTCTGGCGGGAATATTTAGTTAGCCGATGCCAGATGACCGCCAGTGGGCATTATTATGCGGCGACGTTTGCCTTGCGCGCGCGGCATTTCTGGCCGTGACACGGCGCGTGCAATCGAACGGAGTGGTTAGCGTGTCGCCGAGCTATGGCGCGATCGGACAATCGTGCCCGCCATTACAGAAACACTTGTCGGGTCCACCCCATTTCAGAGCCGTTTGCAGATTGTTGCTCGATGCAGCTCATTTGAGGCTACCGATGACACGGTAGCCGGAGCTCGTAAAGTGCGATTTCATCGCGAAGCGCGTTGATCAAAGCGCGGTTTTCCAGGAGCTCGGCCGCTCGGAACGCCCGCCGGGCAGTTTCTTCCGCTTCGGCGAAACGGCCGCTTTCAGCGCAAGCAGCCGCTAGCGTTCTCAGATAGTTGGGATCTTTGCCATGGGAAAGCCGCACGGCTTCATTGGCGAACTCTACTGCTCGGTTACCATCTCGGATTGAAGCATCAGAGGAAGTCGCGAGGAGCCATGCCAACTTGTTACGGGGCAGCGGATCTAGGGCGGAGATCTGCGCTGCGTATTCGTACTCGGCGAGTGCGTCGTTCTGTAATCCGGCTCCTAGAAACGTGTCGGCCAGAGCAGTGTGGAAGCGCGTGTCTTTTGGTAAAGTTGCATGTGCCTTCTGCCATTGAGCTATCGCATCGCGCATCCGGCCCTGCTGAAACAGAACGTTGCCAAGGTTTAAGTAAGGGTCGCCATAACCAGGCCGAAGTCTCATCGCATTCTGATAATGATCGACTGCTTCATTTAACCGACCTTTACGCTGAAGGACACTGGCAAGGCTATTTTCGATGAGTGCGCTGCCAAAGTCATAATGGGCCGCACTGTTGTGAGACCGAATCTTCAACGCGGTCTCGAAATGCGAAATTGCGCTGTCCAAGTCGCCGCGTTGCAGGAAGAGAAAGCCGAGATTCTGATCCGCCACGTCATTGTCACTGGTAACAGCCAGTGCGTGGTTCCATAGCGTCTCACTGTCTTTCCAGTACGAGGTTTGCACAAATGCGCGCCAGCTTAATGCCATAATGATCGCTGCCGCGATGGTTGCACACAACGCCTGGTAGCGTACGCCCAGGTTGCTTCCACCCACGCGTGCGCTGTGTGCCGGGTTTTTGCGCGCTCCACGAGCGGGAGATTGCCGGCGGGTCGTGAGCGGCCGCGAGCGGGACCCGCGCGTCATCAGGGATTTGATCACATCGGGGATGCTCCAGGTAATCAGCAGATACAACCCGATCTGTGGCAGGTAAGTGTACCGATCCGCGCGTGCTTGCTCGCCGGCCTCCACCAAGCCGATAACAGGTACGAGCATTCCAACGTACCAGAACCAGCCAGTGAAAATGTAAGGCCGTTCGTTGCGCCAAAGAATTGCCAGCAGACTGACTGCGATAAGGAATGCAATTGCCAAGATAACCTGCCATAGGTGTAGCTGATCGTTAGGATGCGGGTAGAACGCTGCCAGCCGAACGGGCCAGAACATCTGCCAAATGTAAGCAACGTAACTAACAGCGGCGTTGTTCAGTCGCCATGATAATGGCAACTGGGACATGGTACGTGTACTTTGGAATTGTGTCAGCAATGTCATCGCCGATGAAAAGGCGGAGAGCGCAAATAAAGGAACCTTTTCTGCGATTAGAGGACGTATGACCAGCCATTCACTGCTGCTTGCGGGCAGCCCTGCCATGGGCTTTCCGAAGGCGGTGCCTTCAGTTCTGCCGAGCGGCCAGTAATCCAAAAGCAGCAGAACGAATGGAACGCTTACCAGCATCGGTTTCGACATCAGACCGAGGGCGAAAAAGAGAAGGAGAAGCAAGTAACTCGTGACAGACGGCGCGCGGACATAGCGTGCGTAGGCAGCAAGGGTCAGCATGAAAAACACCGCACTTAACACGTCCTTTCGCTCAGAGATCCAAGCAACCGATTCCACGTGCAATGGATGAATTGCGAATAGTGCCGCAACGAAAGTGCTTCGCCATAAACTGCCAGTCATTTGCTGCAGGAGGAGGAACAGAAGGACAACAGCGATCGTATGAAAAAGAACGTTGGTGAAATGATGTCCGGCAGGCTTCAGCCCATACAGTTGGCAATCCAACATGTGTGAAATCGTGGTGAGCGGGTGCCAGTTACCCGCTATTGTGTGCGTAAAAGCCCAGGAGATCCGCCCCAGCGAAACGCCTGCGGAGACGTCTGGATTCGCATAAACGTATTGTGGATCGTCGTACGTGACGAACTGGTGGCGAATGGTCTGAGCAAACACAAGCCAGGTAATCCCGACGAGAACAGCACAAATCGCGACGATTACTGCCGTTTGCGGAACCGCTCGCTGCAGAGGTGCGTGTTTTGCCATTGGTCAACAATTGAATCGGGCACGTGTAACGTACGATTTTTCGTGTATCAAACCACCAGCAACCGCAGAATCACGGTCGTTCTGCTGCATTCGTTTTAAATACGATGGACGTCAGGATTGATTTTCGCCGGTTTTTGAGGAAAGCTTGGTTCCGCTAAGACATGCAGCACGTTTCTGCATTCTCACGTCCGCAAACTGTGCCGGCTGCGCCTGCGCTGGCAGCCGGGCGCAAGCCTAGTTTGTGGATTCTTGACGGCTGGCGCGACTTGATTCTCTACGTCTGCACGCCGCTGTTGCTGGTGCCCATTTTTATCGGAGCACAGGGACTTTGGGCTGCAGAAGACATTTATCTTTTCGTCGCCGCGTTCGGCGCGATGGGCCATCACTTGCCGGGCATGATTCGCGCCTACGGCGACCGCGCCTTGTTTCAGCGTTTCCGATGGCGCTTCATTTGTGCACCGATTTTTCTAGTCGTCGTCTGTGCAGCATTTTCCCTTTGGGACCTCAAAGGAATCGTGCTGGCGGCTTTTATGTGGGGCGTGTGGCATGGCATGATGCAAACATACGGGTTCTGCCGCATTTACGATGCGAAAGTCGGATCGTTTGCCGAGACAACGCGTCGGCTCGATTTTGCCCTGTGTGGAATATGGTTCGCAACTGCTGTGCTTCTTTCGCCGCAGCGGATGACAGACACCCTGGAAACATATTATTCCGCGGGCGGCCCATTCATTCCCCCGACACTTCTGCGAGCCGGGCAGCAGGGATTGCTTGCGCTGGCGCTTCTGGTTTCAGCAGTATTTTTGGCGAATTTTATTTGGATGTGGAGCAGCGGGAAACGGCCGAGCCCGGTGAAACTCGTGCTTCTCGTCACGAGCATTTCGTTTTGGTGGTATTGCAATAACATCGTGGCCAGCGTGCTCGTGGGCGTCGCGTTGTTTGAAGTGTTTCACGACGTGCAATACCTGTCGCTGGTCTGGATTTACAATCGCAAGCGAGTCGAGAGCGACAGATCCATCGGCGGTTTCATGGGATTCGTGTTCCGCCGCAGCGGCGCCTTGGTGGGTCTTTATATCGGGCTGATCTTCGCCTATGGCGCGCTCGGTTATTACAAGTCGAGTATCGGCATCGATGTGGTGAAACGGATTCTCACTGGAGTGGTCACTGCGTCAGCGCTGCTCCACTTTTACTATGATGGATTCATTTGGAAGGTGCGCGAGAAATCGACGAGGCAATCCCTCGGCATCGCCGGGGGAACCGCCGATGTTTCACTGGGCAGTTTCCTGCCCGGCTGGGCATTGCATGGCGCAAAATGGCTCGCTGTTTTCGTGATTCCTCTGGGGATGCTTTGGTTTGCCGAGGTGCACAGTGCCCGGGGTAAGCTCGATCGTTTTGCGTCGATCGTTGCCGATCTTCCAACCAGCGCGCGCGCCCATGTTAACTACGCCACCGAGCTGCAAGACGCCGGCCGAACCGATGAAGCATCGAAGGAATTCTCCGAGGCGATACGTTTGAGTCCCGCTTCGGCAAAGGCTCATGTCAACCTCGGCTCTCTATTGACGGCGAACGGGCAACTCGATGAGGCACAGAAGCATTTTGAACAAGCATTGCGGATCGAGCCGAACAACGCTGAATATCATTCCGGCTACGCGTATCTCCTGGACCAACTCGGCCGCAAGGACGAAGCGGCTGTTGAATGTGAGACTGCCATCCGTCTGGCACCGAGCTCGCCGCAAGCGCACTATAGCTATGGTGCTTTCCTAGAAAAGTACGGCAAACCGGACGAGGCGGTTGCGCAATATCGGCAGACGTTGCAGTTCGATCCAAATCACCTCGATGGCCATATCGATCTGGGCAATTTGCTTTTTGAAAGTGGCGAGATCGCGGAGGCAAGAGAGCATTTTCAGAAGGCATCGGTTCTGAATCCGAAACTTGCGCAGCCGCACAATTATCTGGGCAAGGTTTTCATGCGTCAGGGCAATGTTTCACAGGCGATTGCACAATTCGAAGAAGCCTTGCGCCTTCATCCGGATTTTCCCGAGGCCGAGGAAAATCTGCGCGTTGCCAGGGAAACGGGCGCTCAGCCTCCGTGAGGCGATTAGACCAATTCGACCTCGTTGACGCTAACTGTTGGACCAACTCGTGGCAGTTCGGGAAATTAGTGTCTCACTCTGGCGGCGAAACTGGTTTTGGGCACTGGTTCTCATTGCGTCTGTTTTCATCGCCTATTCCCAAGTATTTCAAGCCGGATTTATTTGGGATGATGAATCGCATCTGACGCGGAATCCGTGCGTGGTCGGTCCGCTGGGCCTTAAGGAAATCTGGACCAGCACGCAAGCAGTCTATTACCCGCTCGTGCTGACCACGTTTTGGGTTCTGCACAATTCTGCTTTGGCGCCTTCTGCGACTACTCCAAGTTCGCGGAGCATGGCTGGGCGCTGCCCTGTGGGCTTTGCATCCCGTAATGGTGCAATCAGTGGCATGGGTTAGCGAACTAAAGAATACGCAGTCGTGCTTGTTTTATCTGTTATCGATCTTTTTCTTTTTGAAGGGGGAAGACCGAGGAGGTTCGGATTCGAGATTGCCTTCGCGGCGGACTGGGGAGCGTCGCTCCTCGGTAGCATTCGCGTTATCTATCGTTTTGTTTCTTTTGGCGACGCTAAGCAAACCGTCGGTGGTAATGCTGCCATTTATACTAGCGCTTTGCATCTGGTGGATGCGAGGAAGAATCCGCTGGCGCGATGTGCTGCCGCTCGCCCCGTTTGCGCTAATATCGGCGCTCGTCAGCGCGTGGACGATTTGGGAACAGAAATTTCACGCGCGTGCGGTGGGTCCCGATTGGACGCAGACCTTCCCGGAACGTCTTATCATCGCGGGTCGGGCAATTTGGTTTTACCTTGGTAAGCTGCTCTGGCCGCATCCGCTGATCTTCATTTATCCCCGGTGGGAGGTTGATCCATCGAAGCTCATTGCGTATCTCCCTTTGCTGTTGGCGATAGCCGGGCTGGTTGCCTTGTGGTCCATCCGCGCGGCCTGGGGCCGTGCTCTGTTTTTTGCCGGTGCTTACTATGTGATTTCGCTATTTCCTGTGCTCGGCATCTTCACTGTCTATTTCTTCCGTTACTCGTTTGTCAGCGATCATTTCCAGTATCTGGCGAGCATGGGACCGCTGGCTTTGGCTGGCGCTGCAGTCGCCGCTGTTGCAGGGCGTTTATGTCAAATGCCGCTCGAGTTGGCGACTGAAACAGGCGCCGCACAGTTAGCCAAGAACAGGCTCGCTGTTGCTTCACGAAGATTTGTTCCGAGCGCCTGCCTCGGCGGCGCGCTTCTGATTTTGCTGGCGTTCCTCACGTGGCAGCACACTACCGAATACCGGGATCTGATCGCTTTGTACACAGCAACGCTAAGGAAAAATCCGGGTTGCTGGATGGCCCATTACAATCTCGGCATCGTTCTCACGGACCAGGGCGATATTGATCAAGCGATCGATCATTATCAACATGCCGTTGCCTTGCGGCCGGCTTATGCGGAAGCGCATTACAACTTGGGGCGGCTTTTGGTTGAGCAAGGCCGGGTTGATGACGCAGTCGTTCATTATGAAGAAGCCGTGGAAATCAATCCTGGTGATCCGGAAGCGCAGAATAATCTTGGAGTTGCGCTTCTTACCATCGGGCGGGTTGATGATGCGATCGCGCATTATCAAAAGGCGCTCGAAATTCAGCCCGAGTACGGCGAGGCTTCTTGCAATCTGGCAAATGCGTTTATCTCGAAGGGCGACTTCGACGGTGCAATCGCTCAGTATGAAGTCTGCGTGGCAGCTATACCGGACCAAGCGGAAGCGCAGTACAATCTCGCCAGCGCTCTTCTGCGCAAGGGGCGCACAGACGAAGCAATCATCCATTACCAGAACGTCCTTCAGCTGTATCCTGAAAACGCAGATGCTCACGCGAACCTTGGGAGCGCTTTCGCCGCAAAAGGAGACGTTCGCGATGCAGTGGCGGAATGCACGAGGGCGATCGAAATTGCGCCAGAAAATGTGGCTGCGCTTAGCAATCTGGCATGGTTGCTGGCTACATCTGCCGATCGTTCTTTGCGAAACGGAAGTGAGGCTGTTCGATTGGCTGAACGCGCGGAGTCGGCGAGTTCCAGGAGCGACAATCACGCAAGTGTTCTGCGGATTTTGGCTGCTGCATATGCCGAGGCTGGTCGATTTGCTGATGCTAAAGAGACGGCTCAGCAGGCGTTGCAAGCGGCTATGGTGGAGGGCAACGCCTCTTTGGCCGACGCGCTCCAAGGGGAGCTTGCTCTTTACGATCTTGGTTTGCCGTACCACAAATAATCTGCGTTGCTGTGGAGCTATAGCAAGGCACTTAGTTTAGTCCGTAGATAAAGCGGCCGCTTATTAGGCAACCAGAGAGCAACTCTAATCGCCCAAAGAACCTGCGCGAAGCGGTAGGTTTGCACGGTAAAGCACGAGATCTTTTTCCAGACTGGTCGCCAGCCCGCGTTTACCCTGCATATTGGCTATCGCCGCGGCTTGTCGGGCCGCGGCAATGGCCTCGGTGAACCGGCCACTTTCCGCATAAGCAGCGCCGAGCGTCCGGAGAAACTGAGGTTCTCTACCACCTGAAAGCATCACCGCTTGCTCGGCAAAGCCGACCGCCTTGGCACCATCGCGAATTGAGTCATCGGAAGATGTCGCGAGTGTCCATGCGAGGTTGTTGCGCGAATGTGTATCTTCGGGAGCTAATGCCACTGCCATCTCGTACTGCGCGATCGCATCCTTGAATGATCCCTGCCGCAAAAAAGCATTGCCAAGGGACGTGTGGGCGTCTGCGTCATTGGGTTGTAGCTGAAGGGTCCATTCCCAGTCTGCGATTGCTTCATCAATCCGTCCCTTCGCAAAGAGTACATTGCCACGGTTGTAATAGGCATCTGCATAATATGGTTGCAATCTGATTGCCTCCTCGTAATGAGCCATCGCTTCGTCCGAGCGGTCTTTCCTGGCGAGAGAATCAGCCAGGTTCATTTGCACAAAAGCTGAACCGGCGTCGTAATGTGGGTTCGTCTTGCCAGATCTAATCTTTGCGGCACTTTCGAAGTGCGAGATAGCTTCATCTAGCTCGCCGCGGTCGGCACACAGGTAGCCCAGATTATTGTGGGCAACATCGTTGTCAGACGTTACCGCAAGAGCATGGTTCCAAAGAGTACGGCTGTTGCGCCAGTAGGAAGTCTGAACGAATGCTGTCCAGGCAAGGACCGGGAGGACCATCGTGACCGCGGTGGCAACAACAAGCCGTGATCGGGACCCGCGGACTTTTGCTATGTCGGCAGTAAACCATACGGCAGCCAGAAACAACCCGATGCTGGGAAGATAGGTATAACGGTCCGCATGACCTTGCTCGCCAACCTGAATCACACCAATCACCGGAAAGAGCATTACCACATACCAGAACCAGCCCGTTAACAAATAAGGCCGTTGGCTTCGGAAAATGATCACGGCGGCGGTGACGGCCACTAGCAACGCCACAGCGAAAATGACTTGCCCAATTGGCAGAGTATTATTTGGATGAGGGTAGAAAACGGCGAGGCCTGTCGGCCATAGTGTTTTCCAGATGTAAATCACGTAACTGGCTAATGCGTTCTCCAAGCGCCAGAGCAACGGCAATGGCGGGATTGCGCCGGTGGCACGTTTTTGCAGGACAAATGTGATGACGCAAGCGCCTGCGGAAAGAACGAATAACGGAATCTTTTCTATAACCAGCCCTAATAGGGGACGCCCGACACCTGCTTGCTGACCTCTAATTTTATTCAGCGGCCAGTAATCAAGAAAGATCAAAACGACTGGCGCAGTTACCAACATTGACTTGGCCATGAGTCCAGCCGCGAAAAGGACAGTGACTAGCAAATAACGCCTGATGGATGTTGATCGCGCATAACGCACGTACGCGCCGAGCATGAGAAAAAAGAAGACCGCGCTTAGAACGTCTTTTCGCTCGCTCACCCATGCCACTGATTCGACATGCAGTGGGTGAACCGCGAATAGAGCTGCCACAACGGCGCTTTTCCACGGGGCGTCCGTCATCTGCCGGAGGACTTGGAACAGCAAAAGCACTGCTATGATGTGCAAAACAACGTTCGTGGCGTGATGACAGCCAGCATTCAAGCCATATAGCTGGCAGTCCACCATGTGCGAAATCGTTGTTAGCGGATGCCAGTTACCTGCATGTTGGCTGATAACGGCAAAAGTTATTCCTTTTAGCGTTAATCCAGCTTTAATCGCAGGAGAATTATAGACATATAAGTCGTCGTCGAAATTGACAAAGTCGTAGCGGATTGTTTGACCGAAAACGGCCAGGGTAATGGCAGTCAGAAAAAGATATACACCGACAATTATTCGCCAGTCCGGACTGCGCCGTGATGCGTCTGGCCGGCTGCCAGAGCGTCTCTTGTTATTCACTTCTGTGGAAGCGAGCTCTTGCTTGTGAGACTTGGATCCCGGAGTGGACGGTTTTCCTGGTACAGGGCGATGCTGCCCTGGAGCTCAGCAGCAAGGGCGAAGTTGCCCTGTTTGTTAGCCAGTTCAAGTCCCTGCTGCGCCGTTTCAATCGCCTGAGGAAATTGCTGATTTTCTGCATACGCAGCGGCTAATGTGCGGAAGACGATTGGGATTCTGCCTCCTGAAATCCGTACCGCCTGCTGCGCCAACTGGACTGCTCTCGATCCGTCTCGCAGTGAATCCTCCGGTGCAGTCGCGAGCACCCACCCGAGGTTATTCAAGGCATTCCCGTTGTCTGGTTGAATTTCCAAAACCTTTTGCCATTCCTCAACGCCCTCCCTGATTTGGCCTTGTTGAACCAGGACCGTGCCCACAATGTTGTGTACTTCCATGTTGTCAGGCTGTAGCTCGAGTAATTTGCGATAGTGAACCAGGGCGTCGGCGACTTGCCCTTTTTGAAGAAGAGCCTTCGCGAGGTTCTCGTGGGCGGGGCTATTGTCGGGTCGCAGATCCACCGCTGATTTGAGAAGTGAGATAGCTTCGTCCAACTGCCCTTTTTGCAGGAAAACTATGCCGAGGTTGTTCTCGGCAACATCGTTGTTTGTGGTTACCGCAAGGGCGTGCTTGAACAACGTTTCGCTATCGCGCCAATAAGAGGTTTGGACCCAGGCGCCCCAGCTCAGGAGTCCGATAGTAAGTAATGCAGCGGCGCTCAAAATTGTACGCCGATGTCGCCACGAGGTTGTCAGATCGGTTAGGGCCCATGTGACAGCTATGTATAGGCCGATCTGGGGCAAATAGGTGTATCGATCAGCGCGCCCCTGCCAGCCGACTTGAACCAGTCCGATAACGGGTACAAGCGTTCCCAGATACCACAACCAGCCTGTGATTAAGTAGGGTCGCTTTTTCCGAAGGGCGATAGCCACCGCCGTAACGCAAATAAGCAGGAGGAATGAGGAGCTGATTTGCCAGAGCGGCAGCCGGTTCTCCGGATGCGGGTAGAACACCGCGAGGTTTACCGGCGAGAGCATCTGCCAGATATAAAGGACATAGCTGAGCACCGCGTTATTGAATCGTTCCAATACCGGTAACTCCTCGGTGTAGCCAACCGCGCCTTTCTGCGCAACAAGCGTGGCGATACTCGAAACAGCCGAAAGCGCGATCAACGGAATTTTTTCCAACACACGCTTTGACACCTGCCCTCTGATTCTATCAAGAGGCCAGTAGTCGAGAAGCAAGAGCACGAATGGCAACGTTACCAGCATCGGTTTAGACATGAGGCCACATGCAAAGACGAACACCACCATGAGATAGCGCCCAGTCCGTGGCAAGCGCACGTAATACAGATAAGCAAGCAGTGTGAGCATGAAGAAAACGCCGCTAAGCACGTCCTTTCGCTCTGCTATCCATGCGACCGATTCCACCCGTAACGGATGGATTGCGAACACCGCCGCAACAAAGGCGCTGCGCCAAAATGCGCCGGTCATTTGTAGCAGACCGACGAAAAGAAGCATCACCGCAATACTGTGTAAGAGGACGTTAGTGCAATGGTGCCATCCTGCTTTCAATCCATATAACTGGCAGTCGAGCATGTGCGAGATGGTCGTCAGCGGATGCCAGTTCATGGAATGAATATGGGTAAATGCCCAGACAATGCCGCTGATGCTCAGTCCCTCAGTTATGTTCGTGTTTTCGTAGACGTAACGCGGGTCATCATAGTTAACGAAGTCGTGCCAGAGCGTTTGGCCAAAAACAAGCCAGCTTAGTGCCGCCAGAGCGATACAGATGCCCATCGTCTGCCCGGAACGGTTGGTTCGCGGCGAAGTTAATTGAGCGCTGATCCGATGCATGTCTCGATTTTGCGTAAATGACGGCAGCCGATTGACGAACGACCAATTAAATCCGAATGACGAAAGCCGAAACGGCGTGAACATCGCAGCCCGGTCATTGGGCATTCGGTCTTGGTCATAGCTAGGATTTCCTCTCGTAAATCAAAACATATTTTCCCAACTGCGGCACTGATTGTGGTACGCTGCCAAAATAATAATCTGTTTTGTCCGGCGCCACCATGTTCACGAAACCGGCAACAGTATAGTTTTGCGTCGTGTATTCGGTCGCCCAGTTAAAGATCAACTTTTCAGATTCAGACCTTTGCAGCCAAGAATCTGGCATTACCACAGAGATGAGAAACTTGGGACGAGCTTGTTCTATCTCCCGAATCATTTCTTCTTGCATTTGAGTGGCGTACCTATGGGCTTCCATAAGGCCGTAAGTATAAATGTAGCCGGTTGCAGAATGCCGGTTTGAATAAAAATAAATCTGCGGCTCAGAACCTAGCACGGCTATCGTGTCGCTTGGGGTTGTATGTCCTCGCAGATATTCTGCGATTCTAACGGATTCCACAAAAGGACTCTCTGGATAAATCATTCGGGAAGCATCGGCCGGCGAGGCCTCGAAAAAGAACTTCCTTTCTCCGAGGATCGGCCAGGCAAGAGCAGCTCCGAGAATTAGGATCGGAATAAATCGCAGTAGGATAAACTGATCTGTGATCAGACCAGACAATCTGCTAATGGCGAGACCAGCAAGCAGCGAGACAGCGGGAAGCACCAAGACAAAATAGTGCAATCGAAAATAGAATCCCGGGCATATCGCCAATGCAGAGAAGAAAAAGAACCCTAGCAGAAAAACTGCGGTCCTACGCGTTCTTGGCTCCCACAAACCCGAACCGAGTCCAATTCCAGCTAGTATCCAGATCGGCCAGCTACCTAGCACTACTTCCTCAGCGCTGTACGCGAAGATTTGCCGCGCTACACTGAAAGGAACCAGGCTGCCATATTGGCGCGCGTAATCGATTGTCCAAAACCAGAACCTCTCGAAAACGCCGATTCGCCAGAGAACCAGACAAGTAACTCCTAATGGAAGAATTACGCCGGCACTGAAAGTCAGGCCTTGCACAAGAATTTTTTTAGCTTGGGTTCCGCGATGGAGATTGCCAGAGACAAGATAAATCGCCCCAAACGAGGCGAAAAAAACTGCCGGCTGCTTCATTAACAATCCCATGCCGAAGAGCAACCCGCTCGCGAATAGCCGTCCCAACGCTTGGCGATCTGTTGAGCTGCACAGGAGCAGGGTCCCACCGAGCACGGGGAGCAGCACAAAGTGTGTTGCGTGGCCCGCAAAGCCTAGCACCGACGCACTCACTGAGAGCACCGCATAGCTCATTGCCGCTGCAAGTCCCACTGTTGAACTTATCAATTGCCGCCCAAGGAAAAAGATAAGGATGACCGTAGCTGCATTTACCAAAAGCAACCCCAGATGAATTCCGGTGACTGTTTGTCCAAAGATCGACATGATCACCGCGTAGGCCGCATAAGTGCCCGGGAACTTCATGTTATAAGCGAGCTTGTATGGCGGGATGCCTTGCAATATCAGTTGCCCGGCATAAGCGTACTCGCCTTCGTCGCGCTCGAGTGGAATTCCAAGTAGTCGAATTCGAATTGCGATGACGACGCCGAAAACGATTGCGGCAAGGATCCACCAGCCGAAACGCAGTGCTTTGCCGTTGATCTCGATCTTATCGGTCACGGAAGCTCCTCTTTCGAACGAAAAGCTGCGAGTTGCAACTGAGCGATTTCCGTTGCACTGCGTCTTCTCAAATGGCTCTTAGCACGCCAATCCCGGGCAAGATTTCTGGACTTGTCTTTTCTCGGCGCAGTCGCGCCTGCATTTTTGCTCTGGTCTTGGCTGCTGTAACGATTCTCGTGTATCGCCCTGCCTGGAATGGCGGATTCCTCTGGGACGACGACGCCTACGTCACAAATAATGAGCTATTGACTGCGCCGGATGGTTTACGCCGCATCTGGTTCTCGCTTGATTCGCCTTCGCAGTATTTCCCTTTGGTTTATACCACGTTTCGCGTCGAACACGCACTTTGGGGACTGAACCCAACCGGTTATCACTGGATCAATCTGATACTGCATGTTGCCAACGCCCTGCTGGTTTGGGCGGTGCTAGCTCAGTTAAAGATACCGGGAGCATGGCTGGCGGGAGCAATTTTTGCCTTACATCCGGTGCAAGTGGAATCGGTCGCCTGGATCACGGAACGCAAAAACGTGCTCATGGGCTTCTTCTTTTTGCTCACGCTCCTTGCCTGGATTGCCTTTGTTGACGAAAGGACCAAGCGGCCATGGCTGTTTTACGGGCTGGCCCTGATCCTTTATCTACTGGCGCTTTCGGCCAAGACAACCGCTTGCACGCTCCCGGCAGCGTTGTTTTTGATTTTGTGGTTGGAAAATCAACGCATCAGTTGGAAGCGAATTTTCCAGGTCGTCCCTTTCGTCGTTCTCGGCTTGGCCATGGGCTCATTGGCAATCTGGTGGGAGCGTTACCACCAGGGAACCAGCCGAGCGATTTTTACGTTCCTGAGCCCAATCGAGCGGATCCTCGTCGCAAGCCGGGCTGTTTGGTTTTACCTGAGCAAACTCGTCTGGCCATCTAAACTGACATTTATTTACCCACGATGGGATATCGCGTCGACTCACCTTCTCGGCTACGTCTGGCTGTTAGCAGGGTTGATCGGATGCGTGGTAATCTATTTTCTGCGCCGGTATTTGGGACGCAGTATTGAGGTCGCAGCCGCATTTTTCGTCGCGACGCTAAGCCCGGTGTTGGGGTTCATCATGCTTTACACATTCCGCTACACGTTTGTGGCCGATCATTATCAGTATCTGGCCTGTATCGGCCCCATCGCCTTGGTCTCTGCCGGTCTGGTTAATCTGGCCGATACCTTCAAGAAGAGCCGCGTCGTAATTTTGACCGCGGCGCTCTGTATAGTGACAGTCCTGGCGACACTGGCGTGGCGACAAGCGGCAATGTATGGCAATATCGAAACGCTCTGGCGCACAACTCTCGCGAGAAATCCTGGCTGCTGGATGGCTCACAACAATCTCGGGATCGTGTTGTTTGAAAAAGGTCAGCTCGACGAGGCGATTGCGCATTACCGGAGGACGTTGCAAATGCAGCCTAATTTTTGGGATGCTGATTACAATCTTGGCAGCGCTCTCTTAGGGAAAGGCGAAGTAGATGAGGCCATCCTCTATTGCGAGGAGGCAGTGGCGAAGGAACCGAATGATGCGGACGCGCAGGTGGCTTTGGCTAATGCTCTCCTTCAAAAGAAACGAATCGACGATGCGATCGTTCATTATCAAAAAGCAGCGGCAATGCGTCCCGACTATTTTCTTGCTCGTTATGGTCTCGGCCATGCTCTGCTTGAGAAGGGACAACTCAGCGCCGCGATTGAGCATTGTCGGGCGGCCTTATTGATTCGGCCAGGCAACCCGGATTGTCACACCATCCTGGCCATTGCTCTTGATGAAAGCGGCCATTCTGTCGAGGCTATCCAGCATTACGAAAGAGCCCTGGAGATTTCTCCACAATCCGTTTCGGCCCTGAATAATCTGGCGTGGTTGCTGGCGACGTGCCCGGATGTGTCGCTCCGCAACGGGGCCAGGGCAATTCAACTTGCGCAGCAAGCTGATCAATTTTCGGGAGGCACCAACGCAGTCGTCCTGCGCACATTGGCTGCCGGATATGCGGAAGCCGGGCAATTTGGAAAAGCGATTGAAAGTGGCCGGGCTGCGACGCGGGTAGCACAGATGCAGGGCGATAACTCGCTGGCCGGGGAGTTAGAGCAACAGATCGCACTTTATGAGCTTGGTTTACCTTTTCACGAAGCGCCAAAATAACGATAGCGGGCAATTGACTTCCACTCTGCCAGGCTTTCGATTCTCCTTCAGTTGCGGCCAGCGCCCGCGGCTACCAACTATATCAGAGCTCGCCGCGCAGTATGTTGAAAACAGCCGTACTATGCAGCACGCCTTGCAGGGTGTCTGTTCCCGGACCGTTGCCAAACGCCACAACATCTTCAACGGTTACCAACGCGGATTTCGAGTAAAAAGCTGCCGGTTCCGGCTGCTCCGTTTGCGGTTGTTTGCTCGGATTTTCGTATTCTTTGCCTGGTATTTTCGCAGCTCCGTACGATTTATCGCCATTCGGGCCGGTTGCCCAGGTAATCCAAGGTTGTCCGGCAGAATTAAAGCCTAACAGGGCAATCCCGCTATCCTTGCGAAAAGGAAATCCGTTCAGGTTTAATCCGCCGATCGCCACATCGCCGCAGACCATAATCGTCGCCTTTTCTCCGCCATAACTTCGGGCGATACCAACTGCCCGGTCGAGTTCGAGTGTTTGACTGAGTGTTCGTTCCCCGTTGTTTTCCTCTGCTGCTTTCCCCATCAATCCTGCATCTACGACAAGCAAATAACCGCCGGAATTGTACTGCAGTAGTTGAATCGCTCGCCTGACCATGTCGGAAAGACTGGGCTGCTGCCCTCTTTGCCCAACCTGATTGGCGAAAGCGAGATCATCATTATTGAAAATGCCGAACAGCTTTGGTCGTCGCCAGGCGGGAACTGCTTCCAAGTCTGTGCGGGTTCGGACGATATCGAATCCATTGCCACGAAGCTCAAGCAACAGATCGCGGGTGTCTTGTCTCTCGCCGCCTTTTGTGGCGGGAATGAATTGCGCCGCACCGCCTCCCATGGCGATATCAATGTTTCCTCGATCGACAAAATCGGCTGCGATTTTCTCCGTATCGTTCGGCTCGGGTGTGTGCGCGTAGAAAGCTGCGCTGGTCAAGTCCGTGAGCTTGGTGTCCGTCACCAAGCCTGTGGCTCGTCCGTGCTCGCGTGCCAGTTCAACGATGCTCTTGAGCGGTTTGCCGTCGCTGTTTACAGCGAGAGCGCGATTCGTCACCCGTTCGCCGGTGGCGATTGCGGTGGCTGCAGCCGCCTGATCGGGGGCCGCGAAATCCTTCGAGTAATTCATCACCAGCGCCGCATACGGCATCAAATCCATGTTCAGCCGTGTGCCGGCTCCGGCGGCATACGCGCGAGTAGGCGCGAGCCTGCCAGGTGAAAGCCCTTCGCCCACAAATAGGATGATGCCGAACGGTTTCCGGATGACCCAATGCTGGAAATAAACCACGCCCAATGCGCCAAAGGCGACAAGACATACGAGCGCCAGCAACTGGTTGCGCCACTTCATTTTCCCTTCTGTAGCGGCGGTCTTTGACGGCTGCAAATGTTCTAAAATTCAATAGTAACAAAGAACTGCTTGTCCGTTCGCGCGTTCATCGGCAAAGTGCGCGAGGTATGGCCGCTCCTGTGATGCTTATTATTCGCGACGGCTGGGGCATTAATCCCGGCGGGCCCGAGAAGCGCGAGAGTAACGGCGACACGACACTGCTCGCGTCCACGCCGTTTCACGATCAGCTCTATGGCGACTATCCATGGTCGCAATTGAGCGCCAGCGGCATGGATGTTGGCCTGCCGGAAGGACAAATGGGCAACTCGGAGGTTGGTCACCTTAACCTTGGAGCAGGCCGGATCGTTTATCAGGAGCTGACGCGCATCAATAAGGCGATCGCCGACGGCGAACTGCAACATAACCGCGTCTTACAGGACACGTTCGCTGCGGCTCGGGGAAATCGCCTGCATCTTATGGGATTGCTGTCCGATGGCGGCGTGCACAGCCATTACTCGCACATGGTCGCGCTTGCGAACGCCGCGCGTGCGGCAGGAGTGGCAGAGATTTTCGTTCACGCTTTCACCGATGGACGGGACACGTCGCCTACGGGCGGCGCGGGCTTTTTAAGAACGTGTGAAAAGGAACTTCAGAAGAGCAGTGCGAAAATCATCACTGTTGTCGGGCGCTATTTCGCAATGGATCGCGACCGGCGCTGGGACCGCACAAAAAAAGCGTGGGACGCAATCGTTCTCGGTCGCGGTGAATTCTGCAACTCATCGCCCGCGGCGGCTGTAGAGCGACAATATGCACTCCGGAAGACAGACGAATTCATGCCGCCGCTGATTTTCGCCTTGCCTAACGAGCAGCGTGTCCGCGACGGGGATACGGTTTTATTTTTCAATTTTCGCGCCGACCGGGCGCGCCAGCTTTCGCAAGCATTTTTGATAAAGGACTTCGACGGATTCGATCGGGAAGTGTGGCCGCAAGTTCATTTCGTGTCGCTCACGCGGTATGACGTCCGGTATTCTTCCCCGTTCATCTTCCCGCCGGAGGAGCTCAAACACATCCTGGGCGAGATTGTCAGCGCCGCCGGTAAACGGCAATTGCGGATCGCCGAGACCGAGAAATACGCGCATGTGACTTACTTTTTTAACGGCGGAGTCGAAAAGCCCTTCCCGGGCGAAGACCGTAAACTTATTCCTTCACCAAAAGTTGCGACGTACGATTTGAAACCCGAGATGAGCGCGTTTGAAGTCAGCGATGAAGTGCTCTCCAGCATGGCTGACTACGACTTGATCATTTTGAATTTGGCAAATCCCGACATGGTGGGTCACACCGGTGTGGTCGAGGCCGGCATCAAAGCGGTGGAGGCAGTGGATAGATGTTGTTCCCGAATTGTCACAAAACTTCTCGAGCTTGACGGCAAAGCGCTGATCACCGCGGACCACGGCAACTGCGAACAAATGCGCAACCCTGACGGATCGCCGAACACAGCGCACACCAGCTACCGTGTGCACTTCATTTATGTCGCCAGAGACGCGGTAAAATTCCGCTGCGAGGACGGCATCCTGGCCGACGTCGCGCCGACTCTTTTATTTCTGCTCGGATTACCGCAGCCAAAAGAGATGACCGGGCATAACTTGGTCGTACCTGTCGATTGACCCGCGATAGCCCGCGGCGGTGCACGCCGTCATTGTCGAGCAAAAAGAGTTTAATCTAATCAACGCTCACAGGCGGGCAGCGCTGGTGGAATTGCTCGACTTGGGGCGATAATGCTCCTGCGCGATTCGGAGCAAATCAGATCGGCCCGATTTCTTGCCGGGTGATTTCCAGTTGTCGATTGAGCCCGCGTGTTCCAGCAATGGCAATTCTCTGCAAAAGGCGAATGCAATTGTCTGCTGTGGCTTCCTGCCAGATCGGTCTGCCCACGAGTGTGAGTGTGTCGTTTGATTCGATCAGAGTGCCCCAACCGACCGGCACTTCGGATTCGCGGAATAACTGCTCGGGCACAACGATGAAAAACAAATTTGCGCAGCGGTAGCGAATTAGTTTTTCGAACTTGGTACAGTCGTACAAGCGATTTTGCAGCGCGCGCAATTCACGGACAAGGCGCGCGTAACCACGATGACCGATCGCTCTAAAGTTCTCGCAATCGAACTCAGGGAAAAGCGAATCGCCGTTGTGTAGGCTGGGGTAGTGCGTGCGCAGGCGCGCTTCGAGAAACTGGCGACGTTCGCATATTGCCTCGATCCGTCGCCGTGCAGATCCGGTGTGGCAATTGTCTCGTCGCAAATCACAGAGTGCTTGCTTGCATTCGAATATGGCCGTCGATCCAATTTGCTTCGGGTGTGGCCGATAGCCGGCGACGTCGGCGCGGTATCGGCACTTTGGCAAACTCACTTCCATCGCGCATGCCGAAAACCCATGTGCCTGCGCCCAAACAAATGCCAACTGTTTAAGCTGTGCATGTTGTGCCGTTTCGCCACGCCGGCTTGTTACTCCCGCAACCATTTGGCGAGTTCGCGTGCCCAATATGTGACGATGATGTCGGCCCCTGCGCGCTTGAGCGCCGTCATGATCTCAATAACGGCAGTGTGTTCATCCAATAGACTCTTGTCGGCAGCGGCTTTGACCATGGCGTACTCGCCGCTGACATGATAGACAGCGGTTGGTTTTCCAAAGCGTTCGCGAACGCGCCACACGATGTCGAGATACGGCAAAGCAGGCTTGATCATCACGATGTCCGCGCCTTCCTCAATATCCAGCGCCACTTCACGCAGCGCTTCATTCGCGTTCGCGAAATCCATTTGATAGGATCGGCGATCGCCAAACTGCGGCGGGCTTTCGGCTGCCTCGCGAAATGGGCCGTAAAATACCGACGCGAATTTCGCGGCATAACTCATGATGCCAGTTTGATCGAATCCGCTCGCATCAAGCGCTTCGCGAATCGCGCCGATGCGGCCATCCATCATGTCGCTGGGCGCGACGATATCTGCGCCGGCGGCTGCATGAGAGAGCGCCGTCTTTACCAAAAGTTCCACGCTTTCATCGTTCAGAACATGAAAATGCTCGCCGTCGATGCGGGTCACACCACAATGACCGTGGCTCATGTACTCGCAGAGACAGACGTCAGTGATCGCGACTAACTCGGGACATTTTGATTTGATCGCTCGCAACCCCTCTTGAATGACTCCGTTTTCTGCGTAGGCGCCGCTGGCTTCCTCGTCTTTGTGCTCCGGAATTCCGAAGAGCAGGACCGCTTCAAGCCCGACATCTTGAGCGCGTCGCGCTTCATCCGCAACCCCTTTCACCGGCACCTGGAAGACTCCAGGCATGCTGGCGACGGGCCGTCGCTCATCTAATTTTCCGCTAACGAACAGCGGCAAGACAAAGTCGTGAATGTTCAAATGCGTTTCACGAACGAGATTTCGCAGTGCAGCGGAGCGCCGAAGGCGACGCGGGCGATGCACCAATCTTCGCATGTCGTGGAGGGTACGCGTTGCACTGTTACTAGCAAGCGAGCAGCTATGCTCACCATTGTCGGGCAAGGTCTCCGACTGCCGGACTTGACGGAGCACAGGCTTCAGTGTCTGCATCTTACCCGTGGCGCGTGCGTCAGATTATTTGTTGATCGATATCAGTAATTCGTACGCAAAATTTGCGTTCGCATCGAAAGGCGAATTGGCTTCGCCTAACCGTATCGCAACGCGCGCCCTTTCAAGTAGTGTGGTCGCCGGATTTCTTCGCAAAAGAAATGTGGCAAAGGTGATCGTGTCGTCTGTTGTGCCGGCAAAAAACTCTGTAATCTCGAAGGCCGCGTACAACAAAGCGCAGGTGGTATGGCTAAATTGGAAACTGAATTTGGGCTTGGCGATTGATTATCCCAAACCGCAATCGATAGGTGCGGATCGCCTGGCGAACGTGGTGGCTGTTGCGGGACTTTACGGGTGTCCGGCCGTCGTTGTGGATTTCGGTACCGCAGCGACTTTCGATGTGGTTTCCGAAGGACGGAGCTACATTGGCGGCGTGATCGCGCCGGGACTTGAAGCGATGACCAATTTTCTTTACGAACGGACCGCACTGCTGCCCAAGCTCTCAATGAAGGAGCCGCAGCACACGGTTGGAAAGTCGACGATTGAGGCGATGCGAGCCGGGGCCGTGCTCGGGTATCGTGGATTGGTTCGCGAGATTCTCGCGCGAATAGGGTCGGAGCAGTTTCCGGGCAAAAGCGCTATAGTCGTCGCGACGGGTGGCTATGCGCGGCTCATCGCCGGGAAATTGCCAGAAATCGGCGTGATCGTTCCGCACCTGACTCTCGAAGGATTACGGATCGTCGGGAACTTGAATTGATCGACGAGGTGCGGGTCGCCAATGTATGCGCGAGTGGACGTTCTGCGCCTTTACCCAAACAAAACTTTTTTCCGAACCAGACTGAAAATCTTCGCGCTGAGCGCAATTTCGACTTGTCAGGGATGCTAATCGAGGCTTGAATCGGGGGTTCATGAGAATCTGGAAGATCGCTGCGATCGCAGCGCTGGGACTTACCTCGTTGGCCGCGGATAATGTTGCCCCGACTAAAGGGGAGTTGGAGGAGATGTACAACACCGCCTATCGGGCGTTCGACGCAGGCAAATTTCAGGAGGCGCTAAAGCAGCTCGACGCGATTGATGCGCGCCAGCCCGATCTCGCGGCGTCGAAGAACCTTCGGGGCGTAATCCTCATGCGGCAAGGTAACTACGATGAGGCCGACGCTGCCCTCACTCAAGCGGCACGGATCGATCCGAAGTTTTGGAATGCCCGCTTCAATCTGGCGGAGATCCCGTTTCTGAAAAAAGATTGGGCCGAGGCGAGGAAGCGCTTTGAGCAATTGCTTTCTACCGGTCAATCCGATCTCGCAAAGGAAGCTTCGCAGCTGATCCAATACAAAATTCTTCTCACTTACCTGATGGAGGGCAAAAGCAACATGGTCGATTCCATTCTCGCCAAGCTCGAGCTTTCGCCCGACACGCCGGCTGTGGATTATGTGAAGGCAGCGGTCGCGCTCCAACAGAAGAACGAGGCGGAAGCGAAGGATTGGATCAGCGCAGCGGAAAAGAATTATCCACCACAGCTCAACAAGCTTTTCGCCGAGTCGCTTTACGAAATTGGCTGGATGGAAAAGCCGGCAGGCGAACGGCGAGCCTCGTTACCACTCATGACAGCCGCCGAACGCACGGAAAAGACGAAGGCGTTTGCCCGCTCGAAATTCGAGCAATCGCAGCAGGCGTTTCGTCAGCGTGATTTTGCTACGGCGCTGAAACTCGCCGACGAAGCGGACAAGGCCGATCCGAATCAGCCTGCGACACTAAACTTGCGAGGCGAGATTCTGATGCAACAAGGGCAATTCGATGATGCTGAGGCCGCATTCAAAAAGGCAGCCAGGCTGGATCCGAAGCTTCGCGATGCGCAATACAATCTCGCGCAAATTCCGTTCAAGAAAAAGGAGTACGCAAAAGCCCGGGACCGTTTCGAGACGCTGTATAAACGCATCCCCGGCGGCGACAAGAATCAGGCTGCCGAGCTGATTAAATTCAAAATTTACATGACGCTTTTGATGGAAGGCAAAGAGAGTCGGGCGCACTCGATGATGGAGGAATTTCAATTCACGGGCGACACGCCGGCGCTCTATTACGCTCAGGCTGCATGGGAGTACAAGCACAACAATGCGCAGAAAGCGGAGGATTGGACCAATTCTGCAAACAAGATTTATTCGCCCGCGCTCAACGGCGTCTTTGCTGATGCATTTTACGACGTTGGTTGGTTGCAAAGACCGGAGGGTACAACCGCGCCTGCGGTCGCGTTTGATACAAACAATGCCGGCGCGTCGCAGGCTGAGGATGGTCCTGCGGTTGAGCCCAGTCCGATTCCCGACAAAGGGGTTGCTGCAAACAAACAGGCCGGAATGCTCACCTTAGCCGCCGCTCCAAGTGCGTCAGACAATGCGATGGACCTTGGCACTGCCGACGCGACCGGTAGCCAGACGCGTTTGACCAGCCCGGCTGCCGAGACGAGTTCGCCCCCGCAGCAGTCAGCCTCGCAATCCGTTCCGACAACCGGCGAATCGACGACTGCATCACAACCTGTCACCGTTGACGCGGCGGCCAGTTCGACCGCATCCAGCAACCAAAATCAAGCTGAGCCACAGCCTGTGGCCCAAACAAGTCCTCCCGCACAAGTGACCATGGCTGCTGTGCCGGCCAAAGTCTCCTCCTCAATCGTTGCCCGTCTATCGAGTCGTAGACTATGGATTGTTAGCGGACTACTCTTGGCGGCCGTGGTGCTAATAGCCTTGGCCATTCTGCCTACTCTTCGCCGTTATAAATTCACGGTTCCCAGTGCGACCCGGCCGCAGGCCGAGGTAGGCGCGGCGATATTTAAGCCGAGAACAGCCGCGGTGAAAATGAGCGGTTTTCAGGGTAACGGCTTGGCTGGAGGTCCGCGTCAGGTTTCGCTCCAGCTCAAACCATGGGAGGCGGCGGTCCGGCAGAGCATGTCGTCATCGCCGAAAGCTGGCGGTGCTTTCGATCGCTTGACAGGCTCGAACCCGAAGCCTTTACGAGCTCCTGCTCACGTCAAGTCACAACGCGATCAATCAGCGCCGGTCGCCGATCCTTTCTTTGAGTCGGTTGGCCCGGTGCTAGAACAACCACCGGAGACTGTCCCGGTGGCCGTATCGGAACAAACTGAACAGGATGGGGCCTACTCAGTCAGCGGTGAGTTTGCCGAACCTTTTACAAATACTCCGCAGCCGCTTGAAGAGGACATTGGGCAGGGTCAAGAGGAGGCCGCCCTCGCCGTGCAAGAAACGAGCGAATTTTCGCAGCATGGGATGGAGGAAGCTCCGGTAGTTGTTGAGCAGCCAAACGAACTCTATCCAAGTGAGGCAGAGTATGCGTGGCCCGCTGCGGAAGCCTCCTCGGACTTTACACCCGAGCCGCTCGAAAACGACCAAGCATACGAGGTGACTTTTGCTGACCGTGAAGCTTTTGCTCAGCCCGAGGTTTTTGTTGAAGGCGAAGCTCCAGTTGTCGAAGCGACTACCGACTCGATCTCGGATTTCCAACCTGCGATTCCCGCCCAGCCTGTCTTTCCGCAAACAACCACACCTGCAACCATGCCAGAAACTACCCAAACTCCACCCGCTCCAATAGCCAAAGCCCCTGCGCCGCCGGCGCCCAAACCACAACCGCAAGCGCCAGTGCCCGCTGGTGGGATGCAAACCTCTGTGCAGCTTACTTTCTCGTTCGAGATCGCAGCGATGCAGCTAACGCCGAGCTTTAAGATGGGAGTCCTGAAGGTGCGTCCGGTATCGAGGCTCGTCACAATGCGTTTGCCTTCACCGCAGCGTGCACAGTCTGCATTGAATTTGCAGGTCGGATTCGAAGTTGTGAAGATTCAGCCGGTCGCAGGCGCCTTGGGTACCATTCGGGTGGTTCCGTCACAGCAACAGCGCCCGGCCATGGGCGGCATGCCATCGTTTGCCGTCGCTGGATTACAGATCGTGCCGAATTCTGAAACTGCTCCTGTTCAACTGACGCCATCGCCTCAGGGACGCGCATCTGTCTTTATCACGGTGCCCTTCCAGATCAGCACACTCGAGTTTTCGCCGACGCTTGAGATTGGATCGGTCACCTTGAGTTCGAATTCCAAGCAGGTGGTTGTTCAGTTGCCAGGTGTCGCTCCGGGCCCGACCGAAGGCGCGCCAATGTTTGAAATCGCTAACCTCGAGCTGAACGAGGCGGGCGAGATCGTGATGATGCAACTGAACCTGCTAGGCGGACCGAAGCGGGCCTAGCCTGACCGATCTGACTGGTCAGGCTATCAGCGCCAGTTTAACGAACGTAGTTGTTTCGGCAGAAATTCGCCGTTCTTTCGGATCAATTTGTCGTCGAAATGAATTTCGCCGCCGCCGTAATCGGGACGTTGAATGCTGACCAGATCCCAGTGAACCTGGCTGCGGTTTCCGTTGTCGGCTTCTTCATATGCCTGACCTGGGGTGAAATGGAACGAGCCGGCGATTTTCTCGTCGAACAGGATGTCGCGCATTGGCTGGAACACGCGCGGGTTAAAGCCGAGCGAAAATTCGCCGACATAGCGCGCTCCTTCATCTGAATCGAGAATCTTGTTCAGTTTTTTTGTCTCATTACTGCTGGCATCGATGATCTTCCCTCCCTTGAACTTGAGTCGGACGCCGTCGAAAGCCGTGCCCTGATAAATGCTCGGCGCGTTGAAGGTAACCTGACCTTCTACTGAATCCTTGACTGGGGCGGTGAAAACTTCGCCATCGGGAATATTGCGGTCGCCCCCGCAGATGACGGCAGGTATTCCCTTGATACTGAATGTTAGATCCGTGCCAGGAGCCTTGATTTCGACGCGGTTCGTTCTCTCCATCAACCGTTTAAGAGCTTTCATTCCGGGCTGCATTTTACGGTAGTTCAGTGTGCAGACATCGAAATAGAAATCTTCAAACGCTTCCGTGCTCATACCTGCGAGCTGCGCCATTGATGGAGTGGGCCAGCGCAAGACGACCCACTTGGTCCGTTTGACGCGTTGATCCTGCACCGGTCGCATTTTCTTGCCGATCAATTTCATTTTATTCGGCGGCACGTCCGCTAACTCAGTGATATTGTGGCTGCCGCGCACTGCGATGTAAGCATCCATCTTTTTCATGCGGGTCAGCTCATGGCTCGCCATGACATTCAGCTGTCGATCCGAAGCCTCTAGCGCGAGCGCGCGGTTCACTCGCGCGTGATAGACTTGCGCAAACGGGATGCCTCCCGCGTTCCGCGCCGCGCGTACCAATGCGACGGTCATTTCATCGGGAATATCAAACGCCTCGATTAGCACCGTTTCGTTCCGTTTGAGGCGAATAGAATATTCCACCAAAAGTTTTGCGAGTTTGTTGAACCGCTCGTCGTGCATAGCCGTTTATCATTCCATCAGCCGAACTTGATGCAACTCGATCACCCTGAGTTAGGTGCTTTGAACAATTTCGCGGCGAATGCGCCATCAAAACCGTCGCGGAACGGCAGCGAAGCTTTTTCCGCTCCCAGCCGCAGGCCCCGCGACTCCGAAAGCAGACGTCCAACGACCTGTTCATTTTCTTCCGGCTCAAGGCTGCATGTGCTGTAAACCAGTACGCCACCGGGCTTAAGGAGCTGGAGCGCAGCGCGGGTGATGATAAGCTGCTCGTTGATCATCCGGCTGAAATCAGCCGGTCGCAGACGCCATCTCACGTCAATGCGGCGTCGTATGACTCCAGTGTTCGTGCAAGGTGCATCCACGAGCACACGATCGAATGGCGCGATTACGGCAATTTCTTTCGGAACATCGTCGCGTGTCCAATCGTGGCGAATGGCGCGAACAATAGTTGTCCCGAGCCGCAAGGTATTGTCTTTCAGAATTTGAAGTCGTTGAGCGTCGCGATCACACGCGATGATCGTTCCCCGGTCTTGCATGAGTTGAGCCAGGTAGGTCGTTTTCCCGCCTGGCGCCGCGCAGGCGTCCAGAATTTTCTCTCCTGATTGCGGCTCCAAAAGCTCACAGGCCAGCACCGTGCTGGGGTCTTGAATGTAGCAATGGCCCGACTCGAGAGCAGCCGCTGGCAAAGTGTTCAACTCTACAAAATCCGAATTGCCCGGTAGCGGTCGCGAGTGTGGATATAGCTGCAGAAAAATTCCGGGATCGATTTTTAGCAGGTTAATCCGGCCATAGATCCGTGCAGGCTGATTGTTCCAGTTACAAAGTTCTTCGGCTTGGTCGGCGCCAAAGTGCTGTCGCCATCGTTCGACCAGAAATTGGGGATGAGATGTGCGAACAGACAAGGGTTGGGCATCGGCGTTTGAAAGCAGCTCGGGTCGCTGCCTTGTTGCGGCTCGGAGGATCGCATTGACAATTGGTCGCTGCTTCTGTGGAGCTATGGCGACGGTCTCGTGTACGGCTGCGTGCTCAGCCGTTTTGAGTATGAAGACTTGGTACAACCCCAGTCGCAGAATGTCCCGGAGGTTGGTCTCGATGCGAGAAGCGCGAAGGCCACTGATCCAAAAATCGAGCAGGGTTAAATTGCGCAGACTCCCGTAAAACAGTTCCAAGGCAAACGCGCGATCGGAAGCTGTGAGGTCTGCGTTTGCAAGGAGTCCTGAGATAATGGAATCGGCGAAACATCTTTTTTCCCGCCAAAGCCGTAAGGCGGCCAGCGCAGTTTCGCGAGCAGAGCGCTGCGCCATGCTATTGTTACTGCGGTCGCACGCTCGCGCGTCCAATAGAGTAATAATGGAATCCGAATTGCCGCATCGTTTCAGGATCCAGCAGGTTTCGCCCGTCGAAGACGATCGGTGTACGCATCTTTTCCCGTAACACCGCAAGGTCCACGTTGGCAAATTCATTCCAATCGGTGGCGATGACCAATGCTTCAGCATCGCTGATTGCCTCAGCATCGCTGATTGCCTCGATAGCGGATGAAGCAAATTCCGCGTCGGCGATTGCTTTGATGGCGCGCGCTTTGTGCATTCCTTTCGGATCGTAGGCGATCACGTACGCGCCTTCCCGCAGTAGCTGCTCCACTAGCTCAATTGCTACAGATGAACGCACATCGTCCGTGTCGGGTTTGAACGTCAAACCCCACACAGCGATTCGCTTTTCTCGCAACACCCATAGCGTCTCGCGGATAGTCTTCAGAAAACGCGTTTTTTGCTCCTCGTTTATCCGTTGCACTTCCCTGAGCAGATTGAATGGAGTTCCAACCTGGTCACTAATGGCGATGAATGCGGCAATATCCTTTGGGAAACAGGAGCCACCGTATCCGATTCCGGCATTAAGAAAATCGCGCCCGATCCGGTGATCCATCCCGATTCCGTTGGCGACTCTTTCAACATCGGCGCCGCTCGCTTCACAAATCGCCGAGACCGCGTTGATGTACGAAATTTTCAGCGCCAGAAATGAATTGGCGCAATGTTTGATGAGCTCGGCGCTGCTGATGTCCGTCACCAGAATCGGCGCCATGAACGGCTCATACACTTTCTTCATCAAATCGATGGCGTGTTCGCTTTGCGCTCCGATCACGATCCGATCCGGATGCATCAGGTCGGCTACTGCACAGCCTTCACGCAAAAACTCCGGATTGCTCACCACGTCAAATTTTGCGCCACGACGGTTATATCGTTTGATTGATTCTGCGACTTTTTCTCCCGTTTTCACGGGCACAGTGCTCTTGTCAACGATCACTCGATAATCGGTTAACACGCCTGCGATTTCCCGCGCAACTTTCTCCACAAAACTGAGATCCACGTCGCCGTCCGGCAACGGCGGAGTAGGAACGGCGATGAAGATGATCTGCGAGTTCTCCACGCCTTCCTGAATGCTGCCGCTGAACCGCAACCGGCGCGCCGACACGTTGCGATGAATTATTTCTTCGAGGCCAGGTTCGTAGATCGGTATTTCGCCGGCTTTAAGCTGTTTGATTTTTTCTGCGTCGTTATCGACGCAAATCACATGATGGCCGACATCGGCAAAACAGGCGCCTGTCACCAGACCGACGTATCCGGAGCCGATAATTGAGATATCCATGAATCCAGAATGGTGCGGGCGAATAAGGCGCAGCACAAGTGGCGGAATTCGGCCAGCCGTGCCGCCGTTGTTCGCAACTTGGATCAGTTGCCCTGCGAACCAGGGTCGAAGTTCAAATCAAAGCCAAATTTAGGAAACGCCTTGAGAGTAACAGTGAAGAGGAGACCGTATTCTTTTACTCCGCTGTTGTCGCGTATTACTCCACCGAAGGACGCGACCCAACTTGTCAAATCCCGGTATATTGCATAACGCTGCTCCTGCAACGTATCGGTTGCGCCTTCGTACTGCTCCTGCACCGCTAGGCCCCAGTTGTCGTTGACGCGGAGGTATCCGCCGACAACAAATAGACTGCTATCCTGGAAGAATGGATTCCCATTTAGATAGCGATGTCCGAAGTTCAGCTGCAAATTCGCCAGCGGTTGCACCGTTGTATAGGTATCGATTTCCGTAAAACCTTTCGAAAAAGCCGGCACCTGAGAGTTCACCGAGAAGGACATCCACGGCAGGGGGTTGAAGCGGAGGTTGTTGAATAAGTTTGAGTAGTCCGTGCGGTCGTAGGGATTCTCAAAATTCACATCGACGAACGTATCTAGTTCAAGCCACGTCGTGGTGGAATCGTCGCGCCGGGTTTCCAAACGATTGCGGACGCCCACTCGCCATACCGTCCAATCCGCGATCGAATCGATCGGCGTGAACTGCGGAAAGTCGATTGCTCGCAGCTGGGTTGAGGGTTCAAATCGATCGAA
>WNGJ01000451.1_pt1 | contig 37053 bp, 29 predicted proteins | sample 5400611 | NCBI WGS metagenome assembly WNGJ01 (sample SAMN13153375, study PRJNA577476) | soil metagenome | isolation source: 40 cm soil or saprolite under Garry oak tree replicate 1 | place: USA:California | collected 2016-06-15
CATCGTCCCAAGCCAAGCGTCGCGCGCCGCTCCGGCTAGATCTGTGCATGGCCCGTGCGCCCATCCACAGAAACGAACCATCCTGAATTGAAGACTCCTGAATTGAAGACTCCTGAATTGAAGACTTGAGGCAAGTCGCCGCCGGCTTAACCCCGCAAACAAAGCGGGGGTTTTATGCGCATCGCTGATCTGAAAATGCGCCTTCACGATGTGCCCGGCATCGAAACGCTAGGGCGCGATGGGATTGGGTTGAATCACCATCGCGCTCTAGGTTTTTGATTGAGCATGATCTCCGCGCAAACGCTTCGCGTTTGTCGCGAGGGAAAACCGGACTCCACTTTTCCGGATCATGCTCTAACGATGCAGACGATTGCCGGCCGTCAGAATTACAATCTCAACAGCCGTGTGATTGCGCTGGATGCCAGCGCCTCGGACTTCGAAGTTGAGAAGGCAATCCGGGATGCAATCGCTACGCCGGCCGCCTTTGCGATGTGATTGAGCAGAGCGAAGAGCTTTCGGCACGACTCGCCGCAACTAAAATGTCTTTCGCGTTGCGCCGATCGAATGAAGCGGCGTTAGCAACCATCAAGGCTGAGGCCGCATTCTCGGCTCACGCTGCTGGCTTCGGCGGAAGTGATTTGCCCGACGAGCTGCCGTTGGAATGGTCTGTCGAGTCCCCTTCGCAAAAATAAATCTGTTCGCGATTGACCCAAATCACTCTTATACCCGTTGCCGTCTCGTCCCACATGAGGGGCGGCTCGCGATCGTCACGGACGCGGGGCGGGATGCGGTGGACGCGGCAGCGTTGGGCGTGCGATGGGATCGCAGGGCGGGTTCGTCAGAACCTGTGAGCAGTCTCCGGCACGCGGACGAACAACGCTATGCGGACGGAGAAGTCGTGTGGTCCTGGCACCCGTTGTTGGTGTCAAGTTGGCGGAGGCGATGTCGACCCGACCGGGCTTCGACAAGACCTTAATCCGCTGGCGACGGTGGCAAAAGGAATTCGTCACCGAGGAGAGCGCGAAGGAAACCGTTAAAACCATTGCGTGCGGGAATGCCGGGTGATTCCGGTGAACCTGTGGCTTCTGCCCGTGTGTTTTTTTCCTGCACACGGGGCTGCGGGTGCAGCGGGCACCCGGCATTCCCCACGCCCTCTGCGGGCGGAAAGGTTTTCAAAACTCCGGGCGCATCGCGCCGCGGGGTGCCGACGTATGCTTGCGATTGGCTGTCCGAAAATTCGCTATTTCTGGCGGATTGGCGATGGTTTCAGGGCTAGACTGGTCGGACTTGCAGACCAAGCCCAGCGACTGGACGCAAGTTGCCGCCAGCGGTTGCAGCCATCTTGCGGGGGAGCGGCCATTGAACGGAAGCGCACGCATGAAAAGCCCCTTCTATACCGCCGAGCATGAGGCCTTTCGCGAGGTGGTGCGCCGCTTTGTCGAGCGCGAGATTGAACCTCATGCCCATGAATGGGACGAGGCGGGTGAATTTCCGCGCGCGCTGTATCTGAAGGCCGCCGAGATCGGGTTGTTGGCCCTGGGCTTCCCGGAGCAATATGGCGGCGTTCCCGCCGATCTGTTCATGAAGATCGTGGCCTCGCAGGAACTCGCGCGCGCCGGTGCGGGCGGCGTCAGCGCCAGCCTGATGAGCCACACCATCGGCTCGCCGCCGATCGCCCGCGCGGCACGGCCCGAGGTCAAGGCGCGCGTGCTGCCGGAGGTGCTGTCGGGGAAGAAAATCTCCGCGCTCGCGATTACCGAGCCGGGTGGCGGGTCCGATGTCGCGAACCTGCGCACCAAGGCGCCCCTCGATGGCGATCATTACGTTGTCAGCGGCGAAAAGACCTTCATCACCTCGGGTGTGCGCGCTGACTATCTCACCGTCGCGGTGCGCACGGGCGGTGAGGGCGCGAGCGGCGTCAGCCTGCTCCTGATCGAAGGCGATACGCCGGGATTGTCCCGCACCAAGCTGAAGAAGATGGGTTGGTGGGCGTCGGATACCGCGACACTGCATTTCGACGAGTGTCGTGTTCCGGCCGAAAACCTGATCGGCGAGGAGGGCCATGGCTTCAAGATCATCATGCAGAATTTCAACAGCGAGCGCATGGGCATGGCGGCGAGCTGCACGGCCTATGCCCGCGTCTGCCTCGATGAGGCGATCGCCTACGCCAGGGAGCGCAAGACTTTTGGCAAGCCGATCGCGCAGCACCAGGTGATCCGTCACAAGCTGGTCGACATGGCGCAAAAGGTCGCTGCGTCGCAGGCGATGCTGGAAATGCTGGCGTGGCGGCTTGCCCAGGGTGAGAGCCCGATTGCCGAAATCTGCATGATGAAGAACCAGGCCACGCAGACCATGGCGTTCTGCGCCTCCGAGGCGGTGCAGATTTTCGGCGGCGCCGGATTCATGCGCGGCGTCAAGGTCGAGCGCATCTATCGCGAGGTCAAGGTCAACGCGATCGGCGGCGGCACGGAGGAGATCATGAAAGATCTGGCCAGCCGGCAGATGGGGCTGTGACCGCGCACGCCGTCATGCCGGCCATGACGGGCGAACCAAGAAGGCCGTCATTCCGGGGCGCGCGCCTGAACTCGGGTCTACCCGAGTTCAGCAATATTATTTTCCAAGTCGGCAACAGCCGACTTGGACGCGAACCCGGAATCTCGAGATGAGTTAAACAACGTCGAGATTCCGGGTTCGCTCACTTCGCAAGCGCCCCGGAATGACGAGGATGGAACAAAAAGATGCTCTTCACCGCCGACCACGACGGCATGGGTTTCATGAACGAGACGCCGGTCAGCCGCGCCTATCGCGACAGCCGCCTGACCTCGATCGGCGGCGGTGCGGACGAGGTGATGCAGATGGTATTGTGCAAGATGATGGGCACGCTGCCCGGACCGAATCAGAAGTGAGGGATGGCCCGATGATCACGCTTTATCATTGCGAGGGCGCGCGCTCGTTCCGGCCGCTGTGGATGCTGGAAGAGCTTGGGCTTTCTTACGAGCTCAAGATGCTGCCGTTCCCGCCGCGGGTGTTCGCCAAGGATTATCTCGCGCTCAATCCGCTCGGCACCATTCCGTATCTGATCGACGGTGATACCAGAATGACGGAGTCCTCGGGCATCTGTCATTATCTCGGCATCAAACATGGCCCGACATCCTTGATGGTCGCGCCGGACGAGCCGGCCTATGGCGCGTTCCTGAACTGGATGTATTTCAGCGATGCCACGCTGACCTTTCCGCAGACGCTGGTGCTGCGCTACAGCCAGCTCGAGCCGGAAGAGCGGCGCAATCCGCAGGTCGCGACCGATTACGCCAAGTGGTTTCTGGGCCGGCTCAGGGCCGTGGAGGCGGCGACGGCCAAGGCCGAGACGCTATGCGCCGGCCGTTTCACGGCCGCCGACATTGTCATCGGCTATGCCTTGCGGCTGGCCGACAGTATCGGTCTGGCCAAGGATTTCGGGCCTAACGTCGCGGCCTATCGGGGCCGGCTGCTGGAGCGCGACGGCTACCAGCGGGCGGTGGCGGCCGAGCGCCGCGCCGGGGTGGAGCAAAACGTCGCGCCGCGGGTTCGGGCTTGACGGCGAGTGACAGTCGCCGATTTTCAGTTATGGTTAGAGCCATCGCAGCGGCCAAAAGAGCCGCACGAGGAGGAGCTGCCATGGACAACAAGGGCCAAGAATCCAGCCATTTATCCAGCCGTCTATCCGGCCATCTCATGCTGATTTTACCGGAGCGTGTTTTTTACGCCGGCTTGCTCGGCCGGCCAAGGGAACGTCGCCCGGGCGCCTTCCACATCTATGTCGCGCTCAAGGGCGGCCTGTGGCTTTCGACGGCTGACGGCCGTGAAACTTACGGCGAGCTGGTCGCGGTGGCGGCGAATGTCCGGCACACCATCGCCAGCGACTATCGTTCCGCGATCTGCATCGTCATCGAGCCGGAAAGCGTTCGCGCCGGCGCCTTCGATGAATGGGAGAGACGCCTGTCGGGCGGGGAGCGCGCTTTCTTCGCGCATCGCATCCGCTCGGCCTATGAGCAGCTCGGCAGCCCGACCTGCCGCGCTGACTTATCGAGCGCGGAGTTCGATCACATGTGTTTTGGCGAAGCCCTGCCGCGGCGCATGCTCGATCCGCGCGTGGTGCGATCGATCGCGCAAATGACGAAGTTTTCGGGCGAGGCGGTGACGGCGGCGAGCTGCGCGGCGGAGGTGGGACTGTCCGCCTCGCGCTTCCTGCATCTGTTCAAGGAGGAGACCGGAATCTCCTTCCGTTCCTTCCGGGCCTGGAAGCGCGCGCGGCATCTCTTGCATTTCGCCAACCAGGATCTCAACCTCGCGCATCTGGCGCAGGATATCGGCTATCCCGATTCCACGCATTTCAGCCATTCGATCCGCAGGTTCTATGGGCTGAAGCCGCGGGCGATCTTTTCCGGCTCGCGCGATCTTGCGATCTATCGCAGCGGGCAGGTGCCGGGAGAAGCCGCGCCTCCATGAAGAAAAAGGCTTGTTTCTAATTTGAGCATGATCTCTTTCGGAAAACGGGTGCCCGCCCCGCAACAAGTGCGGGGGCGTGCTTTTCCGGATCATGCTCTGCACGAACGTCGTCCCGGCGCTCGGGACGACGTCGAACAGCGCGGCGCTTACTTCGTCAGCGGGCAGCCGCTGTCCTTGGCGCTGAAGAACGCCTTGTCGCCGGGGACGACCGCGAGTTGCTTGTAGTAGTCCCACGGCTTCTTGGAGTCCGAGGGCTTCTTGACCTCGAACAGATAGAGGTCATGCACCATGCGGCCGTTTTCCAGCACCTTGCCCTGGGCGAAAGCATCGTCGACCGGCAATTCCTTCAGCTTCTTGGCGACCGCTTCCGAATCCTTGCTGCCGGCGGCCTTCACCGCCTTGAGATAGCTCAACGTCGCCGAATAGGTGCCGGCGTGGATCATGCTCGGCATGTGGCCGGTGCGCTTGATGAAGCGCTCGCTGAACGCGCGCGTCTTGTCATCGTGGTCCCAGTAGAAGCCTTCCGTGAGGATCAGGCCCTGCGCGGCCTCAAGTCCAAGACCGTTCACTTCGGACAGCGTCATCAACAGGCCCGCGAGCTTCTGGCCGCCTTTGACGATGCCGAACTCGGCCGCCTGCTTGATCGAGTTGGTGGTGTCGAGGCCGGCATTGGCGAGCCCGACGATCTTCGCCTTCGAGCTCTGCGCCTGCAGCAGGAACGAGGAAAAATCCGACGAGTTGAGCGGGATGCGGACCGAGCCGAGCACCTTGCCGCCCCTGGAGGTGACGATATCGGTGGTGTCCTTTTCCAGCGCATAGCCGAACGCATAGTCGGCGGTCAGGAAGAACCAGGTGTCGCCACCAGCCTGCACCAGCGCGCCCCCGGTGCCGACCGCGAGCGCGCGGGTGTCGTAGGCCCAATGGAAGCTGTAAGGCGTGCAGGCATCGCCGGTGATGCGCGAGGTCGCGGCACCCACGACGATGTCGATCTTCTTCTTTTCCTTCGACAGCTCCTGCACGGCGAGCGCGACCGACGAGGTGGTCAGCTCCGTGATCATGTCGACGCCTTCGGTATCGTACCAGCGCCGCGCGATGGCGGTCGCCAAATCGGGCTTGTTTTGATGATCGGCCGTGACGAGTTCAACCTTCTGACCGAGCACTTCGCCGCCGAAATCCTCGATCGCCATCTTGGCGGCTTCCAGCGAATATTTGCCGCCATAATCGGCATAAACGCCCGACTGATCGTTCAGAATACCGATCTTGACGCCCTGGGCCGACGCCGGCGCCGCCAGCAATACAGCGCCCAGCACAACGGCCGCCAACAATCCCGATTTCATATTTTTTGCCTCCCAGCACAATTCATCGCGAGCATGATATTTAATAACCCGGCATCTGCCCATCTATTTCGCGTAAGCCAATGGTCGCGGAGGCGCGCGGTGCAACGGCGATCGTCGCGATCACGCCGGCTCCGGCTTTTTCGTTTTCGACCCGTCGGCGAGGTTGCGGACCACCATGTAAAAGATCGGCGTGAAAATCAGCCCGAACAGCGTCACGCCCAACATGCCGAAGAACACCGCGACGCCCACCGCCTGCCGCATCTCCGAACCCGAGCCGGTCGAGATCACGAGCGGCAACACGCCGAGAATGAAGGCGAACGAGGTCATCAGGATCGGCCGCAAGCGCAGGCGGCAGGCCTCGATCACGGCGTCCAGGCGGTCGCGACCCTCGTTTTCGATGTCGCGGGCAAATTCCACGATCAGGATCGCATTCTTGGCCGCGAGCCCGACCAGCACCACGAAGCCGATCTGGGTCAGGATGTTGACGTCCTGGCCCATGATCCGCACGCCGATGGTGGCGGCGAACAGGCACATCGGCACGATCAGGATGACCGCGAACGGCAGGGTCCAGCTGCCATATTGCGCGGCCAGCACCAGGAACACGAACAGCACGCAGATCGGAAAGACATAGAGGCCGGAATTGCCGCCGATGACTTGTTGATAGGACAGATCGGTCCAGTCATAGGAGAAGCCGCTCGGCAGCGTCTGCTCCGCGAGGCGCTTCATGATGTCGATCGCGGTCGCCGAACTGACGCCCGGCAAGGTGTCGCCCTGCAACTCGGACGCCGTATAGAGATTGTAGCGCGCGACGCGGTCCGGTCCGGAGATGTCGCGGAAATTCACCACACTGCCGAGCATCACCATGTCGCCGGCCGCGTTGCGGGTCCGCAGTCGCGCGAGGTCCGCGGTCTCTTTCCGGAACGGAAGATCGGCCTGCGCCGTGACGTGATAGGTGCGGCCGAGAATGTTGAAGTCGTTGACATAGGCCGAGCCGAAATAGGTCTCGATCGCCTCGGTGATGTTCTGAATGGGAACGCTGAGCTTCTGCGCCTTGATGCGGTCGACATCGACGAACACCTGCGGGGTGTTGGCGGTGAAGGGAGAAAACACCGAGGTCAGGCCCGGCGTCTTGCGTGCCGCCGCGACCAGTTCGTCGGTGGCCGCCGCCAGCAGTTCGGGGCCGCGCCCGCCGCGATCCTGAATTCGCATGGTGAAGCCGCCGCCGGTGCCGATGCCGGGAATCGAGGGCGGCGGTATGACGATGATGAACGCCCCCTCGAGGGCCGAAAGCCGCTTGCGCAATTCGCCCGTGATCCTCGCTGCCGACAGGCCCTTTTTCAGGCGCACGCTCGGTTCTTCGAATACCGGGAACAGCGCCGCGGCATTGCTGGCCTGGGTGCGGGTCGCGCCGGACAGCCCGGCGAACGCCGCGACGCGCACGATGCCGGGCGTGTCGAGCGCGATTTTTTCGATCTCGCGCACGATCTCGGTCGTTCGCGCCAGCGAGGCCGCGCCGGGCAGTTGAACCGAGACGATGACGTAGCCGCGATCCTGCGCCGGAATATAGCCTTGCGGCGTGGTGGCGAGCAGCCAACCCGCGCTGCCGATCAGCCCGACATAGACCAAGAGCATCACCACCCGATGCCGGATCACGAAGCCGGCGGCGCCGGCATAAAGGTTGGACAGCCGGTCGAAGCCGCGGTTGAAGACGCCGGTGAACGTCTCCCAGGCGCGCCCGATCAGGTTCCAGCGCGCGGGCGGCCGTTTCTCCCCGTGCGGCACCAGGATCTGCGAGGCCAGCGCCGGCGACAGTGTCAGGGAGCAGAAACACGAGATCGCGGTCGCGACCGCGATGGTCACCGCGAACTGCTGGAAGAACAGCCCGGATATGCCGCCAAGAAACGCGGTCGGCACGAACACCGCGCACAATACCAGCGCGATCGAGACCAGCGCGCCGCCGACTTCCTCCATGGTACGCAGCGCCGCATCGCGCCGGCCCATGCCATCGCGCAGGTGCCGCTCGACATTTTCGACCACGACGATGGCGTCGTCGACCACGATGCCGACCGCGAGCACGAGACCGAACAGCGTGAGATTGTTGATCGCAAAGCCGAGCGCGGACATCGCCGCGAAGGTGCCGACCAGCGACACCGGGATCGCGACGATCGGGATGATGGCCGGACGCCATCCCTGCAGGAAGACGAGCACCACGATGACGACAAGGATCATCGCCTCGTAGATCGTCTTGATCAACTCGCTGACGGATTGCGCGATGAACTCGGTGGGGTTGTAGCCGATATTGTAGTCAAGGCCCTTGGGGAAGCTGGCCTTGAGCTTGGCCATGGTGTCCGAGATGCCCTTCGCGGTGGCAAGCGCGTTCGAGCCGGGTCGCTGCGTCACCAGCATCGCGACGGCGGTCTTCCTGAGCAGAAAGCTGTTGGTCGAATAATCCAGCGCGCCCAGTTCGATCCGCGCCACGTCGCGCAGCCGTACGGTGCGGCCGTCTCCACCCGCCTTGACCACGATGTCCTCGAACTGCTGAATATCCTTCAGGCGGCCGGTGAAGGTGAGGTTCGGCTGGAATGCCCGGTCGGCGATCGGAGGGCTCGCGAGTTGGCCGCCGGTGATCTGCAGGTTCTGGGCGCGGATCGCCGCCAGCACTTCGCCAGCGGTCATGCCAAGCGTCGTGATCTTGTCAGGGTCCAGCCAGAGCCGCATCGAATAGTCGCGCGCGCCGAAAATCTGGATGTCGCCGATGCCATCCAATCGCAACAACTGGTCGCGGATCTGGAGCAGCGCGTAGTTGGAGATATAGAGCTGGTCGAAGGTGTCGTCGGGCGACAGCATGAACACGACCATCAGGATGTCCGGGCTGTTCTTGCGCGTGACCACGCCGTTGCGCTGCACCTCTTCCGGCAATTGCGGCTGCGCGATCGCGACGCGGTTCTGCACCAGCACCTGCGCCTTGTCGAGATCGGTGCCGAGCTTGAAGGTCACCGTGATCGTGAGCTGGCCATTCGAGGTCGCCTGGCTGTAAAGATACAGCATGTCCTCGACGCCGTTGATCTGTTGCTCGATGGGGGCGGCGACCGTATCGGAAATGGTCTGCGCCGAGGCCCCGGGATATTGCGCGGTCACCACCACCGTCGGCGGCACGACCTGCGGATATTCGGCGACCGGCAAGGTGGTGTAGGCGAGCGCGCCGACGATCAACAGCACGATCGACAGCACCATCGCAAGGATGGGCTGATTGATGGAAAGACGACCGAGATTCATGTCTTGCCGCCGCCGGTTGCCGCCGCATGCGGGGTCACCTTGGCCCCGACACGCGCGCGCTGAATGCCATCGACGATCACGCGATCCTCCGCCTTGAGCCCTTCGCGGATCACGCGCAGGCCCTCGTCGAGCGGCCCGAGCACGACCGGCCTTGCTTCCACCGTGTCGTCCTCCTTGACGACAAAGACGATCTTGCGCGACTGGTCGGTCGCGATCGCTGTATCCGGGATCAGCAAGCCCTCATAGGGCGCGCTTCCGATCAGGCGTACGCGGCCGAACTGGCCCGGAAGGATAGAGAGGTTCTTGTTCGGGATCACCGCGCGGCCGCGCAGTGTGCCGGTCGAAAGGTCCAGCCGGTTGTCGACGAAATCCATCTTGCCTTCGTGCGAGGGCTTGGTTTCGCCGGTCAGGGCCACCTGCACCGGATTCGGCGTCTCGCGGGAGCTCGGCCGCTTGCCCTCGAAATAGAGCTTGTTGTTCCTTAGGTACGTCGCCTCGTCCATGTCGAAATAGATGTAGATCGGATCGAGCGAGACGATGGTGGTGAGGAGCGTCGAGGCGCCGTTGTCGCTGCCCTGCACGAGGTTGCCGACGCTGACGAGATGGCGGCTGACCCGGCCGGTGATCGGCGCCAGCACGTGGGTGAACTCGATATTGAGCTGCGCCGCCTTGAGTGCGCCTTCGGCCTGCGTTTCCGCCGCATGCGCGGCCTGCAGCGCCTGGCGGCGCTGATCGACGATTTGATCCGACACCGCCTGGCTCTGGTTCAGGGTCAGCCCGCGGTCGAGCTCGCGCTTGGCGAGTTCCGCTTTCGCCCGCGCATCGGCAAGCTGACCGTCCGCCTGATCCGCGACCGCTTCGAATGGGCGCGAGTCGATCACGTAGAGCAGGTCGCCGGTGTTGACCATGGCGCCGTCGCGAAACTCTACATTGGTCACGAAGCCGCCGACCCGCGCGCGAACCTGGACTTCCTCGACCGCCTCGAACCGTCCGGTGAACTCGTCCCAATCGGTCACCGTACGCTTGGCCGGCTGTGCGACCGTGACCGGCGGAGCCGCAGCGGCCGCGGCCTGCTGCGGCGGCTTTTCGCCGCAGCCTGATAGCGCGACGGCGAACAGAACGGCCAACGGCAAGACACTGAGACGCGCGCGCATCATGGAAGTTGGTTTTTGAACTAAAGGCTCCGATGGCTCCGTCGCACTCAAGGTCGTCTCCTTTGCACATGCCACGATCGAAACAGGCGGCCGCCGAGCAGCGCAAGATGAGACCGCCCCGCCGTTCATTCAAGATCGCGCCGATCCAAGCCCAATAGTCGTGCAATTTGCACTAGACAATTGGCTAGGGCTTCGTCCTCGCTACGCGGAATTATTCTCCACCCGTGACATCCACATGGCAAGCCGGAACGCGATCGGCCATGACAATAGAAAAATTTGCCCAAAAGGGAATACTGAACGGCGCACGGCGTTCGTTGCGGAAGCCGCCCGATCAGGCGCAAACTCATGTTTTCGGCGGACAGGATTTCGCTTGCGGAGACCGTGGGGCTGCTTGATCGCCAATCAACCGCTGGCACGCAGAACAAGCTCAAAACCAAGGTCGATACGACGCGGCCCGTCGCGCGTAAGCATCAGCTTCGCCGCGGTCCGGCCGATGGCGTCGCCATGAACGCGGATGGTTGACAGGCTTGGCGCGATCAGCCGGCCCATTTCCAGATCGCCGAGGCCGATGACGGCGACGGGCTGTTCCGCGGCCGGGCCGTTGCGCAGCAATCCGGCCGTTCTCAGGCCCGCCATGAAGCCGATGGCGTGGGCGTCGTTGGCCGCGAACACCGCGTCTACGCCCGGTAGCTCCGCCAACGCGACGACGCTGCCCGAGGCGTTGCGCTCCAGAACCAACCGGCGCGGCGATTTCAAGCCGGCCCGCAGCGCGGTGTCATTGAATCCGTTCCAGCGCCGCGTGGCGCGCGGATCGTCGCCGCCAATGAATGCGAGGCTGTTGCGTCGCTGCGCGATCAGATGCTGCGCGACCGCGACGCCTGCGGCGTAGTTGTCGAATCCGGCGACCGCATCGATCGGATCGGGCGGGAGCTCCCATGTTTCCGCGACCGGAATGCCGGCGCGCCGCAACAACCGCGCGCCGTCCTCCGTCGCGGGCGATCCCACCATGATGATCGCCTCGGGACGACGCGACAGCAACGCCGACAACATGCGATCCTCCCGCGCGGCGTCATAACGCGACTGTGCAAGAATCACGGCATAGCCAAGCGGCTCCAGTTCGTCGGACAGGCCCTGCACGGTATCGGCGAAAATCGAGTTCGCAATCGTCGGCACCAATACGCCGACGGAATTGGAGCGGGCACCGGCCAGCGCGCCAGCCAACCGGTTCGGCACGTAACCCAGTTCGCGCATCGCCGCCTCGACCTTGGCGCGGGTCTGCGGCGCAACCATTTCAGGCAACCGCACCACGCGGCTGACAGTGATGGCTGACACGCCTGCAAGCTCCGCCACGGCGGACAGGGTTGCGGCTGCTTGCAGCTCGGATTCAGACGTCGGCATCGCAAGTGACTGTCATCATAGCTAAATCTGAATGCATCAAACCACTTGTGAAGCCAGAATGATAGCGCTATCATTTCAAATGGTAGCGCTATCATATGAGGGTGGACGCAATAGAGGGAGTTTTCGATGATTTCGGAAAAGGATGTCGAGGCCTATCGCCGCGACGGCGTGATCGTGGTGCCGGAGGTGCTGGACGGCGGAACGCTCGAGCAGGTGCGTCAGGTCATCGCCGAGCTTGTCGCTGGCGCCGCCGACGTAACCGAGCACACCGACGTCTACGATCTGGAGCCCGGCCATACCCGGGAGAGCCCGCGCGTGCGGCGGATCAAGGCGCCGCACAAGGTTCATCCGATCTTCAACGAGATCGTGCGCAGTGCGCCGGTCATCGACATCCTGACCAAGCTGATCGGCCCCGGCCTGCGACTGCATGGCTCCAAGCTCAACATGAAGTCGGCACAATATGGCTCGCCGGTGGAATGGCACCAGGACTGGGCATTCTATCCCCACACCAACGACGACATCCTTGCGATCGGCGTGCTGCTGGATGATTGCGATATCGCCAACGGGCCGATGCTGGTAACGCCGGGGACGCACGCACGGGAAATCTGGAACCATCACGGCGATGATGGCCACTTCGCCGGCCTGATCGACCCCGACAGCATCAAGGATGAAACCGAACGCGCCGTGCCCTGCATGGGCAAGGCGGGCAGCATGTCGTTCCATCACGTCCGCGCTTTGCACGGCTCGGCGATGAACACCTCGAACCGCCCGCGCAATCTGCTGCTCTATGAAGTTGCCGCCAGCGACGCTTGGCCCTTGATGGGCGTGAAAGATTTCGACGAGTTCAATAGCCGCCTGCTGACAGGCGATGTCGTGGTGACGCCGCGCCTGACCAACGTGCCGGTGCGGATGCCGCTGCCGCCGGCGAAGCGGCAGGGCTCGATTTACGAAACGCAGTCCGCGTCGAAGAAATCCTACTTCACGCGCGCGGCGTGATCGGGAAAGCAAGGCGCTCGCGGCATACGCGGGCGCCTTAAAAGTATCGACAGCTGGAATAACCACAAAAAATACATAACGGGGAAACAATGACCGAGATGGCAGCCAGTAGCGCGAGGCAACCGCGTTTGCGTGTGATTATTGCGGCCTGTATCGGGTCCGCGCTCGAATGGTACGACTTCTTCCTCTACGGCACGGCTGCGGCGCTGGTGTTCGGTGATCTCTTCTTTCCGAGGAGCGATCCGATCGTCGGCACGCTGTTGTCATTCTTGACCTTCGGCGTCGGCTTTGTGGTGCGGCCGCTCGGCGGCATCTTCTTTGGTATCCTTGGCGACAAGTTCGGCCGCAAGCCGGTGCTGGTGGCGACACTGTTGATGATAGGCATCGGCACGACCGCGATCGGCCTACTGCCGACCTATGCCCAGATCGGCTACTGGGCGCCGGTGCTGCTCGTGCTGATGCGCGTGATCCAAGGCTTGGGCGCCGGCGCCGAATATGGCGGGGCGGTCATTTATCTCGTCGAGAACGCGCCGGCGCATCGTCGCGGCTTCTGGGGCAGTTTTGCGCCGCTCGGCGTCTCGATCGGCAACCTGCTTGCGGCCGGCGCCTTTGCGCTGGTGACGCCATTGCCACGCGAAGATCTGATGTCATGGGGCTGGCGCCTGCCGTTCCTGGCAAGCTTCCTGCTCATCGTGGTCGGCGTATTCGTTCGCCTGCGCGTGGCGGAAACCCCGGTTTATACCGAGGCGGTGGTCGCACGCGGCAAGGTCGAGCAAAACCCGGCGATGGAAGCGCTGCGCCGGCATCCGCGAAACTTCATGGTGGTGTTGGGGGCGCGGCTCGCCGAAAATGGCCTTGGTTATCTGTTTCCCGTGTTCGGCCTCAGCTATGTCATCAACACGCTGGGCGTGCCCAGGTCCGAGGCGCTCAATGCGCTGATGCTCGCCTTCGTCATCGAGTTGTTCACCATTGTCGGCTTCGCCACGCTGTCCGACCGTATTGGACGCCGCCCGGTCTATATGTTCGGCGCGCTGGCCGGCGTCGTCTTTGCGTTCCCGTTCTTCTGGCTGGTCGAGACCAAGCAGTGGATCTGGATCGCGCTCGCCTTCGTCATCGCGCGTGCCGTGGTGACAGCCGCGATGTTCGGCCCGCAAGCGGCTTACTTTGCCGAGCTGTTTCCGCCGCAGCGGCGCTTCGCCGGTTTCGCCTTCGCCCGCGAACTCGGCTCGCTATTGGCCGGCGGCCCGGCACCGTTCCTGGCCGCGTATCTGGTCGCCATCTTCGGAAGCTGGTGGCCGGTGGCCTGCTATGCGGCACTCCTCGCCGGGCTGACTGCGCTCGCGATTTGGGCGGGGCCGGAAACCTATGAGGAGAACATCGCTTCGGACGATACGTCCGACAGTGCGATCCCGGCGACGGCGATGCCGCAGCGGGCGTGAACCGTAAGTGGCGCAGCAACTCCGCATCCTGCAGTCGCTTTGGGCCATGGAGCGGCGGCTCGCAAATGAAGCGGAGTGGCCCCTGCAAACCCAACTCGCGATGATCCGCGACGCCGGCTACGACGGCGCCGGTGTCCGGTTCATCGATCCCGCCTTCGCAACCGAAGTGACCTCGTTGCTGCGGGATCATGGCATGATCTGGCAGGCGCAGTGCTATCCGACCAATGTCGACGACCGGTGCTGGAGCTGGTGGCGCGGCTAGGGGCCGACCATGTCAATTTGCAGCCCAATGTCCGGCCACACCGGATCGAAGACTGCGTTCCGCTGATCGAGGGGTGGCGGCGGCTGGCCGGGTAGGTACCGACCGCAAGCATCTTCGGGCATGACGTGTCGCGCTGGTTCCGCTAGATTGCAGCCAAGGCTACAACAAAAAGACTACAACAAAAAAGGCTACAACAAAAAGATCCCGGGAGGACAAGCGCGTGCACAAGGGGCGTGTCGTTTTCGGCGCCATGGACGAGGTCGTGTTCGGCCGCCCGGCCGCGGATGCGATCGTCGCGCAGACGGACCGTCTGCGCGCTTCCCGCGCATTCCTGATGGTCAGCGGTACGCTTAATCGGCAGACCGACGAGATCGACAAGATTCGCAGGGCGCTCGGGCCGCGCTATGCGGGCATCTTCGACGCGATGCCGCCGCACACGCCCCGAGAAGCCGTGATCGCGGCCGCCAATCAGGCCCGTGCGGCGGATGCCGATCTGATCATCACCGTGGGCGGCGGTTCGATCACCGACGGCGCCAAGGCGGTGCAGCTTTGCCTCGCCAACGACGTCGGCACGGTCGACGGCATCGATCTGGTACGGGCCGTCAGGGGCATTGCGCCCCCGATGACCGCCCCAAGAGTGAACCAGATCAGCGTGCCGACCACGATCGCCGGCGGCGAGTTTTCCGCAATCGCGGGCGTCACCAACACCGCTACCCATGTCAAGGAAATGCTGCGGCATGAGCTTGCCATGCCGCGCGCGGTGATCCTCGATCCCGCCATCACCGTGCACACGCCGGAATGGCTGTTCCTGTCGACCGGCGTCCGCGCGGTCGATCATTGCGTCGAAGGCATCTGCTCGCGCGAAGCGCATCCTTTCGCCGACGCCCAGGCGCTGCACGGTCTTTCGATGCTGGCGATGGGGTTGCCCCGGGTGAAAGCGGAGCCCTCCGATCTCGACGCGCGGATGGATTGCCAGATCGGCACCTGGCTTTCGACCGGGCCTCTCACATCAGGCGTGCCGATGGGCGCAAGCCACGGCATCGGCTATGTGCTCGGCGCCGCCTATGGCGTGCCGCATGGACATACGTCCTGCGTGATGCTGCCCGCGGTGATGCGCTGGAACAAGCCCGACAATGCCGAGAGGCAGGCGCAGGTCGCGGCCGCGATGGGACGGCCGGGCGAAGATGCCGGCGACGTATTGGATGCATTTATTCGCGGGCTCGGCCTGCCGCGCAGCCTGGGTGAGGTGGGTGTCGGGGCGGAGCATTTCGATGAGATCGCCGAACAAGCCATGGCGACGCCGTGGGTGCCGCGCAATCCGCGCGAGATCGAGGGGCCAGCGCAAGTGCGCGATATCCTTCAATTGGCCGCATAGGGGGACTGGGCCGCGATGTATACCGGCAGGCACGCTCAACTCCGTCCGCTGCAGCCCGCCTTCATTATGGCAAGCACCGGTGAGGCCGTGACGTATCGGGAGCTGGAGGCGCGCTGCAATCGCCTGGCGCACCTGTTTCGCAATCGCGGCTTGAAGCGGCTCGATCACTACGCGATCTTCATGGAGAACAACAGCCGTTACCTCGAAGCCTGCGGCGCGGGCGAGCGGTCGGGGCTGTATTTCACCTGCGTCAATTCCTATCTGACCGCCGGCGAACTCGCCTATATCCTCAATAACAGCTGCTCGCGCATTCTGATTACGTCGCTTACGAAGCTCGACGTCGTCCGCGAGGCGTTGAAGGAGTGCCCCAAGGTCGAGCTTTGCATCGTTGCCGATGGCGAAGGCGAGAGCGAGCGCATCGTCGGGCTCGCGGAGGCGACCAAAGGCCTGCCGAAAACGGCGATCGCGGACGAATCCATCGGCACCGCGATGCTCTATTCGTCAGGGACCACCGGCCGGCCGAAGGGTATTCTGCGGCCGCTGCCGGAACAGCAGCCGGCGCAGCAATTGCCGATGTTCGATTTCCTGCAGAAGCTCTGGCAGTACCGCGAGGGCATGATCTATCTGTCGCCTGCGCCGCTCTATCATTCGGCGCCACAGGCAGCGGTCAACCTGACGATCCGGGTCGGCGGCACCGTCGTCATCATGGAGAAGTTCGACCCCGAAAATTATCTCGAACTGATCGAGACATGGGGCATCACTCACAGCCAGTTGGTTCCGACCATGTTCTCGCGGCTGCTGAAGCTGCCGGACGAGGTGCGCAGGCGCTACGATCTGTCGTCCCTCGAAATCGCGATCCATGCGGCGGCGCCGTGTCCGGCGCTGGTGAAGGAGGACGTGATCAAATGGTGGGGGCCGATCATCCACGAATATTACGGTGCCACCGAAGGTCTCGGCTTCACCGCTTGCAATAGCGAGGAATGGTTGGCCCACCGCGGCACGGTCGGCAAGGTGCTGCTCGGCGATCTGCATATTCTCGACGAGAACATGCAGGAGTGCCCGACCGGCACCGCCGGCACGGTGTGGTTCAAGACCGCTTCCCAATTTGAATATTTCAACGACCCGGAACGAACCAAGGAGGCGCGTTCGCCGGACGGCAGCATGAGTACGGTCGGCGATGTCGGCTATGTCGACGCGGACCGCTATCTCTATCTGACCGACCGGGCGACCTTTATGATCATCTCGGGCGGCGTCAACATCTACCCCCAGGAATGCGAGAACCTGCTCATCACCCATCCCAAGATCGCGGATGCCGCGGTGTTCGGCGTCCCCAACGCCGATCTCGGCGAGGAGGTGAAGGCGGTGGTGCAGCCGATGCCGGGCATCGAGCCGTGCCAGGCACTTGCGGAGGAACTGATTGCATTCTGCGGTCAGTCGCTAGCGCGCCAGAAGGTGCCGCGCTCGATCGATTTTGAAGAACAGTTGCCGCGGCTGCCGACCGGGAAGCTCTATAAGCGCGTGCTGCGCGACCGCTATTGGGGCAGCAAGAGCTCGCGGATCGTGTAAGCGGGGGGCCGATTGCCAGCCTGAACGCAAACGGCCGGACCAATGAGGCCCGGCCGCAAAGCCAGATCAGGGATATCGCGATCGAGCTAGTTCGGCCAGCAGCGCCGGCCCTCGGGCCCGATATGATATCCGGGAGGGCAAAGCCGTGCGTGCGCGAACGGATGGCAGCGGCCGCCGGGGCCCCGCCAGAATCCGGGTCCGCATCCTTCCGCAACCCTGATCGTCAGATCGGCGCCGGAGCCGACCGGCGCGGGCATGATGGCCGCGTTGGAAGCCGTCGAAAGGCTGCAGGCCAGCGCCGCGCCGAGGGTAATGGCAAGAGCTATGGTACGTATCATCAATCGCATCCTCATTTTCAGGTTAGCGCCCCCAAGCACGCGCGAGCCTATCATCGAAGATGACAGAGACAATGACGCCCACAATCGGCAGGCACTCATCTATATGAACGGATCGCTGATGCGCCGCAAAACATCAATAGATGGTCTTGCCAGCCATTCAGGCACGCGCGGTGCGGGTCAGATTGTATACATCAATACATTTAGCGGCACCGCGGGCTTTTGTTCGGCGGTCCATGTGATAAATCTGCAAGGCGCCGGAGACTTGTTGGACCGACCCGCAAAGGATGACGAATAGATGTCAGAGACCAAGGATCGATTGTTGCGCGCGGGCGAGAGGCTGTTTCGCGCCCAGGGCTATTCCGGCACCGGCCTCAAGCAACTCGCAGCCGAAGCCCAGGCTCCCTGGAGCTCGATGTATCATTTTTTCCCGGACGGGAAGGAGCAGCTCGCCGAAGAGGTGATCCGCTATGGCGGCGAACTTTATGCGCAGATGATCAGGCAGTGCTTCGCGGCCTATCCTGATCCCCGCGAGGCCATCGCAGCCATGTTCTCGGGCGAAGCCAGGATCCTGCGGTCGTCGGGTTTTCGCAACGGGTGTCCGGTGGCGTCGGTCGCCCTCGATGTCGCCAGCACGGCCGAGAAGGTCCGCAAGCCATGCGCCGAAGTTTTTGCCTCGTGGATCGGTGCTCTGGCCGAGGGCATCGCCGCGTCCGGAACGCCGGCGGAAACGGCCGCCGATCTCGCAAGCTACGTCCTGGCATCGCTCGAAGGCGCGATCATCCTCAGCCGCACCTCCAAGAGCGTGAAGCCCCTGGAGCAAACGGCGCAGTTCGTCTTGCGCACGCTCCAAGAAAAAATCGAAAAAAATTTACCGCGTCGTTCACACAAGGCAAAGGGCGCACGCGCCGGCGCAAGATCGTAAGTCCCAGTCGGGCCGGGCCGGACCTGATTTGCAGGTCATTCTTGCAAGTCATCGCGCCTCACGGGGCGAGCTGCCGTCGGAAGAAGCCGACCATATCCGTGACAAATTGTTGGGCCTGATCGTCCTGACGGCGATTGCCGGCTGCAGGATAAGCGCGAGCGCCGCCAAGCCTGAACGCATGAGGTCGCGCCTGAGAGACGGCATATTGTTCTCCTCATTTCACTGTATAGATCGATACATACAACGCGGCAATCGATTTTAACAGGTGGAACCCAAATTCCTCCAGATCGATCCCGCTGCCATCCGGCGAAGCCCGCGATGCAGCGGCTCGCTATCGCCGCGGCTCTGCGCCGCACCCGTCCGCATTCATCGAATTGCCAATACGGACGTGGCCTTAACCCTTCTTTGGCCGTTGCCTGCGCCTCCCGCCGTGGCTATCGTCCTCCGCAATCGGCGCGCACCAAAGCAGAAATGTTCAGGGAGGGAAGCATGTTGAGCGGGCGGGCGTTGGCCGCGGCGGTGTTGTCTGTGCTTGCGGTCTCAACCGTTGCGCGCGCGGCCGAACCGAAACAAGGCGGCATTTTGCGGATCTATCACCGGGACAGTCCAGGCAGCGCTTCGATCCATGAGGGGGCAACCTATTCCGTCAACATCCCCTTCATGCCGGTGTTCAACAACCTCGTCATCTACGACCAGAACGTTGCACAGAACAGCATGAACTCCATCGTTCCCGACCTGGCGGAAAGCTGGGCTTGGAGCACGGACAAGAAAACGCTGACTTTCAAGCTGCGGCAGGGCGTCAAATGGCACGACGGCAAGCCATTCACCTCGGCCGACGTCAAATGCACCTTCGACATGCTGATGGGCAAGTCGCAACAGAAGTTTCGCCAGAATCCGCGCAAGTCCTGGTACGATCAGGTCGCCGATGTCACGACCAACGGTGACTTCGAGGCGTCTTTCAACCTGAAGCGGCCGGAGCCGGCGCTGCTCGCACTGCTCGCCTCCGGCTATACGCCGGTCTATCCCTGTCACGTTTCGCCGGGCGAAATGCGCACGCACCCGATCGGCACCGGCCCGTTCAAGTTCGTCGAATTCAAGGCCAACGAATCCATCAAGCTGACCCGCAATCCCGACTATTTCAAGAAGGGACTGCCGCATCTCGACGGCATCGAGTTCACCATCATCCCGAACCGCTCGACCGCCATCCTCGCCTTCGTCGCGGACAAATTCGACATGACGTTCCCGACCGAAGTTTCCATTCCGCTTCTCAAGGACATCAAGACGCAGGCGCCGAACGCGGTCTGTGTGGTCGCGCCCATCAACGTCGCCACCAACATCATCGTCAATTCGTCGAACCCGCCCTTCGACAACCTCGACATTCGCCGCGCGTTGGCGCTCGCGCTTGACCGCAAGGCCTTTATCTCGATTCTGTTCGAGGGACAGGCGGATATCGGGGGCAGCATGCAGCCGGCACCTGAGGGACTATGGGCGATGCCGAAGGAGATGATGGAAGCGATTCCGGGCTATGGCCCCGACATCAATGCCAACCGTGAAGAGGCGCGCAAACTGATGCAGAAAGCCGGCTACGGCCCGGACAAGCATCTGCAGATCAAGGTCTCGACACGCAACATCCCGATTTACCGCGACCCCGCGGTGATCCTGATCGACCAGCTCAAGAGCATCTACATCGATGCCGAACTTGAAGTCGTCGAAACCGCCAATTGGTTCCCGAAAGTCGCGCGCAAGGACTATACGCTCGGCCTCAACCTCACCGGCAACGCGGTCGACGATCCCGACCAGTCGTTCTACGAGAACTATTCCTGCGGATCCGAACGCAACTACACCAACTACTGCAACAAGGACATCGAGAAGATGTTCGATGAACAGTCGATGGAGACTGACATCGCAAAGCGCAAGAAACTGGTCTGGGAGATCGACAAGAAGCTTCAGGATGACGTCGCTCGTCCGATCATTTTCTACGGCAGGTCGGGGACCTGCTGGCAGCCTTATGTCAAGGGAGTCACCGTCATGGTGAACAGCTCCTACAACGGCTATCGCTACGAGGACGTGTGGCTGGACAAGTAAGTTCGGCTATCACAATCCGAGAACCAGCCGGTCAACAGGAGTAGCCAGGTGTTTGCTTATATCGTGCGGCGCCTCGTGTTGATGCTCGTGACCCTGTTGGGGATCTCGATCGTCATCTTTTTCCTATTGCGGATCGTGCCGGGCAATATCGTCGATATTCTTTTCGACGCGGCCGGCTTCGTCGATCCCGCCGACAAGGCCAATCTGGAACGGGAGCTCGGGATCGACCAGCCGCTCGTCGTGCAATATCTGCACTGGATCGGCGGCCTCTTGCGCGGCGATCTTGGTTACTCCTATGTCTCGGAGAAACCTGCGTTGCAGGAAATCCTGCCGCGGATTCCGATCACGGCGCGGCTCGCTGCACTGGCGCTCTTGTTCTCCGCGTCGGTCGGCATTCCCCTGGGCGTCATCAGCGCGGTCTATCAGGGATCGCGGCTGGACTATTTTTTGCGCGTGGTCAGCCTGAGCGGCTTGTCGCTGCCCTCGTTCTGGCTTGGTCTCTTGATCCTGATGGCGTCGGTCGCGCTGTTCGGAAACATCCCGATCTTCAACCCGGACCCCAAGACCTTTGGCGACTATTTTTCGACCTATGTCCTGCCCTCGATGGCCGTCGGCTTCCGCAGCTCGGCGCTGACCATGCGCATCACCCGCTCCTCGATGCTCGAGGTGTTGCGGCAGGACTATATCCGCACCGCCCGCGCCAAGGGCGCCTCGGACGCTAGCGTCAATTTTTACCACGCGCTGAAGAACGCCATTCTTCCGGTCATCACCGTGGTCGGCATCGAGGCCGCCTTCCTGATCGGCGGGCTGATTGTCACGGAGACGGTGTTCAACATTCCGGGCGTCGCACGCTTCCTGGTCGAAGCGATCAGGTGGCGCGACTATCCGATCGTGCAGAATCTGGTGATGTTGATTGCCGTGGTTGTGGTGGTCGCGAACTTCACGGTCGACATGCTCTATGCCGTGTTCGATCCGCGCATCCGGTATACGGACTAAAGGGGACGACGTGGACGCGATCAACTACGATAGCGAACTCAGACGCGCCGGGGCTCAGGCCACCCATGGCTGGCGCAGGCTGAAATTTCTCGCGCAACGGCACATCCTCGGCACGATCGGCCTGGCCATCATGATGCTGTTTGTGTTCGCCGCATTGTTTGCCGATCTGATCTGCCGCTATGACCCGCTCACCGTGGATTCCGCCCATGCGCTGGTCCATCCCGGTGGCCGGCACTGGATGGGTACGGATTCGTTCGGCCGCGATGTTTGGGCCAGGATCATCCACGGCGCGCGGATCTCGCTCGCCGTCGGCATCGGCTCGACCGCGCTCGGCGCCTCGATCGGCGTGATCGTCGGGCTCACCTCGGGTTACCTGTCCGGCTGGGTCGATCTGGTGTTCCAGCGGGTCACCGACATCTTGCAGGCCTTGCCGCTATTGGTTCTCGCCCTGGTGATGACGGCTGCGCTGGGACCGTCACTGCCGAACGTCATCATCGCGATCGCGATCCCCTTGATCCCGATCGTCGCCCGCGTCATCCGCGCCAATACGCTGGCGCTGCGCGAGCAGCCGTTTGTGGAAGCGGCCAAATCGATCGGCATGAGCGAGATGCGCATCGCGCTGCGCCACGTCCTGCCCAACACGCTGGCGCCGCTGATCGTGCTCGCCACCGCACAGCTCGGCTCGACCATCCTCACCGAGGCGTCGCTGTCGTTCCTCGGTCTCGGCATTCCCGAGCCTTACCCGTCCTGGGGGCGCATGTTGTCGGAATCCGCGGCGGAATATGTCCGCGTCGCACCGTGGCTCGTCATCTTTCCGGGGATTGCGATCAGCCTTGCGGTGTTCGGCACCAATCTGTTCGGCGACGCGCTGCGGGACATCCTCGACCCGAGGCAGCGCGGCTGATGAGCGCAGCGCCGGCGGGAGCTAAGGGCTTGGAAGCCAAGGTGTTGGAAGACAAAGTCTTGGAAGACAAAGTTTTGAAAGACAAAGTTTTGGAGGTGAAAGGCCTGCAAACGGTGTTCTTCACCAATTCGGGCCTGTTCAAGGCGGTCGACGACGTCTCCTTCGACGTGCATCGCGGCGAGACGCTTGCGATCGTCGGCGAGTCCGGCTGCGGCAAGAGCGTGAGCGCGCTGTCGATCATGCGGCTGGTGCCGAACCCGCCGGGCCGGATCGTCGGGGGCGCTATCCTGCTCGAGGGCACCGACCTGCTTGGCCTCGACGAGGCCAGGATGCGGGAAATCCGGGGAAACCGCATCTCGATGATCTTCCAGGAACCGATGACCTCGCTCAACCCGGTGATGCGGATCGGTGACCAGATCACCGAAGCGGTGCGGCTGCATCGGACCATGACGGCGAAGCAAGCCCGGGAGCAGGCCGTCGAGATGTTGCGCCTGGTCCGGATCCCCGAACCGGCGCGGCGTGCGCAGGAATATCCGCACCAGCTTTCCGGCGGCATGCGCCAGCGCGCGATGATCGCGATGGCCCTGGCCTGCCGGCCGGCGCTTCTGATCGCGGATGAGCCGACCACCGCGCTCGACGTCACGATCCAGGCGCAGATCCTTGCGCTGATGCTCGACCTGCAGAAGGAATTGGGCATGGGGCTGATGCTGATCACGCACGATCTCGGTGTGGTCGCGCAGACCGCGCAGCGCGTCATCGTCATGTATGCCGGCAAGAAGGTCGAGGAGGCCGATGTCGACACGCTGTTCGCGAGCCCGCGGCATCCCTACACGCGCGGGCTCATGGCCTCGATCCCGGCGGTGCCGACGGCGGACGCCAAACCCGATGTGCGGCTCGCGGAAATTCCCGGTACGGTGCCCTCCCTGACTAAACTTCCGGTGGGTTGCGCCTTCGCGCCGCGCTGTTCGCTCGCAATCGATCGCTGCCGCGAAAAATACCCGCCGCTGCAGGATTGGGGCGGGGGCCATCTGGCGGCCTGCTGGCGCGCCGCTGAAACGGTGACCCGGCCATGACGGAGACACGTGCGCTGCTGGAGATCACGGATCTCGTCAAGCATTATCCGGTGCGAAGCGGCGTGCTGCGCCGCGCGGCCGGCACCGTGCACGCGGTCGATGGCGTGAGTTTCTCGCTTGGAATCGGCGAAACGCTCGGCCTTGTCGGCGAATCCGGCTGCGGCAAATCGACGGTTGCGCGCAGCGTGCTGCGCCTGGTCGAGCCGACCGGTGGCAGCATCCGGCTCGATGGCCAGGACATCACCCATCTCAGCAAGACCGAGTTGCGCCCGCACCGGCGCTCGATGCAGATCGTGTTCCAGGATCCGTTTGCCTCGCTCAATCCGCGCATGACCGCGGGCGACATCGTAGGCGAGCCGATCAGCGTGCATGGCCTGGCGACAGGCCGCGAGAAGCAGGACCGGGTCGCAAGACTGTTCGAACAGGTCGGACTTCGGCCGGACCAGATGCGGAATTTTCCGCATCAATTTTCCGGCGGCCAGCGCCAGCGCATCTGCATCGCCCGCGCGCTGGCGCTCGGGCCGCGCCTGATCGTGTGTGACGAGCCGGTCTCCGCGCTCGACGTCTCGATCCAGGCCCAGGTGATCAATCTGTTGATCGACCTGCAGCGCGTGCACGGCTTCTCTTATCTGTTCATCGCTCACGATCTCGCGGTGGTGGCGCATATCAGCCATCGCGTGGCCGTGATGTATCTTGGACGTATCGTCGAAATCGCGGACAAGACCGAGCTGTTCAAGAATCCGCGTCACCCTTATACGCAGGCCCTCCTGGCCTCGGTCCCGGTCGCCGACCCCAGATCCAAGCGCCTCAAGCCGCTGGTCGACGGCGACGTGCCGAGCCCGGTCAACCCGCCGTCGGGCTGCGCGTTTCACACCCGCTGCCGCTATGCGATGCCGCGCTGCAAGACCGAGAGGCCCGCGCTGCGTGATGCCGGCCCGCGGCACCAGGTGGCGTGCCTGCTCAACGACGGCACGGGGCGGGCGGGAGATGTCGCATAGCGAACATATGGCCGATTCCTGGACGCGCGACATTCTTTCGCCCCCGACTCGCCGAAGGTTGAATCGAATCTTTACAATGTGTAGCTTGGGTTGAGGCGGCGATGTGACATTGCGCGCTCCAAAATCCCGCAATGCATCGGAAAGGTCATCGCGTTGCTTAGACATGTTGCGTTTGTCGTTGCGGCCGCCGTGCTGCTTGCCCTGCAGGGGCTTTGCCCGGCGTCAGCGCGCCAGTGGAGAGCGACGCCCGACGCAGTCGCCCGCGATTACGCCACGATCACCGACACCCGGCCCAACGGCGAATTGATCATGCTGATGTGGATCGTGCCGCGGATGGTGCTGCCAAATTCCCCCGGCGCGACCGCTGCCATCGCCATGGTGCAGAAATACGTGCTGGTGGTGGCAGTGCATGGCCACCTCGACAAGACGACCGGCATCATGTCATTTGACGACATCGACAATCTAGAGGTGAGGGATCAGGGCGGAAAGGCGCTGACGCCGGTCGCCAAGGCCGACCTGCCTCCGACCAACACGGCGATGCTTGCCGCGCTGGAGGCGATGTTCCGGCAGTCGATCGGCGCCATGGGCAAGGGTATGAAGATGTTTGTGTTCGAGAGCGGCAGCATCGACGCTTGCAGGAAGGGGCAGTTGTCGGTCCCGTTGGCCAGCGAAACCTACACTTGGGACACGCCCTTCCCAGGCTGCGATCAAAAGAGCTGATCGAGGACTTCCTGATAAAGGAGAGTGGTATGGCGGGCGCACCCACGAGTTCCAGGTTCTTCTGGATGCGCGCCTGACACCTACAACTCTTTTCAAGGCGTGTTGGCCGCACTCGCCTCGATCTCGACCACGATCTTTCCGGTCGTGACCTGCTCGCCGTCGACAGCATCGATCGCGGAGATCGTGCCGGCTATCCCGGCCACATGCACATGTTCCATCTTCATGGCTTCCAGCGTCATCACCGGCTGGCCGGCCGCGACGCGGTCGCCCTTTTTCACCAGCACGGCAACCACGCGTCCGTTCATGGCGGCGCGAACCTTGCCGTCGCCACCGCCCGCGATGGCCGTCTCGGGCGCGGCGAGCGTGAGATCGCGAACTGCATGGTTGAAACCTCGATGGAGAAAATAGAGCCGGCCGCCATCGCGCAGAAATCTTGCGCTCTCCATCACGCCGTCATGGCGGAAGCGGAGCGTGTCGCAGCCTAGCTCGTCGATTTCGAAGCAATGCTCGTGATCGGCCATGCTTACCAGATAGCCGCCTTCGCGCTCACGGTGGATTTCGAGATCATGCGCGAGGTGGTCGATCTCGAATCTTATGGGAATCGGAAATGTCGCCGCCAGCGTCCGCCCGCGTCGCCAGGACGGCGCGCGAGGATGGGTCACGTAGAACAACAGCGCCGCCAGCGCGACATCCCGGGACGGGTCCTTGCCCGGCGCCAGCAGCTCCTGACGATAATCGCCGATGAATGCGGTGGTCGCCTCGCCGTTGGCGAACGCGGGATGCCGCAGGCAGGACATCAGAAAGGCCTGATTGGTGGTGACGCCGAACGCGACCGTCTGCTCGAGGCCGCAGATCAATTTCGCTCGCGCTTGGTCACGTGTCGCGCCATGGCTGATGAGCTTTGCGATCATGGAGTCGTAGAACGGCGGGATCGCCGAGCCGGGCCGCATGGCATGCTCGACGCGAACGTCTTCGGGCATCCGCCACGACGCCATTGTTCCCGATTGCGGAATGAAATCATGGCTTGCATCTTCCGAACACAGCCGAACCTCGATGGCGTGACCTGAGAATTCAATATCCTCCTGACGAAGCCCGAGCGGCTCGCCGCGCGCCACGCGCAGCTGCAACTCGACGAGATCGAGCCCGGTGATCGCCTCGGTTACCGGATGCTCGACTTGCAGGCGCGTGTTCATCTCCATGAAGTAGAATGCGCCGTTTGGGTCGAGCAGGAATTCCAGCGTGCCAGCGCCCTCGTAGGCTAGCGATTTGACGGCCGCCACCGCGACCGCGCCCATCTTCTCCCGCAACGCAGACGTTACGGCTGGCGAGGGCGCTTCCTCGATCAGCTTCTGGTGGCGGCGCTGCACCGAGCAGTCACGCTCGCCCAGGTGTATAGCGTTGCCGTAGCGGTCGCCGAACACCTGGATTTCGATGTGGCGCGGATTTGGGATTGCCCGCTCGAGAATCACCGTCCCGTCACCGAATGCGGCTTGCGCTTCCGATCGCGCGCTGCGCAGCGCATCGGGAAATGCCGCCGCGTCCGTCACCAGCCGCATCCCGCGCCCGCCGCCGCCCGCCACCGCCTTGATTATCGCGGGAAAGCCGATTTTCTCGGCTTCCTTGCGCAGCACAGCGTCGCTTTGGTCCGCGCCCTGATAGCCGGGCACGCAGGGCACGCCGGCATCCCGCATGATCGTCTTCGCGCCGGCTTTGTTGGCCATCGCCTTGATCGCTTCGGGTGACGGGCCGATGAACACGAGGCCGGCGTCCTTGCAGGCCAGCGCAAAATCCTCGTTCTCCGCAAGGAAACCATAGCCGGGATGAATCGCGTCGGCGCCGCTCGCTTTCGCGGCCGCGATGATCACATCGATGTTCAGATAGGATCGTGCCGTAGGGGCCTCGCCGATGCGCACAGCGGCGTCCGCTTCGCGCACATGCAAGGCGTCGCGGTCGGCATCCGAATAGACCGCGACCACGCCGTAGCCGAGCCGGCGCGCGGTGCGCATGATGCGCAGCGCGATCTCGCCACGATTGGCGATCAGGATCTTGAAGAAAGGCGTGCGCTGGATATTCGCAAAACTCATGGCCGCGCGACCGAAAACTGCATGGCTTGCGGTTTGCGCGCCTCGGCCTCGCGGCAGATTGCAAGCACCTCGGCCAGGATGCCGCGGGTGTCGCGCGGGTCGATCACGCCGTCGTCGAGCAGGCGCGCACTGGTCGAGAAGACGTCCATCTGGCCGTCGAACACGCCGATGATCTGGGCCTTCATCGCCTCGAGCTTGTCCCGTTCAATCGGCTTGCCGCGTCTTAACGCTGCCGCTTCGGTCACGATCGCCATGGTTTCGGCTGCCTGCTCGCCGCCCATCACCGCGGTCTTGGCGTTGGGCCAGGAGAAGCAGAAGCGCGGATGGAAGCCGCGGCCGCACATGCCGTAATTGCCGGCGCCAAAGGACGCGCCGCAATAGATCGTGATCTGCGGCACGGTGGCGGAGGTTACTGCCTGGATCATCTTCGAGCCGTGCTTGATCATGCCGGCCTCTTCATAGGTGCGGCCGACCATGTAGCCGGTGGTGTTGTTGAGATAGAGCAGCGGCGTGCGGCTCTGGCAGCAGGCCTGGATGAAATGCGTGGCCTTGTTGGCACCGGGAACGTCAAGCGGACCGTTGTTGGTAACGATGCCGATCGCCTGACCCTCGATGCGGGCATGACCGCAGACGGTCGCGGGGCCGTAATTGGCGCCAAATTCAATAAAGTCGGAATCGTCGACGATGCGCGCGATCGCCTGCCGCATATCCACGGGGCGCTTGTGGTCCATCGGCATGATGCCGAGCAATTCTTCCTGGTCGTAGCGCGGCGGCTTGCGTGCCGCGTTGCTCTGGCTCGGCCGGTCCCATTCGAGCGCCGCCATGATCTCGCGCGCGATCCGTAAGCCGTCACGGTCGTCCTCCGCGAGATAGTCGCCAAGACCGGAGATCGTCGTATGCATTTCGGCGCCGCCGAGTTCCTCTTCGGTCGCGACCTCTCCCGTTGCGGCCTTGAGCAGCGGAGGCCCTGCGAGAAACGCGCGCGTGCGTCCGCGCACCATCACGATGTAATCCGACAACCCGGTCTGGTAGGCGCCGCCGGCGGTCGATGAGCCATGGGTTACCGTGACGACGGGCAGGCCCGCCGCCGACAGCCGCGCCAGATTGCGAAAGATGTTACCGCCGCGCACGAAATCTTCGACGCGGTAGCGCAGGAGATTGGCGCCGGCGCTTTCGACCAGTTGCATGTAAGGCAGCTTGTTTTCGAGCGCCACTTCCTGCACCCGCAGCGTCTTGTCGAGGCCGTAAGGCTGCAGCGCGCCGGCGTCGATGCCGGCATCGTTGGCGCTGACCATGCAGCGGACGCCGGAGACGAAGCCGATGCCTGCGATCAGCCCGCCGCCCGGCACGCTCTTGGCGGCGTCGGGGACATCGAACATGTAACCCGCCAAGGTCGACAGCTCGATGAAGGGCGTGCCGGGATCGAGCACCAATGCCACGCGCTCGCGCGGCAGGAGTTGCCCGCGCTTGTGAAAGCGATCCTTCGCCGCGGCGGAGGCCGCGCGTGTGCGCTGCTCTAAGTCGCGCATCCGCGCGATCAGCGCCAGCATGCCGTCGCGATTGGCTTTAAAGGTGTCGCCGGAGGACGAAATGGTATTTTCTATGACAGCCATGGATTGGTTTACTCCGTCATTCCGGGGCGATGCCAACGGGTGCGGCCTGTCGGCCGGCCCGATGACAGGCTCCGCATCGAACCCGGAATCTCGAGGTTCCGGGTTCACGCTTCGCGCGCCCCGGAACGACGTCGTGTTGTTGAACTGCGCGCGACCACTACGCGCTCTTCGCCGCAAAATAGTCGCTGTAGGCATGGCGCAGCTCAACCTTGCGCAGCTTGCCGGTCGCAGTCATCGGCATCTCGTCGAGAATCCGGATCATCTTCGGCACCTGGAAGCCGCCCAGCGATTGGCGGCAGTGCTCGGTGATGTCGGCCTCGCTCGCCTGCGCGCCGGGCTTCAGCTTGACGAAGGCGGAAACCGCCTCGCCCCACTGCGGATGCGGCAACCCGACCACTGCGGCGTTCTGCACCGCCGGATGGGCCAGCAGCGTCTCCTCGATCCTGACAGAGGCGACATTCTCGCCGCCCGATTTGATCATGTCCTTCTTGCGGTCGAGGAACAGCACCTCGCCGTTTTCGTCGATCAGCGCGAGATCTCCGGTGTGGTGCCAGCCGAATTTGCGCGCCTGCTCCGTCGCCTTGGGATCCCTGTAGTAACCCATCATCACGTTCGGTCCGCGATGCACGAGCTCGCCGATCTGGCCGCGCGGCAGGAGATTGCCGCCATCGTCCATGATCGCGGTCTCGTTCACGATCAGCGATTCGCCCCAGTAGTTGCCAAAACGGTCGAGCTGCACCTCCGGCCGCGACATCGTGGTGGCCGGATACATCTCGGTCTGGCCGCTGGAGAGAACGAAGTTCGGGCAGAGCTCTTTCATGGCGCGCTCCAGGAGCGGCCGGCCCATCGGCGCCATGGTGTAGATGCAGCACCGCAAGCCCGAGAGATCGTACTCCCTGCGGCGCGGGTGATCGAGGATTGCCTGATACATGAGGGAGAGGCCGACGAACACGGTGAGCTTGTCGCGCACGATCGCTTCCATGCAGCTAACTGGATCGAAGCCGCGCATCAGCGCCATCCGCCCGCCGACCGAGAGATAACTCAGGAGCAGCACATGGCCCGCACAGTGGAACAGCGGAAACTGACCGGTGATGCCGTCATCGCGTGACAACTGCATCTCGATGCAATTGCTCATCACGGCCATGACCACGGCGAGATGACAGTGCATCGCGCCTTTCGGGCGCGACGTGGTGCCTGAGGTATAGATGATCATCGCGAGATCACGGTCGTCGATCTCGATCTCAGGCTCGACGTCGGATTGACCTTCGAGGAGATCGTTGAAACTTTCAAGGCCGGCCGCAGCTGCCGTGCCGGCGAGATCGACCGCGATCAGATCAATGCCGCGTTGTTGTAGCGCCACGCGCCGGTCGGCTTGCGCATGGAGATTGTCGTCGATCAGCGCGAAGCGCACCTCGGCATGACCGAGGATGTAGTCCATGTCCGACGGCCCGAGCATGGTGTTGATCGGTACCCAGACCAGACCCGCGCGATGAATGCCGAACAGCGCTTCGACGAACTCGACCGAGTTGTTGCAGATGGTCGAGATCTTTTCGCCGGGCTTCAAGCCGCGCGCCGCCAGGTAGTTGGCGAAGCGGTTGGCGTCCCGCTCGATCTGGGCGAAAGTCACGCGCCGCGCGCCGTCGGTGACGGCCACGCGATCGGGAAAGCGCCGCGCCGCGCGTTTCAGGAGATCGCCGATCGCGACCCTGCCGATGCGGCCCGGCCCCGGCACGCCGCCGGTTGCTGCGAGGTCAGTCATGGGCCGCTCCCTCCTTTGTCATTCCGGGATAATCCGAAGGATCAGACCCGGAATCTCGAGATTCCGGGTTCACGCTGCGCGTGCCCCGGAATGACGATGCGTACGGATCAATGCCTGATCCCGAAAATCTGCCTTGCCTCGGCCGGACTTGCGATCTCCCGCCCGGCGCGACGCGCGCAGCCGGCGAGCGCTTCGACCAACTGGCCGTTCGAGGTCACCTTGGTGCCGTCGCCGAGATAGAACGTGTCCTCAAGCCCGGTGCGCAAGTGCCCGCCGAGATCGGCGCAGCGCTGGTGCAGCGGCCAGATCTCACCGCGCCCGATCGCGGTGACCTGCCAATGCGCCTCCGGCAATTTCAGCTTCAACAGGATCGGCAACAACTCGGGATCGGCGGGCATGCCCGATGCGACGCCCATCACGAAATTATAGTCGAGCGGTCCGGAGTACATCCCGGTTTGCCGGTACATTCCGACGCAGCGCACAATGCCGACGTCGAAACACTCGAACTCGGGGATCGTGTCCGCTTCCTTCATGACGTCGAGATAGTCCTGCACCTTCTCGACCGCGTTGTCGAACATCATCGGCGGCCAGGCCCAGGTGTTGTCGGCTTTTACCTTCAGATAATTCAGCGAGCCTGCGTTGCAGGCCGCCATTTCCGGCCGGGTCTCGCGCACGCAGTCGAGCGCGCCCTGATAATTCGGGCCTGATGTCCCCGTGGTGTGATTGATGATGACGCCGGGGCAGGCCTCTCGAATCGCCTGTTGAATCTCGCGGGAGACGCTGACCTCCCAGGACGGCAGATGCCCCTTGTTCGGCGCCTGCTGGCGCAGGTGGATGTGCATCGCGCTGGCGCCGGCGTTAAACGCAGCCTTCGCCTCGCGCGCCATCTCCTCGGGCGTCACCGGGACATGATGCTGTTTCGGATCGGTGAGCACGCCGTTCAGCGCACAGGTGATGACAGCCTTGTCGCTCATGACATGCATTCCGGATGCGCGGGTGCGCAGAGCCTTGCATCATGGCGGCCCACTCGCCACGGCTTCTTGCGTTGACTGGCTAAGTTGGACGCTTGCGCTTCTGCGGCGCAGCACGATGGCGGCCAGCCCGTTAACGCAAGACCGTTGGGGGCGTTTGCCTTAGCCTGACGCGAAAAGAGCCCGGCAGGGGCTTCCTGGAAGGGCTTGCGGTCGCGGGAGGACATCATGCTCAACCGACGCTCGTTACTGGCCGGCGCTGGCGGCGCGGCCGCCATGGCGCTCGGCCCTCGCGTCTCCCGCGCGGAAGACACCCCGGGCGTGACCGCAACCGAGATCAGGATCGGCAGCACCACCTCGCTGAGTGGCCCCGTCTCGGCGCTAGGCGTGCAGGCGCGATGCCAGGAAGCCTACTTCCGGATGATCAACGAGCAGGGCGGCATCGCCGGTCGGCAGATCAAGTACATCTATTACGACGATGCCTTCAATCCGGCCAAGACCGTCGAACAGGTGCGCCGCCTGATCGAAAGCGACAATGTCGCCTTCCTCTTCAACATGCTCGGTACCGCGCCGAACTCCGCCGTCGTCAAATACATCAATGCCCAGAAGGTGCCGCATCTGTTCCTGTCGGTGAATGGTGACAAATGGGGCGACTACCAGACCTATCCCTGGACCATGGGCTTTGCGCCGAGCGCCCGAACGGAGGCGCAGATCTTTGCCAAATACGCGCTGAGCCAGATCCCGAACGCAAAATTTGCAGTGCTCCACCAGAACGACGATCTGGGCAAGGATTTCGTCAATGGCTTGCGTGACGTGCTGGGGTCAAAGTTCGAATCGACCGCCGCGGTCGCGTCGCACGAGGTCACCGATCCGACCATCGATTCCCAGATCGTCTCATTGCGGTCAGGCAATCCGGACGTCCTGATTTCCGGCACGACCGCGAAATTCGCGGCGCAATCGATGCGGAAGATCTACGAATTGAGCTGGAAGCCGATGCATTTCATTCCAAGCGGCGCGGCCTCGATTTCCGCCACCATCAACCCGGTCGGACCGGAGAAGGCCCGAGGCGTTATCACGTCGGTCTATCTGAAGGACGTCTCCGATCCGGCATGGGCGGACGACGCCGGGATCAAGGACTTCTTGAGCTTCATGGCGAAGTATTTTGGCGAGGGCAATCCGAAGGACGGCTACAACCTCTATGCCTATACCGTGGCGACGGTGCTGATCCGAATCTTGCGGCAGTGCAACGGCAATTTTTCGCGCGAAAACATTATGCGCGAGGCCAACAATCTGCACGACGTCGAGGTGCCGATGCTGCTGCCGGGTATCCGCGTCAATACCAGCCCGACCAATCACCGCCCGTTGCAGCAGATGCAGTTGCAGCGCTGGGACGGCAGTGGCTGGGCTCGGTTCGGCAACCTCATCGAGGGCGCGAATCTTTGAGGACGCGTCGCGCCGGCCTTCAGCCGTGGATCAGTCGCCAGACGATCGCACCTAGCGCGCCGAGCAGGAGCACGAAGCAGGCCAGCGCCTGGATGCTGAATCCGCGGCTGCGCTTTTCGGCGGCCTGCTCGTAGCCCGTCATATAAAGGACACGGCCGGCGATCCAGACCAGGCCGACCAAGGCTGCGAACCCATCGCTGACATAGATTGCAAACAGCCACAGCGAGGGCAGGAAGATCGGCATCCATTCCAGCGTGTTCATCTGCACGCGAAAGACCCGCTCGAAGTCGGGATTGCCGGATATCGCCGGCACCTTGACGCCATAGGCCGCCCGGGCCCTCGCCACGCGTATCGAGGTAAAGAAGTAGAACAGGATCGTCAGGCAGGTGACGATGGCGGTGAAATGATACATTGCGAATCCCCCGTGAGACGACGGCGATAGCCTCAATACCCTGTCATCTCCAGATATCCTACGCCCGTGTGGCTGCCATGAAAGCTGATCGGGCCTTCCCAATAGGGAAAGCTTGTGCTTGTGCCCATCCAGGCCTTGGGATTGAGCGGCACCGTTTCGATCGAGAGTGATAGAGCGGGGATCGCGATCTGCCATTCAACGGGAAGCTTGCGGCGCTCGATCTCGATCGGAGCTCGTGGCCTCATGCTGATGTCGGTGGGCGCAATCGGCCGCGAGGCGCCGTCCGGTGCAATCCAGTTGCCGGACACGTAGTTGTTGCCGTCGGTCTGGCGCATCCGGTACAGCATGAGCTTTTCGTCGGACTTGAAATGCAGCGCGAACCAGTCCCATCCGGTTTGATCTGAGGCGAGTGGCTGGCTGCTCCATTCCCGGTCCATCCACGCCTGCCCGGTGACGTCCACGGCTTTGTCGTCGATGGTGATGCGGCCGGTCACCCCAAAAAACGGCTGGCTGTAATAATACGAGGCCTGCTCGCGCAGCGATTTGCGGCTATAGCCGCCGTCGCCTTGCAGCACCAGTGGGCGGTCGGCGTCGAGATGCAGCGCGTAAGCGAAATCCTTGGCGGATGCAGTCAGTTCAAGCGGCGCGATGGTCTTCGGGTCGGTGCGATCCGAGCCGCGCATCTGCCATGAATCGATCCAGGCCTGGAATGGTGCTGTCTCGACGTCGGCCTGCCCAATGCCGCCCCGCGCGAAAGTTTGGCTGCTGCGATGGGTGTCGGCGCGGGTGACGGCGGCGTGCGCCATCCAGATCTGCTGATTGGCCCATCCTTCCTGCGCGCCGCCCGGCGCCATCGCCTGGCGAAACAGCGTCCATTGCGCGCCATAGGCGGTGCCGGCTTTGTCGCTGAGGTTCGCCGTCGCGTACCACCATTCGATCCGATAATCGGGATGCGGACCGTGGTCGGCGGGAAAGGAAAATGTCCGGCCGGGCGTGACCACCGCATAGCCTTGCGCGCTCTCGCCGAGCCCGGCAAAGCCTTGTGCGAAAGCCGGCTTGCCGCCGAGGCCAAGCAGCACAAGGCTGCCAGCGAAGGCGCGGCGCGAGATCATGACATCAGCGCTCATTGGCAAACACCTTGACCAGATTGGCCGGCTGCATGCGTGCCAGCCGTGCCACCGGAAGCAGCGAGGCGACCAGCGATGCCACCATCGCAACGCCGACAAGCTTGATCAGTTGCAGCGGGAAGACGTGAAACGGCAGCCGCCAGCCGAACGCCTTCACATTGACGATCGCGATCAGGCACCACGCTACTCCGAGACCCAGCGGCAGCGCCAGCAGGGCCGTGATCAGCGCGACCGACATTGTCTTGGTCAATTCGATTCCCGCGAGTTGACGCCGCGTCACGCCGACGCCCCAGAGCGGGGCAAGCTGCGGCAGGCGGGAATTGGCGAGCGTCAGGAGGCTGGTCAGCAGCGCGACGCCGGCTACTCCCAGCGTGAAGGCATTCAGCGCCGCGGTGACGGCAAAGGTCCGGTTGAAAATTCGCGTCGACTCGGCCTTCACGGTGGCCTGATCGACGACGTTGCGGCCGTCGAGGCCGAACTTTTCCGACAGCGCCGCGATCAGCGCGGGAACGTCGCGAGGATCGACGCGCAGGCCCAGCCGCGTCTGCGGCGTGTCGGGAAAGTGCTTGACCAGCGCGCCGACATTGACGGCGACCTGGCCCTTGGGGTTGCCATAATCAGCGTAGATGCCGGCGACGTGCAGCTGCCAGTCGCCGAGCGGCGTCGGCAACGCGATCCGGTCGCCGATCGAGAGGTTCAGACGACGCGAGAATTGCTCGCTGATGAAACAGGTTTCGCCCTCGGGAAGCTTGGTCCAGCCATCCGCGGTCGATTGCAGGAGCGGCCAGCGATCCCGGAAGGTCTCATGGTTCGCAAGGCCGAGAACTTCAATGGCCGTGCCGTTCAATTGCGTCTCGGCCCGGCCGCCCGGCAGGACGGCCTGCACGTCGGGACGCCCGCTAAGCCAAGCCTTGATGTCGGCGGCCTGCGCATTGTCGGTCGCGGTGATATAGACGTCCGCAGCGAGCCGGCCGTCGAGCCAGGTCAGGAAGGTCCGGCTGAAGGTCTCCACCATGGTGGCGACGCCGACATTGACCGCGAGCGCCAACAAGAGCGCCATCAACGCCAGCGACAATCCCGAAAGCTGCTGGCGGCTGTCGGCCCAGAACCATACCGCAAGCGCGCGGTGCGCGCTGCGCTGGCCGAGGGCAAGCAGCATCTCCAGAATCGCGGGCAGGATCAGCGCGGCTCCGAGCAGCAAGGCCGCGAGCAGCGCAAATCCGGCGATCAGCGAATTGCCCGACCACAACAGCCATCCCGCGATGGCGAACACGGCCGCCGCCACCGTGCTCTGGAACATCAGCCAGCGATGCTGCGCCTGCTGCCAGGCATAGGGTTGGGCTGCGGCGAGCAATGGAAGGCGGATCGCCTTGATCAGGCTGGTCGCCGCTGCCACCAGCGCGCCGATGACGCTGATGATGAGGCCTGCGATCCACCACTCCGGCTTCAACGTCAATTCGCCGGGAATCTGCGCGCCGTAAAGACCGCGCAAGGAGGCCGCGACGTCGGGCAGAAGCTGCGCCGCGATCAGATAGCCGCAAATCAGCCCAACGACGCCGGCGACCAGCGCCAGCGAAACCAGCTCGGCGACCAGCACCGTATTCATCAGGCGCGCCGACACGCCGCAGGCGCGCAGGGTCCGCAGCATCGGCAGGCGTTGCTCGAACGCCAGTCCAATCGCCGAATTGACGATGAAGAGGCCGACGAAGAACGACAACAGTCCGAACGCCGTCAGGTTGAGATGAAAGCTGTCGGTGAGCCGTTCGAGATCGCTCTCGGCGTCCGGCTCGACGAGGCGAAGCTGATGGCCCACAACGCTGGCCAAGTCGCCGTCCAGCGTCGCGCGCGCGCCTTTGTCCTTGCTAAGCAGGAGCCGCGAAACTTGATCCGGCTTGTTCAGAAGCCGTTGCGCGATGCCGATATCGACCACCAGCACGTCGGGCACGAGCCGCGGCTGTGTTTGCAAAGGCGGCAGGACCGCGCCGCCACTTGCCGATGGCGAGGCGCCCTCCGCAAGCCCAAGATCAGAGAGCGTTTCGGGCGCGACCAGCGTCTGTCCGGGCGGCGTGACGAAGGCCTGCAGGCCCGTTCGCCCGATCGCCGGCGCGTTGCCGACCTCCGCCGGCAGCGTCACCGGTTCGATGCCGAGCAGGCGGTAGGATCGCCCGCCGATCTGCACGCGGCCTTCCAGAACCGGCGACACCGGCCAGCCGGCCCGGCGCAGTTTGACAAACAGGGCTTGTGGGAACGTTGCGCCGCTTTGCTCGATCAGCATGGCGGTCCGTGTGCCGCCGAACACGGCGGCTGCGCGGTCGTACGA
>WNGJ01002297.1_pt1 | contig 37051 bp, 35 predicted proteins | sample 5400611 | NCBI WGS metagenome assembly WNGJ01 (sample SAMN13153375, study PRJNA577476) | soil metagenome | isolation source: 40 cm soil or saprolite under Garry oak tree replicate 1 | place: USA:California | collected 2016-06-15
AGAGGGCGACCGGCAGCGGGATCGCGTAGTGATTCGCGACGACTTCGCGGATCAGCACCGCTCGGCCCGCCTCACTTGATCGCGTACGGGTTGATCGGCGTGCCGACGCCGCGCGTGACCGGCAGCGGCGGCGCCACCAGCAGGAACTCGTAGCGCCCGTCGGCGGCGCAGTCCGCCGCCAGGTCTTCCAGATAGAAGATCTCTCCCAGGGTCAGCCCCATGTTCGGGATCGCGCAGATGTGAAACGGGCTGCGGAACGGCGGAAGCTCGGAGGGCCGCACCTCGACCGCGTAGTTATCGGCGGCGATCGCGGCGATCTCGCGCGCGTGCATCCAGGGCGCCGTGTGCACGGAGACCCCGGGCGATTCGTCGAGGTCGAAGTGGCGCCAGTCGTTCCGATCGAGATAGCGCGACATGTGACCGGTGCGGACGATCAGGAGATCGCCGCGACGGACCTCGACCCGCTCGGCCGAGGCGGTCCCGTCGAGATCGGCCGCGGTGATCGCGTAGCCGGGCTCGAGCGCCCGCACGCCCTTCCAGCGCGCGACGTCGAGGAGGACACCGCGTCCGACGATCCGGCTCTTGGTCTTGTCGATGCTGTTCTTCGAGGTGCCGCTGCTGGTAACGAGGGCGGCGTCGTAGCCGTTGTACATCTTGCCCTCGTAGAAGACGTGGGCGAGGCTGTCCCACTGGGTGACACACTGCAGCGGCATCACGATCCAGTCGTCGGAGCCGCCGTATCCTTGCATCGCCGTGACTTCCGCCGCAGTCCGCGGCGCGTCGCCGCCGTCGCGGAACATCGTGTGGATCGGGTTGAAGCGCTGGCGAGTCCCGCTCTGCGGTCCCTCGCGCTGGAGCGGAATCCCGAGCGCGAACACCTTGCCGGCCGTTGCGAGCCGGCAGGCCGCCGCGACGGCGTCTGGTGTGATGAAGTTCAGTGTGCCGATCTCGTCGGTGGGTCCCCACTGCCCCCAGTTGCGCACCTGCATCGCGAGCTTGCGGAGAGTCTCTTCGCTCATGGCCGGCAATCTTACGCCAACGACTCGAGCCCGGGCTGATATTGTGGTGCGCGCTGCAGGCCGTCGCGGGGCTGGGGCCCCGCGGGCGGAGGCGCGCCTAAGATAATGTGTCGCCCGTGACCGCTCGGACGGACCGGCTCCTCCTCGCCAACGCGATCATGGGCCAGTTCCTCACCGGCGTGGCCACGCGGATCTTCATCGTCTCGCTTCCGACGCTCGCCGTCGCGCTGAACACCGACATCATCGCGATCTCGTGGGCGCTCATCGTGTATCAGCTGGCCGGGATCAGCCTCTCCGTCGTGTTCGGCCGGCTCGGCGACATCCACGGGCGCTACACGATCTACGGGCTCGGATTCGCCATCATGACCGTCAGCTTCGTGCTCTGTGGATTCGCGCCCAACGCGTTCCTGCTGATCGTGTTTCGGCTCGTTCAGGGGCTCGGCGCGGCCATGATCTCCTCGGCGACGCGCGTGCTGGCCATGGAGTCGATGCCGGAGAATGCCCAGGGGCGGGCCAACGGCTACATGACGATGGGGTTTCACTCGGGCCTGTTGATCGGGCCGCCGCTCGGCGGGCTCGTGATCGACCTGCTGAACTGGCGCTGGATCTTCTTTCTCATGGTGCCGATGGGGCTGTTCGGAGTCGTCCTGACCGTGCTGCGCGCCCGAAAGCCTCGCGTGGCGGCGGTCGCCGGCCCGGCGCCGTCGATCGACTACCTCGGTGCCGCGCTCCTCGTCGCGCTCACCGTCATGCTGACCCTCCTGCTCGATCGACGGAGCGTCGAGGCGGTCGGGGCCGAGCGTGCGACCGTCATGACACTGATCTTCGCCGCCACGCTCTTGGGATTCCTCGCCCACGAGCGGCGGGCCGTCAGCCCGGTCATGAACCTCGCGCTCTTCAAGATCCGGATGTTCACGTTCAGCGTCTTGAGCCTGTTGCTCATCGCCACCTCCATCAGTGTGATGAGCTTCCTGATGCCGTTCTACATCCAGGACGTGCTGCACTTCTCGGCGTCGTTCATGGGGCTCATCTTCCTGGCGGCGCCCGTGTGCACCGTCGGGCTCGCAACGGTCAGCGGCCGGCTCACCGATCGGATCGGTCCGCGGGTCCCGGCGTCGATCGGAGTTCTGGCCACGATGGGCGCCTTCGCCATCGGGCTCTTCTTGCGCGTCGACTCTCACTGGATCCTGCCGACGGTCATGATGATGCTCCTCGGGGTCGGCTCGGGGTTTTTCAACACGCCGAACCAGGCGGCGATCATCGGCTCGGTGCCGAGAGAGTATCGGGGCTTCGCGACCGGCATGGTCCAGACGGTCTTCGGGATCTCCGCCCTGCTCGGGATCTCGCTGGGGGGCGTCCTGCTGACGCTCGCGTTTCGCTACTACGCCGGAATCGCCGACGCCACGCCTAGCGCCGCGCATCCGCGGGCCTTCGTCGCGTCGATGAACGTCGCCTATTTCGCGTGCCTGGCGCTCATGGCCGTGGCCCTCTTCGCGTCGTTCCTGCGCGGAGGCACCAAGATCGAGGCGGCGGCGTCGCCTTCCTGAGCGGCCTACGAGGCTCACGTTGCCATCCGACCTTGCGACTGCCACCCGAGGTCGTCGGCGTGTGGCCGGCGTGATCCGAGCGAGCGACTGCGGTCGAGACCGTGCTACGCTGTCCGCCGCGAAGCGGTCCACAGCGAAGCGGTCCACAGCGAAGCGGAGGGCCACATGAACTACGGGGTCGTGCTCCCGATCTGGCAGCTCACGATCGCCGAGGCCGAATCGCTGGCAACTCGCGCCGAGTCGCTAGGCCTCGACGGCGTCTTCGTCCCCGATCACATCCTGGCCAAGCCGGCCACGACGCAACACTATGGCGGCCACTGGCCAGACCCGTTCTCGCTCCTCGCGTTTCTCGCCGGGCGCACGCAGCGCATCCGCCTCGGCGCGAGCGTGATCGTGCTGCCCTATCGCGGCGCGCTCGTGGCGGCCAAGGCGGCGGCCACGGTCGACCAGGCATCCGGCGGGCGATTCATCTTCGGCGTCGGCGTGGGCTGGGACGAGGCCGAGTTCGCCGACCTGCGCTTGCCGTTTCGCGAGCGCGGCCGGTTGAGCGACGACTACATCCGCGCCATCAAGGCCGCGTTCGCCAGCGACGTCCCCGAGTACAAGGGCAACTACGTGAGCTTCGGCGGCGCGACGTTCGCGCCGCGGCCAGCGCAGCGACCGCATCCGCCGATCTGGGTCGGCGGCTCGCCCGGCGCCGTGTCCGGCCCGGCCGTCCGCCGCTGCGCCGAGCTCGGCGACGCCTGGCACCCCCTGGCGCTGAGCCTCGACGACATCGAGAAGGGCTACGCGACGGTGCGCGACCTCGCTTCGCGCAGCGGCCGGCGCGGCGCGCTCGGCCTGGCACCTCGCAATCTGCTCGACCTGACCGATGCGCCCCGTGGCGGCGGCCGCGCGGCATTTCAGGGCTCGGTGGCCGAGGTCGCCTCGGACATCCGGCGCGTGCGTGGTCTCGGCGCCGAGTGGATGACGTTCGATCTTCCGCGAGCCGGCGTGCCGGCCATGGTGCGCGCCATGGAACGTCTTGCCGGCGAGGTCAAGCAGGCCGCCGCGTAGCCTGCCGGCTCGACTCGCGGGCGGATCCCCGCTGAAGGATCATTACTCCAGGAGGTCGCCGATGAAGCACTACGACGTGGCCGTCATCGGGCTCGGCATCGTGGGCGCCTCCGCGGCCTACGCCGCCACGTGGGCGGGAGCGCGCGTGTTGGCACTCGACGCGGGGACGCCCGGTGGGGGGACGAGCGGCACGTCCTTCGCCTGGCTGAACTCGGTCAGGAAGGAGCCGGACGTCTATCATCGACTCAACGCCGCGGGGATGACCGCCCACCGCGAGCTCTCGCGTGAGCTCGGCGGCGACGCCGGCTATCACGATGGCGGCTCGCTCGAGTGGGCCGAGGCCGAAGACGAGGAGCGCGAGCTTCGCGAGCGCGTCCACCGGCTTGCGGGCCGCGGCTACCCCGCCGAGTGGATCGGTCGAGAGCGCGCCGCGGCGATGGAGCCCGGGCTGGCCATTCCGGATCACGTCCAGGAGGTCGCGTTCTACGCCGCCGACGCATGGCTCGACGCGCCGCGACTGATCGGCCGCTTGCTGGCTGCGGCGGCGGCGCGCGGCGCTGACGTTCGTGAGCGAACGACCGTCGCGCTGCGTGCGCGAGGTGACCGGGTCGAGATGCTCGCCGGCGACAGCCCCGAGATCACGGAGGAGTCGGTCCTCGTCTGCGTGGGACCGGCGACGCAGACATTCCTCGAGCCCCTGGGCGTGACCCTGCCGATCGGCAAGGTCCCCGGCTTGCTGGCGGTGACCTCGCGCTCGGCGCAGCCGCTCCATCGGGTGGTGCACGCGCCCGGCGTTCATCTCAGGCCCGACGCCAGCGGCGGTCTTTTGCTCGGCGCCGAGGACCTCGACGCGGTGGCCGCGCGAGCGGATTCGCCCGCTGCTTTGGCGGCGCCGGCGGCGCAGCTGCTCGAGCGCGCGGCGCGCGTCTTTCCCTCGGCGCGGAGCCTGAGGGTCGTCGACGCCCGGGTCGGCGTGCGGCCGATGCCCGGCGATCGCCATACCATCGCGGGACGGATTCCCGGCTTCATCAACGGCTGGATGATCGCGACTCACAGCGGGGTCACGCTCGGGCCTCTGCTCGGCCGCCTGATGTCCGACGAGATCGTTCGAGGCAAGCCGAGCCCGGCGCTCGCGCCCTTCCGACCGGAGCGCTTCGCGACGGCCCAGGCGGCGGGCACGCGCGACTGAACTCGAGGAGGCGACGACGATGGGACGGCTGGACAACAAGGTGGCGATGGTCACGGGCGCCGGCGGCGAGCACGGGCTGGGACGAGCGATCGCTCGACGATTCGCCGAGGAGGGCGCCGATCTCGTCCTGACCGACGTGATCCCGACCGGGTTGCGCGTGTCGTCCGCGTTGAAGCCGGGCGCCTGGGGCGGTATCGAAGCGGTCGCGGACGAGATCCGCAAGCGCGGACGGCGGGTGATCACGGAGATCGCGGACGTCCGGTCGGCCTCGGAGATGGCGAAGGTTGTCGCGCGCGCTCGAGGAGTTCGGTCGCATCGACATCCTCGTCAACAACGCCGGCGCGCCCGGGAGCCTTGACCGGACGCTCGTCGTCGATCTCCCCGAAGAGTCGTGGGACACCGTGCTCGACACCAACCTCAAGGGCACCTTCATCACCTCGCAGGCCGTCGCGCGCTCGATGCTCGCGCGGGGCGTGCGCGGGCGCATCATCAGCATGTCCTCCCAGTGGGGCAAGAAGGGCGGCGCGCGCCGCGCGGCGTACTGCGCCTCCAAGTTCGGCATCATCGGCTTCACGCAATCGCTGGCTCAGGAGCTGGCCTCCGCGGGGATCACGGTCAACGCGATCTGCCCGAGCGCCGCCGAGACCGAGCGCCTGGATCACATGGGCCTGCGCGCCGACGGAAGCTTCGACGCCCAGCAGCGCGCGGAGCGGATCAAGCAGACCGCCGCCGCGACTCCACTGGGGCGCATCGCCCGGCCGAGCGACGTGGCCGAGGTCGCGGCGTTCCTGGCGGGCGACGCCGCGGAATACATCACCGGTCAATCGATCAACGTGACCGGCGGCGGTGTGATGCACTGAGAAGCGGCATCTCGCTGGTCGGCGCGCTCGTCGCCCGCGTGCTCGAGCCGCGCGACGGGCTGGGGTGACGGCGCCTCACGCCCGATGATGTCCCGGCGCCGGCGCATCCTCCGGTACACCGGGGTCTACGCGGGACTGGTCCCGTTCGTGGTCTTCGCGCTCTTTCCCGTGGCGTGGATGGCGATCACGGCGTTCAAGCACGAGCGCGACCTCTACAGCATGAAGTTCCCGCTGTGGTTTCACCTGCCGCCCACCCTCAAGCACTTCGACCTGTTGTTCACTCAGACCTGGTTCGGCGCCTGGGTCGTCAACACCGCGCTCGTGTCGGTCGGAGCGATCGGCATCACCTTGCTGACCTCGGTCCCGGCGGCCTATGCGCTGGCGCGACTGCGTCTGCCCCGGGCTGACCGCGTCGGCGTCGCCATGTTCATGACCTACCTTGTGCCGCCGATCGTCCTCTTCCTGCCGCTGGCCCCCGTTCTGGCGAGGCTCGGCCTGATGGACTCGTGGTGGGCGCTGGTGGTGCTCTACCCGACGTTCACGATTCCGTTCTCGACCTGGCTCATGATGGGTTTCTTCCGGGCCGTGCCGCGCGAGATCGAGGAGGCGGCCTGGCTCGACGGCTGTGGCCTGGTGGGTGGTCTCTCGAGGATCGTGCTGCCGCTCTGCCTGCCCGGGATCGCGACGACGGCGATCTTCGCCGGGAGCCTCTCGCTCCAGGAGTATCTCTACGCGGTGGTCTTCGCGTCCCCGGTGGACCAGAAGGTCATCGCGGTCGGGTTGCCGACGATGCTGATCCGCGGCGACGTCTTCTTCTGGGGCGCCCTGATGGCCGCCGCGCTGCTCGTGGGGATCCCGACCGCTGTCGCATTCCACCTGGTCCTGAATCGGTTCGTCACGAGCCTGACCGGCGCGGGCGACCCGTAGCGCGGCGGGTGGGCAGCGCCGCCTCGATGTCGTCCCGCCGATGGTCCGCCGAGTGGCCGTCGAAGTCGAGCGGCCACTTGGGCGAGCGCTGGCGCCGCGAGAACCACTCCGGCGGATTCGCCGCGAGCGTCTTCAGGACGTCTCTCTGGACCCGACGGTGCCACGCCACGAGCTCGCGCGGCTGCCGTCGCCGCCAGCGCCGGTAGATCAGGCGGTTGATCGCGTCGACGTCGAGGCCGCGCATCTCCGGTAGCCTGCGCTCGCCGCGGAACACGCGGGCGCTGTGCTCCTTCCAGTAGACGATGTGGGCGAGGGCGTCCTTCACGGTCCACGGATCGCGAGTCGGCGGTCGTGGCACCCTCCGCTTCCAGTCCGCGGCGCGCAGGCGACGCACGAGGCGATCGAGGATCGCGAACTCGCGCCGGGTCCGTGCAATGACGTCCTTCTTGTTGTGCCTCATCTACTCGCCGCCCGGGCCCTCTTTGGCGAGCGGGGACTGGACCTGCCAGAACGGCGCATCCTCGGTCGTGACCACGTCGAGGACGATCGGTTCCTTCGCGCCGGTCACCCGGTCGAGCTCGCCGACGAGGTCCTTGATGGTCTCGACGCGAACGCCAACGCAGCCCATGGCCTGAGCGATCCGCGCATAGTCGTTGCGGCCGAGCTCGGAGGCGATGAACCGGTTGCCACGGCGCCGCTGGCCGTCCTTCACCCAGCCGAGCACGCTGTTGTTGAGCACGACGGTGACGACCGGGATCCGGTACTGGGCGGCGGTGAACAGCGCGTTCATCGTCATCGCGAAGCCGCCGTCGCCGCAGACCGCCACGCAGTCGCGCTCCGGGCTCGTCAGCTTGGCGCCCATCGCCGCCGGCAGCGCGTAGCCCATGCCGCCGATCGACGAGGGCTGATACACGGTGCCCGCGCCCTTGCACTGGAAGTAGTGCGTCATGTAGAGCCGGTTGGCGCCCGCGTCCATCGTGACGATCGCGCGCGGGTCGAGCCGGCGGGAGAGCTCGGTGATCACGCGCTCGGGGCGGAGCGGGACGCTGTCGGAGCGTTGCTCGGGCTCGGCGAAGTAGCGGTGCAAGGTCTTGAGCTCGGCGAGATGGTCCGAGCGGCGCTGCGCCGCGGCCCTGATCGCCGGCGCGACCTGTGGCTTGAGCTCGGCGACCAGCGCTGCGAGCGCCTCACCCGCGTCGGCGACGATCGCGTCTTTCACGGGGAAATGACGGCCGACGTTGAGCGGCTCCACGTCGATCTGGAGAAACGCTTGGCGGTCGGCGTCGAGCAGCTCGGGATTCTCGAAACAGGTGTCGGTCGGGGCAAGGCGAGAGCCGACCACGAGCACCGTGTCGGCCGCCGAGACCACCTCGTTGGCGACGGTCTGGCCCCAGTTCCCGAATACGCCCAGCGCGAGGCGATGCACGTCGGCGATCGCGCTCTTGCCGGTCGCCGTCGTGGCCACGGGGATCGCGAGGAGCTCGGCCAGCTCGGCGAGCTCGGCCCAGGCGCGCGAGGCGTGGACGCCGTTGCCGGCGATGATCACCGGGCTCGAGGCCGCGAGCAGCGCTTCGGCAACGCGCGTCACGTCGGCCGACGCCGGTCGAACCATCCCGTGAGCTAGATGCCGCGCGGTTGCGTGCAGGCGCGGCGGTCGCCGCGTCTTCACGGTGCCGCCGAACGATCGGCTTCCGAAGATGATCGCCACCGGCCCGGGCGTGCCGGTCGTCGAGTGCTTGATCGCTAGCTGGAGCGTCTGGACGGCTTGCTTGGGCTCGGTGACCGCTGCGGTGTACTTGGTCGCTCCGGCGAGGAGGTTTCTGAGGTCGTGGTTGCCGTGCTCGCCGGTGCCCGCCTGATACGGGGCGTGGTGCATGAAGGGCGCCATGTCCGTGAAGTCGCCGAGTAGCAGCATGGGCGAGGCGCCCTTCACCGCCTCGAGCGCGCCGAAGAGCGCGTTGCACGCCAGGAAGATCCCCTGACCCATGACCACGCCGGGCTTGCCGGTGAGCCGGCCGTACATCTCGGCCATGATCGAGCCGACCTGCTCGTGGCGGACGAGGATCGTCTGGATCTCGCGCGAGTCGTGGAGCGCGTCGAAGATGCGCCCGGTGTCGCCGCCGGGCATGCCGAAGACGAACTGGATGCCCGCCTCCTCGAGGACGCGGACCAGCGCATGGGGAACGTCGATCTCGTCGGGGATCATGGTCGGTCTCCCGTCACCTCCAGAGCTGTTTGGAAGCCAGCCGCGCGCCCTCGGCCATCGACTTGAACTTGGCCCAGGTGATCTCGGGCTCGACCTGGTTGACCGATCGCGCGAAGGTCGCGAATCCGCAGTCGGTGCCCGCCATCACGCGCTCGCGCCCGACGATCTCCGCGTAGCGCACGAGCCGCTGGGCGACCAGCTCGGGATGCTCGATGAAGTTGGTCGTCGAGTCGAGCACGCCGGGAATGATGAGCCGGTCGTCCGGCAGCTTCACGTCCTTGAACACGATCCACTCGTGCTCGTGACGCGGGTTGGCGCCCTCGAAGGAGAGCGCCTGCGGCCGCGACTTGAGCGCGATCGGGAGGATCTCCTTGAGGGGGATGTCGCGGTGGTGCGGGCCTTCGTAGTTGCCCCAGCAGAGATGCAGGCGCATGCGGTCCGGCGGGATGTCGCGCAGCGCGTGGTTGAGCGCCTCGACGTTGGCCGCCGCGATCTTCAAGAACTCGGCGTTGCTGAGGTCGGGAAACGCCAGGTGGCGGCCCATCGCCAGATCGGGGCAATCCACCTGCAGGATGAACCCGGCGCGATGGATGGCGTCGTACTCTTCCTTCATCACGTCGACGAGGCGTGCCAGGTACGCCTCGCGGCTCGGGTAGTGCTCGTTCTTGAGGAAGTGGGCAATGACACCCGGCGAGGCGGCGGTCATGAACGCCTCGGTCGGCTTCGCGGACGATACCGCTGCCGTCAGGTTGGCGACGTCCTTCTGCACGGCGGTGCGGTCCTTCCAGTCGATGGGCCCGTTGCAGGACGGGCGCATGATCGTCGAGCGCCGCTCGGACTTGGCGGCCGCCTCGGGAAAGTCAGCCCAGTCAGCCCGCGTCGGCACCGCGGCCTGTCCGCCGAACCCGGTCAGGCGATGACGCACGTAGGTGGAATAGCCGACCTTCCCCTGCTCGCCGTCGTTGACGACGTCGACGCCGGCGTCCACCTGCTGGCGGACGATGTCGCCGACGGCGCGGCGCACACGCGTGTCGAAGGCGGCCTGCTCCGGGACCGTGCCTGCGTCCAGCGCCTCCAGCAGCAGCGTGAGGTCGTTGGCCCTGGGCAGGCTTCCGGTGTGGGTGGTCAGGATACGGTCGGTGCTTCGCTTCATGGCGTCACGCCTCCGTCCCTCTCCTCCACCGCGCTAGAGCCGCGCCATCACCTTGTCGGCGAAGTCCTCGATGACACGGTACTGACGATTCAGCGGAGGATAGAGCATGATCTGTGAGAGCCCGGCGCGCTCCAGGGCGCGCACCTTCTCGGCCAGCTCTTCAGGCGCTCCGCTCAGGCAGGTGGCGTCGATCAGCTCCGCCGTGACGAAGCGCGCCTCTTCCGGGTCCAGGAAGCTGTAGTGGCTCGCATGCAGCCGCTGGTGGCGGATCGCCGGTGGGAACTCGGCGAGCCACTCGAGGTACGCCTTCCAGACCGGCCGCGCGTACTCCGGCGGATCCTCGCCGGTCTCCAGATGACGCGCGACCAAATAGTGCAAGCCTGAAAGAACCGCCGCGCCGCACTCGGCGACGGTGCGCGGCGAGTCGATCGCTTCGCCGGACACGCGCATCGCCAGGCTCACCATCGTCGCCATGTAGAAGTCATCGGGCAAGGTCCGCCCGGCGCGGGTCGCGCCGCGGCGGGCGTTGGCCAGCATGTCCGCCACCGTTCCCCCACGCGGCAGGCCCGACACGAGCCCGTCGCCGAGCTCCCCCGCGAGCGCCTGAGCCTTCGGGCCGAAGCCGGCGACGTAGAGCGGGATTGGGTCCTCGAGGTCGATGAACCGGTGCTCGCGCATCTGGAAGCGAATGCGATGCGTCTCGCCGCCGAGCGTGTAGTCGATCTCCTCGCCCCTCAAGAGCCCGCGCACCGCCTTGATGTACTCCCGAAACGGCTCGAGCCGCATGGGCCGCTGCCCGAGCAGGCGCATGCCGGTGTGGCCGGTGCCGAGGCTGATGAAGCACCGGCCCGGCGCCAGACGGTTGATGGTCGCGATGCCGTTGGCGGCGGCGGGGGCCAGGCGCAGCCCGGGGACGTTCACCCCGGTGCCGAGGCGGATCGTCCGGGTCTGGTGGGCGGCCAGCGCGAGGACCGCCCAGCAGTTCGATCGGATCATCGGGCTGTCGGTGACCCACGCGTGGCTGTAGCCGAGGTTCTCGGCATGCGTGATGTAGCCGATCTCGTCGATCTTCGCGGTGACGATCCCAACGTCCATGCTCAGCGCAGCCCTCCCGGATGAGGTGGCGCCGAGCATACCCCGGCAGCCGCGCCGCACGCCACCGGACAGCCAGGGCCGGCGGGCGGCTACACGTCTCGGTACCAGTGCGCGAGATTCCAGAACGTCAAATCCCAGCCGCTGATGTCGGTGCCGCGCAGGCGGTTGGATACCGCGGAGGCGGTGCCGCGCCAGAGGAAGGGCACGATCACGACGCTCTGGATCAGCATGTCGTTCATGCGGATGAACAGCGCCGCGCGCTTCACGGGATCCATCTCCGTCTCGGCGGCCTTGTACATGCGGTCGTACTCGTCGTTGCGCCAGCGGGTCGAGTTCCGACCCGCCCACTTGTTCTCTTTCTGGGCGATCTCCCACGAGACGAACGGCTGCATGAACAGCTGGGGATCGGGCGAGCCGTTGATGAGGCTGTGCATCTGGAGATCGGCCGAGAAATGCGCGAGCGTGTCCGGGTTGGCCGGATCGGTCGAGAAGTACACCGCGGGAACGACGGCCTTCACCTCGAGGTCGATGCCGATCTTGGCCGCCGCCTGCTTGACGATGGCCTGGGTCTTCTGGCGTGGCGCGTTGATCGAGGTCTGGAAGAGCATGCGCAAGCGCTTGCCGTCCTTCGCGCGCACGCCGTCGCCTCCGCGCTTCCAGCCGGCGTCATCCAGCACCTTCGCGGCCTTCTCGGGACTGAACCCCCACCGCGTGTTCTTGGATCGGAACACGGGCGGCGCGTTGAGGTAGTTCGCGGTGGCCTGTCCGTGCCGGCCGTAGATCTGCTCCTGGATCGAGGCGCGGTCGACCAGCAGGTTCAGCGCCGTGCGGACGGCGGGATCGATCAGGAACGGATGCGGCGCCTTGACGCTCGATCGCTCGCCGTCCACTTCCTTCAGCGGGTCGGAGAAGTTGAAGAACATTTGCTCGGTGCCACCGCCCCAGGCGATGTCGAGCCGGCCCTTGCCGCCCTGCTGCTCCATCCGTCGCAGCACGTCGTCCTCGACTTGCATGTTCCAGGCGAAGTCGTACTCGCCGGTCTGGATCACCGCGCGCGCCGCCGACACGGCGTCGCCGCCGCCCTTCATCTCGATCCGATCGAAGAACGGCCAGTTCGCCTCGTGATAGCCCGGGAAGACCTCACCACGGACGAGGTCGCCGGGCTTGAAGTCCACGACGCGATACGGACCGGTGCCCACGGGCTTGAGATTGGCCGGCGCCTCGCGTGAGCGCGCGCCCTTGAACGGCGCGAACACGTGTCTGGGAATGATGCTGCTGAAGGCCTTGGGCCAGAACGGGTTGGGATTCTTGTACCCGATCTTGACCGTGTGCGAGTCGAGCTTGTCGATGCGCGCGATGTCCCGGTACGCCCCGCTCGTCGTCGCGGCTGTCGCCGGGTCCATGACGTACTCCCAGGTGAACGCGACGTCGTCCGCCGTGAATGGCTTGCCGTCGTGCCACTGGACGCCCTTCTTCAGCTTCACGATGACCGAGAGCCCGTCGCGGGCCACGCCGCCGTTCTCGATCGTCGGGATCTCAGCGGTCAGGTTCGGGACGATGGTGCCATCGGGGTCGAACGACACGAGCCCCTCGTAAAAGATTCGAGAGGCATCGGCGTCCTTGGCGCCAGTGGCCAGGTGCGGGTTCAGGATCGTCGGGGCCTGCCACCAGAGCGTCTTCAGCTCGCCGCCGCCGCCCCGACGCGTTGGCGTGAAGACCGACCGGCGTGCCTGTGCATGACTGGGGCGCGGTCCCAGCAGCTCGGCGACCATCGGCGCCGTCAGCCCGAGCCCGAGAAGCGTCCGGGCGAACTGACGTCGGTCGAGCGAGCCCTCGCGAACACGCCGCAGCGACTCGGCCAGCTCCCGCTCGTCCATCGTGTGGCTCCCCCCGTGCGTTTCAGTATGCGCCCTCTTGACGCGACGGGCCTTCCGGCAGAGGATTGTGGCTCCATGCCGCTCGCGCGCGCCTCGCGTTTCGCCCTCGTCGTCGCGTGTGTCCTGGCGTTGCTAGGGACGACCGCCGCCGCGGCTCATGCTCAAGCGGGCGGCACCCTGGTGATCGCGCTCGACCAGGAGCCGCCGACCCTCGACCCGCACGCGTCGCCGTCGGCGGTGACGTACCAGATCATCGCCTCGGTCACCGAGAACCTGGTTTACCGCGGGCTCGACGGCAAGCTGGTGCCGTGGCTCGCCGAGTCGTGGACGAGCTCGCGTGACGGGCGGAGCGTGACGTTCAAGCTCCGGCGCGACGTGAAGTTCCACGACGGGACCCCGTTCAACGCCGAGGCGGTCAAGTTCAACTTCGACCGGATCGTCGATCCGAAGTTCAAGGCCGGGGGCTCGCGATCCGCCCTGGCCGGCTACGCCGGATCGAAGGTGCTCGACGAGTTCACCGTGCAGGTCAGCTTCGAGAACCCGTACGCGCCGTTCCTCGCGTACGCGGCGGGCGGCACACTCAGCCTCGTCTCGCCCAAGGCCGTGCGCGAGACGGGCGACCTGGTCCACACGCGTCCGGTCGGCAGCGGGCCCTTCATGATCAAGGACTACGTGGCGAAGGACCACACCACGATGGTCCGCAACCCCGCGTACACGCGGAAGGCGCCGTGGAGCGACCGGGCGGGCGGGGCGCTGCTGGACTCGATCGTGTGGAAGTTCGTGCCCGAGGCCGGCACGCGCGTGACGACGCTCGAGAGCGGCGAGGCGCAGGGCGTCTATCTGGTCCCGGCGCAGTCGCTGCCGCGCATCGAGAAGAACACCGCGATGCGGGTTGACAAGATCCCCTATCCCGGCGCGCCGCGCATCTGGCTCCTGAACACGACCAAGCCGCCACTCGACGACGTGAAGGTCCGTCGCGCGCTCAACTACGCGGTCGACAAGGACGCGCTCCTCGCCACCGTCTTCAAGGGCATCGCGCTGAAGGCCTTCGCGCCGCTCACCGCGGCCATGCTCGACGATCCCACGCTGCGCCAGGCGTACCCGTTCGACGCGGCGAAGGCTCAGGCGCTGCTCGCCGAAGCCGGCTGGCAGCCCGGCCCCGAGGGGATCCGCACGAAAGCCGGCGCGCGGCTCGAGATCGTCCTGAATGCGATCGAGTACGGCGGCGGCGCGGAGCCGACGGCACAGCTCATCCAGTCGTCGCTGCGCGAGGTGGGCATCGACGTCAAGATCAAGGCGCAGGCGCGGCCGCCCTGGTACGAGGATAATTACCGCTGCGCCACCCACGGGCCGGTCATGTTCCTGCGCGCCACCGACCCCGACGGGCTCTATCCGCTCTTCCACTCGTCCTTGGTCGGCAGCAACTTCAACTGGTCGTGCGTGAAGAACCCGAAGCTCGACCAGCTGCTCGAGCAGGGGCGGCGCGAGTTCGACCCGGCGAAGCGCCGCGCGATCTACCTGTCGATCGAGCAGATGGCGCTCGACGAGGCGCTCACGGTGCCGCTGCTCGACGAGCTCTCGGTGTGGGCGTTCCGCGCCGCCGTCCGCGGCGTGAAGTACAACTTCGCCACGTATCCCGTCCTGAGCGACGCCTCCATCCAGAAATAGGTGCTGATCTACCTGGCCCGGCGGATCCTCGCCGTCGTGCCCGTACTGTTCGGGGTGACCCTGGCCGTCTTCAGCATGTTGTTCCTGGTGCCCGGCGATCCGGTCAAGATGATGCTCGCCGAGTTCGTCACCTCACCCGACCAGATCGCCGAGATGCGCGCGCAGCTCCATCTCGATGAGCCGCTGCCGCAGCAGTACGGCCGGTTCGTCGCCAACGCGCTCCGCGGCGATCTCGGGACCTCGATCCGGAGCCGGCGGCCGGTCGCGACCGAGATCGCCGAAAACGTGGCCAGTACCGCCCAGCTGGCGCTCGCCAGCATGGCGATCGCGGTGGCCATCGGCGTGCCGCTCGGCCTGCTGGCGGCGCTCTTCCGCAACACGTGGCTCGACGTCGGGTCGATGGTGGTGGCGCTGCTCGGCGTGTCGATGCCGAGCTTCTGGCTCGGGCTCCTGCTGATCTTCGTCTTCTCGCTGCACCTGGCGTGGTTCCCGGCCACCGGCGGCGGTGATCTCCTGCACCTCGTGCTCCCGAGCCTGACGCTCGGGACGATCGCCTCGGCGATCATCGCGCGTCTCACGCGATCGAGCATGCTCGAGGTGCTGGGCCAGGACTACGTGCGCACCGCGCGGGCCAAGGGCCTGGCCTGGTGGGGCGTGGTCGTCCGCCACGCGCTGAAGAACGCGCTGATCCCGATCATCACGATCTTCGGCCTGCAGTTCGGCAATCTGTTGGCGGGCGCCGTCATCGTCGAGACCGTGTTCAGCCGGCCCGGCCTGGGGCGGCTGATCGTGGGCGGGATCCTCGCCAAGGACTTCCCGCTCGTGCAGGGCACCGTGCTGTTCGTGGCGGCGTCCTACGTGATGATCAACGTGCTCGTCGACTTCGCGTACGCGTTCGTCGACCCGCGGATCCGGGTTGGCTGAGCGACCGAGCCTGGCGCGGCGGCTGGCCCGCCATCGCGGGGCCATGGCGGGCCTCGTGATCCTCGGCGCCCTCGCGCTGCTGGCGATCGGCGCGCCCTGGCTCAGCCCGCGCGATCCGATCAAGACCGCGCCGCGGACGGCGCTCCAGGCGCCAGGCTCGGGCTATCTCCTCGGCAGCGACCAGTTCGGCCGCGACGTGGCGAGCCGCGTGCTGCACGGCGCCAGGATCTCGCTGGTCGTCGGCCTCATCTCCGTCTCGATCGCGGTGGGGATCGGCGCGCCGATCGGCCTCGTCTCCGGCTACTACGGCGGCCGGCTCGACGCGGTGCTGATGCGGGTGATCGACGTGCTGTTGGCGTTCCCGGGAATCTTGCTGGCGCTGGCGATCGTGAGCGTGCTGACGCCGGGCCTCGGCAACGTGATGATCGCGGTCGGTCTGGCCGCGGTGCCGACGTACGCGCGGCTGGTGCGGGCCAGCGTGCTCTCGGCGCGCGAGCAGGTCTACGTGGAGGCCGCGCGGGCGATCGGCGGCCGCGACCGCGCGATCCTCACCCGCTACATCCTGCCCAACGTGGTGGCGCCGCTCATCGTGACCGGCACGCTCGGCCTGGGCACCGCGATCCTGTCCGCCGCGGCGCTCAGCTTCCTCGGGCTCGGCAGCCAGCCGCCGACCGCGGAGTGGGGGCGGATGCTCGCCGAGGGGCGCGACTATCTCCGGGAGGCCTGGTGGATTTCGACCTTCCCCGGGCTCGGCATCATGCTGACGGTACTGGCGATGAACCTGCTGGGCGACGGCCTGCGCGACCTCCTCGACCCCCGCCTCAAGGTGTGAGCCCTAACGCGGTGACTTGCCGCTGTAAGGCAGCCACGTGCGGCCGGTCCCGCTGCCGCCGTCGACGCTCAGCACCTCGCCAGTGATGAAGTCCGCGTACGGCGAGGCCAGGAACAACGCCGCCCGCGCGATGTCGTCGGGCGTGCCCGGCCGGCCCCAGGGGATATTGGCCACCAAGGTCCGCACGTAGTCGTCGGACACCTGGCTCACGTCGCGGTCGACCGTGATCAGCCCGGGCGCGATGCAGTTGACGTTGATCCGGTGCGGCGCCAGCTCCATGGCGAGGACCTTGGTGAACATGACCACGCCCGCCTTGGACGCGCAGTAGTGCGCGGCGCCCTTGCGGCCGCTGTTGTGGGCGCCCGACGAGATCGTGATGATCTTCCCCGGCGTCTTGTGCTCGGTCATCCGGCGGCCGACCGCCTGGCACGTGAGGAAGACGCCGCGCACGTTCGTCTCCATCACGCTGTCCCACTCCTCGACCGTCATCTCGAGCACCGGCGAGTTTGGATAGATCCCGGCGTTCGCGACGGCGACAGTGATCGGTCCGAGAGCGCGCTCGGCCGCGCTCACGAGCTCGCCGACCGAGCGGCCGTCCCGCACGTCCACGGCCTGGCTGAAGAGCCGCGCCGAGCGCCCCAGCCGATCCACCGCTTGCTTGAGCGCCGGCTCGCGCAGGTCCCCGAGCGCCAGGCATGCCCCCGCCTGATGGAAGGCCTGGGCAATGCCGAAACCGATCCCGGCGGCGGCGCCGGTGACGAGCACCACTTGGTCCTTGAAGTCGAACGTCGCCCCGTCAGTCAAGCGTGAGCACCGCCTTTCCCGGGTAGCGCCGGGCCATCAGATCCTGCGCGACCTGCGCGATCTCCTTCCACGGACGTTCGAGGCTGATGTGCGGCAAGAGCTGGCCCGCGGCTACCAGGTCGGCCAGACGCCCCAGCCCGACCGAGGCGGGCTCGTTCCCGAGCTCGGTGAAGACGTAGAAGCCGTAGAGCGTCGAGCGGCCGGCCACGAAGAACTCCCGCGCGTCGAACGTGACTTCGGCCGAGGCCGAGACGCCGAGCGTGACGCACACGCCGCCGCGCCGCAGCGCCGCCAGTGCGGTGCCGAGCGTCCGCCCGCCGACCGACTCGACGATCAGGTCGTACTTGGGCTCCGTGGCGATCTCGTCCCCCACGATCACCTCGTGGGCGCCGAGCTGGCGCACCGACGGCACCTGATCGGCCCGGCGGACGAGCCCGGTCACGTGGGCGCCAGCTAGCCGCGCGAGCTGGACGGCGAAATCCCCGACGCCTCCGGTCGCGCCCGTGACCAGCACGCGCTTGCCGAGGAGCGGACCGCCCTTGCCGAGGGCCAGCAGCGCCGTCAGCCCGGCCACCGGAAACGTCGCCGCCTGAGAGAACGTGACCTTCTCGGGAAGCTCGGCCAGCGCGTTCTTCGGCACGGCTACGCGTTGAGCCCATGCACCTTCGGGCAGGAAGCCGACGACACGCTCGCCGACCTTCGGGCCGGTGCCGTCGGCCGCGGCGCGCTCGATGACGCCCGCGAGATCCCAGCCCGGGCGCCATCCGGCCGCGGCCGTCGTCGAACGCCGGACTTCCCCACGGTTCAGCGAGATCGCGCGCACGCGCACGATCGCCTCGCTGCGGTCGGGAACGGGCTCGGGGACCGGCTTGAGGACCAGACGACCGCGTGCATCGGGGTCGACGACGACGGCAAGATTGCTCAAGGTGCCCTCCGTTGGTGAGGCTGCAGCATACCACTGGGGTTGGGCGGTCGCAGCGCGTTCGGACGGGGGTACACTCGGTCCGCGATGACGGAGCGCAAGCCACCCGGCCGCAGCTGGGAGTCGTGGCTCGAGGAGCAGATCCGTCAGGCTCGCGAGGACGGCGCCTTCGACAACCTCGAGGGCGTGGGCAAGCCGCTGGCGGATCTCGACAAGGGCTACGATCCCGACTGGTGGGTGAAGAAGCTCATCCAGCGTGAGAAAGTCTCCGCGCTGCCGCCCGCGCTCGAGCTCCTGCGAAAGGTCGAGGTCGAGATGGCGCGGATCTGGAAGTCGCGCGACGAAGCCGAGGTCAGGGCTCGCGTCGCCGCCCTGAACGCCGAGATCTCCAGGGCGAACGCGCGGATCTCCGAGGGGCCGGCGAGCCGGCTCGGCGTCCTGGACGCCGACGCGATCGTGGCGGAGTGGCGCGGCCGCGCCGGCGGTCGCTCCTGATCAGAGGACCATCCGCTCCTTGAAGGCGCGCGCCCGATCGCGGGCGACCTGGAGCTCCGTGCGCGGCCCGTCCTTGAGCTTCACGATCAAGCGGCCGCCGAGCTCGGGCTGAACCTCGGCGACCCACGCCAGGTTGACGATCGCGCTCCGGTGGATCCGCACGAACTGCCGCGGGTCCAGGCGCTCCTCGAGCTCGCCGAGCGCCCGGTCCACGAGATGGCTTCCCGACGCCGTCACCGCGAGGGTCCCCCTCCCCTGGGCGAGGAAGTGCGAGATCGTGGCGACCTCGACGAGCTGAGTGCGCTGCTGACCGAGGTCGAGGCTGATCCGCTCGGCATAGGCCGGCGTGTGCGGATAGTGGCGCGCCAGCTTCTCCAGCACCGCCTGGACGGAGGCTCCGGGATCGCCGCGGTGGCTCTCGAGGCGGTCCAGCGTGCGCTCCAGGCGCTCGCGCTTGACCGGCTTCAGGAGATAGTCGATCGCCGCCGCCTCGAAGGCCCGGAGCGCGTGCTCGTCGTGGGCGGTGACGAACACGACCAGGGCGCGGGTCCGCAGCCGCTCCAGCAGCTCGAACCCGGTCATCCCGGGCATGTGGATGTCCAGAAACAATGCGTCCACGTCGCGCGTGGGAACTTCGACCAGCGTAGGCGCGGAGCCGAGCCGTCACGGGCTCTGGCTCGCGCGATCGGGAAGCGTCATCGTGACTTGCCCTCCGCCTTCACGGCGGCCGGCGTCGAGCCTCGCCCGCGAGCCGAAGAGCACGGCCAGCCGGGCGCGCAGGCTGTCGAGCCCGTGTCCGGCCGGGACGGTCGCGAGGTCGATCCCCGGCCCGTCGTCCCACACGCAGATCTCCAGGCGGTCGCCAGCTCGCCGGGCCGATACTCGAATCTCGGCGCCTGCCGAACGCGCGGCCGCCACGTGCTTGACGCTGTTCTGGACGAGCGTGTGGAGGGCGAACGGCGGGATCGGCCAGGCGTCGAGCTCGTCGGGCACGTCGAGCTTGACGCGCAGGCGCTCGCCCAGGCGCGCCTTCTCGATCTCCAGATACGCCTGGACCACCGTGATCTCGTCCCGCAGCGGCCCGACGTGGCGGCCCGACGAATCGAGCGAGGCGCGGAGGAGGTCGGCGAACTCGCCTAGCAGCCGCTCGGCGCGCTCCGGCGCCTCGCGAATCTCTCCCGAGATCGCGGCGATCGCGTTGAAGAGGAAGTGCGGATGAAGGCGCGACTCGAGCGACGCGAGCCGGGCGTCGGCGGCCAGACGCTGGGCCCGCTCGGCCTCGAGCTCTTGCGCGCGCAACCGCTCGCGCGCCTCGTCGAGGCGAGCGCGGGTCCGCTCGTAGATCGAGATTCCTATTCCGATACTGAGCGTCATCACCAGCGTGATGCCGAGGCCGGCGCGCTGGACGGCCCAGAACGAGCTCGAATCGACCAGGCCCAGCAGCACCGCTCCGACGCCCGCGACCAGGGAGCCCGGCACCGCAATGGCCACGAGGGCGCCAGCGATGGCGAGCCAGGCGACGACGGGCGAGCGGGAGGAGAGCCGATGCGCCAGGGGCGGTAGGATCAGCGCGGCGGCCGCGCCGATCACCGTCGAGGAGATCAGCGCGATCGCGAACCGCGCCGGCACCGACGACCAGCCCACCAGGAAGCCGGCGACGATCGCGAACAGCGCCGTGCCGACCGTGGTGACCGTGAGGACCTTCAGCACCGATCGAGAACCCACCCGTATTGGGTCAGGCTCGGCCGCGGGCCCTGCTCGCGGTAGGCCGCCTTCAGCTTCGAGCTCATCGCCTTTCTCCTGTGCGCGGTCAACGAGGCTCGGCCTGGCGCGCCGTCGCCAGGTCGATGTCCCGCAGGCCGGGCACCTTGACCGCTTCGGGCGCGAACCGCCCGCCCACCGCGACGCCGCCCGGGAGCGGGCCATACAGCTCGATGCCGATCGACACGATGCGCGGCGCGCTCGCCCCCGGTGCCGGCGCGTCCGCGAACTTGACCGAGACGATCGTGAGGATGGGGCCGGTGCTCTCGGGCAGGTCGGGTAGCGGCTGGCGATCGAAGGTCTGGCCCGGGTACACGGTTCGCATCGCCCTCTGGTGCACGTCGCTGTGATACCAGTCGACCAGCGACTTCTTGCCGTCGAACCACGCGAAGATGACCTGTCGGCCGCTCGCCGTCTGCCCTGTCTCCACGCCGAGGCACCCGGGCGCGGCCTTGAGCGCGTTCACGACGCTGGGGAATCCGCGCGGTACCCCCTGGCCGCTGACCGGCGCGACCCACGCACAGCATAGCGTGACGGCGACCGCCCCGGCGCTCACGAGCTGTCCGATCCTGTGTGTCGTCATGGTAGCTCCTCCCTCGACACTCAGGATCGATGCCCGCGCCGACGCTGTCGTCGGGAATCGGACGAACGGTCGGATTCGGGGATGAAGGGCCAGTCGGCGGGAACCGACGGATCTCAGCGAAACCGCGGAGCCACCGCCTCGCCGAAGCGTCGCATCGACTCGACGATCGTCTGGTGCGGCAGGTACCCGTAGCTGATCTGGCACAAGACGTGGTGGACGCCGGCGTCGCGCAGCTCGGCCACCTGGTCGGCGACACGCTGCGGGGTCCCGTAGAGCGTGGACGTCTGTAGCGAGTAGCGCACGCCGTCCTCATGCGACACGTTGGGATCGTTCCACGGGTTCACGCGATTGGCCTCGACGTGGAAGTCGGCCGGGTTGTTGGTCTCGCGGGCATGGACCATGTGCCGGCGGGTCTCCAGGAGCGCCGCGGTCAGCTCGTCCTCCGCCTGCGCCTGGCTCTCCGCGACGTGAACGAAGCGCCACAGGGCGGCTTGCTCGCGCAGTGCGCGTTGCCGCTCTGGGGCCAGGCCGCTCTCGGCGAGGCCGGTCTCGTAGAGCGCCAGCCGCTCGGGCACGCGCGCCAGCGGGATGCGCGCCATCATGATCGGCGCGCCGAGACGGCCGCACTCGCGGACCGATCCGGCCGACGACACGCTGCGCCAGATGGGCGGATGTGGCCGCTGGCGCGGCTGCGGCCGGAGCGCCGGCACGCGGAGCTGGTAGAACTTTCCGTCGTGCACCAGCGGCGACTCGGTCCACGCGCGGACCATCACGTCGAGCGTCTCTTCCATGCGCTCCCGGCTGTCGTCGCTCCTGAGGCCGTAGCCGACGAACTCGTACTCGTTGAAGTTGGTGCCGTGGCCGACGCCGACGTCGATCCGCCCACCCGAGAGGTTGTCGAGCAGCGCGAGCTCGGTCGCCAGCCGGATCGGGTGGCGGAGCGCCAGCTGGATCACCGCAAAGCCGATCCGGATCCGCGAGGTCCGCGCCGCCACAACCGACGCGAACGGGATCGGGTCGCAGTAGACGCTCTCCCCCGTGAAGTTGTGCTCGGTGAGCCAGATCTCGTCGAAGCCGGCGGTCTCCGCGAAGCAGGCCTGGGTGACCAGATCGTGGATCGCGCCGTAGTCCGCCTCCGGCGAGCCGGAGTGGGCGAGCGTCAGCCAGCCGAATCGCATCGAGGTCTCTCGGTCCGCCACCTCAGAGGGCGCGCCGGTGAGAGAACGCGATCTCTTCGCTGGTGATGAACTCGAGCAGCACGGCCTGCCCGTCCTGATTGGCCTTGCGGGCGCGCTGGAGCGCCGGAATGATGTCAGTAGGCTTCGTGACCCGCTCGGCCTGTCCGCCCATCGCGCGGCCCATATCGGCGTAGTTGCCGCCGATGTCCCGGGTCCGGTAGCGATCGTGGGAGACCACGAGCGCGTGACGCTCGATCGCCATCGCCGAGTTGTTCAGGACAATCGTCGTGATGGGGATGCCGCAGCGCACGGCGGTCTCGAAGTCGAGGCCGGTCATGCCGAACGCGGCGTCACCCATGAAGTTCACGCAGAACTTGTCCGGCGCGGCGAGCTTGGCGCCCATGATCAGGCCGAGCCCGGTCCCGAGCGCGTGAGACTTGCCCCAGCCCATGTAGCCCCGCGGCGCGGTCGCGCGGTAGAACGGCACGAGCTGATTGCGCGGGCTGCCCGAATCGTGGGTGACGATGGCATCCCGAGCGTCGATCGCCTGCATGAAGTCCCCGATCACGCGATACGGTGTGATCGGCACCTCGTTGGAGGTGAGCTTGGGCATCCACTCCTTGAGCCACGTTTCGCGCGCCTGCTGGACCTCGCCCGCGGCGCCGCCGTCGCGAGAGCGGCCGCCCAGCAGATCCTTGGCCGCGTCGATGAACTGGCGCAGGACCAGCTTGGCGTCGCCGAGGATCGGATGGTCGGCGGTGTAGTTCTTGTTGAGATCGCGCTCGTCGTTCGTGGCGTGGATGATGGTCTTCCCCGCCGGGATGTTCGAGGCCATGCCGTGGCGCGTGAAGCTGCAGCCGATGCCGAGCACGACGTCGGCCTGCGACAGGAAATGATGGGACGGGCCGGACATGACGCCGCCGCCACCGGTGCCGAGGGCCAACGGATGATCCTCGGGAAAGGCACTCTTGCCCTCGAGCGTGGTCATGACGGGAATTTTTAGAAATTCGGCAAGCTCGAGGAGCTCGGGGCAGGCCTCGGCGTACATCACCCCCTGGCCTGCGTGAATGATGGGCTTCTTCGCCTCGAGCAGCACGCGCGTCGCCGCCGCGACGTCGCGCGCGTCGCCGGATGGGCGCGTGGCCTTCACCGGCTTGTACTGGAGCGCGATCTGGTCGGCGACCTCGGCCACCGCCACGTCGGCGGGGATCTCGACCATGACCGGGCCGCCGCGGCCCATCTTCAACAGATTGAAGGCGCGCCGCATGACCTCCCCGACCTGCTCGGGTTGATTCAACGTCTCGACCCACTTCGTCACCGATGCGTAGGTGCGCGCCGAGCTGAAGAGCGGGAACACCTGGGCGCGATCACGCTGGTGGCCGAGCGGCAGCACGAGGATCGGGACCGAGTCGGAGTACGCCGTGGCGACGCCGGCGAAGGCGTTCTCGGCGCCGGGCCCGTACTGCATCGCGAACACGCCGAGACGCCGGCCGTTAGTGGTCCGGCTGAAGCCGTCGGCGATACCGACGCCGACGCGCTCCTGGCGGCAGAGCACCGGCCGGATCCCCGCGGCGGCCGCCGCGTCGATCACCGGTGTCGTCGGATACGTGCTGAGGAACTCCACGCCTTCGCGCTTCATGATCTCGGCGATCGCGTCGACGATCTTCATTCCCGGTCTCCTTTGGAGAAGGGGGCTCCGCCCCCCTCTCGACTCCCCTGCGAACACGCGATGCGTGCCTTAAGGCGCGAGGCCGAGCGCCTGGCGGCCGAATTGTTCTGCGATGAGGTCCCAGCTGAGCGCGGCGTGATGGGAAGCGCCGTGGGCGTCGCGATGGCAGCGCTGGATCGGCTCGGCATCGAGCACCGCGCGCGCGCCGCTGGCTTCGAACAAGCGATCGACCGCGCGGACGCAGAGCCGCGCGATGAAGGCCTTGTCCCGACGGTAGCGGATGCGGTCGAGCTCGCTGAACCCTTCCCCGCGCGCCGCCCGGTCGAGGATCTCGCGGATGTCCTGCCGATGCAGCGCTCGCGCTGCGTCCACTTCGGCCGCGGCTTCCGCCAGCCGGAGCTGCAGGGCGACCGAGTCCGCCGTGCGGCCCGGGCCGGACCCGCGCTGAGCACGCGCGGTGAACTCGTCGATCGCGCCCTGGGCGATGCCGATGAGCGGAGCGGCCAGATCCCACCCGGCCAGACATCTGAGCGGGGCGCGATAGCTGAGTCGGCCGTGGAGCTCCCAGCCCGTCATCTCCTCGGCGCCGCACCGGTCCGGGTCCACGATCCGATGCGACGGCACGAACGCGTCCTCGATCACGATGTCCTTGCTGCCGCTCCCCCGCATGCCCGACGCGAACCACGTGTCGAGGATCTGGTAGTCCGATCGCGGCAACAGGAGCCAGCTCATTCCGCTGGGGCGCGGACCGAGAACGGCCACCATGACCCAGGTGGCCGCGTCGCAACCGCTCGAGAACCCCCACCTCCCCGACACCTTGAACCCGCCGCTCGCCGGCTCGATCTTGCCGCTCGCCGGGTTCAGGCCGCTCGAGAACAGCGTGTCCGGACCGGTCGCGAAGAACTCCTCCTGACATCGCTCGGGAAAATGACCGAGCCACCAGTTGTGCGCTGTCCAGAGCGAGTAACACCAGGCGGTCGATCCGCAGCCGCGGCCGAGCTCGAAGCCGGCCTCGAAAGCCGTGTCCACCTCGACGTCGTGGCCGCCGTACCGGCGCGGGTTGCCGATCCGGATCAAGCCCGACGCGCGGAGATCCTGGACACTTTCAGGGAGGACCTGCCTCAGCTCCTCCGTGCGCGCCGCGCGCTCCTTGAAAACGGGAACGAGATCGGCGGCTCGACGAAGCAGATCTTCCCGGGTCAGGGGCGACGGGGCGACCCCGGCGGGCGAGGATTTTCCTGGGCTCACGGCGCCCCCATGCTACGCCCCGTCGGGATCAGAAGGCGAGCCCCATCGCCCTGGCCAGGAACCGCATCAGCGGCGCCTCGCGCCGGCAGGCGGCGACGAAGCGGGTGGGAAAGTCCGGCGCGCAGGCCTGGCGCTCGCTGAATCGCGCGCCCGAGGTGAAAGACAGCCGCTTGAGATCGTCGATCAGCGGATGGTCGGGATCGAAGCCGCGCGGCGGGCGCTTCAGGGACGCCTCGTCGTGCCTGAGGCCTCCACGCTTGGCCACCTTCCAGGCGCGAGGGTCCTTCACGATCGTCGTGCGGACCGCGCGGAGCGCGTCGGCGCCCGGATGCCAGATGCCCGCGCCCATGAACACCTCACCGGGCTCCAGGTGAAGATAGTAGCCGGGTGTTTCGAAGTCCCTCGGCGCATTCAGACCGAAGTGGATCCCGACATTGGTCTTGTACGGCGTCTTGTCGCGGCTGAAGCGCGTGTCGCGGTAGATCCGCATCAGCGAGCCGCCCGAGGGCCGCGGGTCGACCACGAGGTGCCGGCTGATCCGGGCGAGCGGCGCCGCGATCGAGGCAATGAACGCGAGCATCGGATCACGCACCTCGGCCAGGTACCGGTCCTTGTTCGCGTTGAACCACACGCGGTCGTTGTGGCGCCGAAGCTCGCCGAGGAAGGCGAAGAGGTCGCGGGAGACTTGTGTCATACGCGCTCAGACCGCGCGGTGCAAGCCGCCGTCGACGTGGATGCGTTCGCCGGTGATGTAACGCGCCTTGGGCGAGCACAGGAACGCGGCGAGGAACGCCAGGTCGGCGGGGTCGCCGAAGTAGCCGAGCGGGATGTTCCGCGCGAACTCGGCCTGGCTCTCCGCCGTCGGGTGCAGGCGCTCGTCGATCTGTTCGCTGTGGATGCGCCCGGGCGAGAGGCAGTTGATCGTGATTCCGTGGCGCCCGATCTCGCGGGAGAGTCCCTTGGCCCAGGCGTGGACGCCCGCCTTGGCAGCCACCGCGGCGTTGACGCTCGACGGCTCGGCGCTACCGGTGACGCAGAGGATGCGACCCCAGCGCCGGTCGATCATCCCCGGCAGCAGCGCCTGGGTCGTCCGGCGCACCGCGGTGAAATTGATCGAGAACGATTCGTCCCAGGCCGCATCGGGCGAGTCCCACGGGATCGGGCGCGAGCCGCCGGCGTTGTTGATCAAGATGTCGACGCGCCCGTAGGCCGAGATCGCGGCGTCGCGAATCCGCGCGGCGGCGTCCGGCTCGTGGAGGTCCAGCGGCAGCGCCAGCGGGCGCGGCCCGCCCGACTGCTCGATCTCGTCTTGTAGGGTCGTGAGCAGCTTGGCGCGCCGGGCAACGATGACCGTACGCACGCCCTCGCCGGCCAGCACCCTGGCGATCTCGCGCCCGAGTCCGACGCTGGTGCCGGTGACGACGGCGATCTTGCCGCTCAGCTCGAGGTCCATCGCGACCTCCGCGAGAGATCTATGAGGCTTCCGACGATGCCCTTGGGCAGGAAGATGATGAACAGGATCAGCAGCACTCCATAGACCAGATTGTCCCAGCCGACCGCGCGAGTGCCGAACCCGATTCTCAGGATTTCGGCGAGCAGGATCGTGATCACCGCGCCGATCGTCGGACCGAGAGAAACGTAAATGCCCCCGACGACGACGGCGAAGACCATCTGGAGCGAGACCGAGATGCCGCTGACCGTGTCGGGCGAGATGAACATCTGGTACTGGCAGTAGAGCGCTCCCGCGAGGGCGGTCATGGTGGCGCTCAGCACGGTGATCTTGAGCTTCTCGGCGGTCACGTGGACCCCGGTGGCGGCCGCGGCATCCTCGTCCTCGGAGATCGCCTCGAGCGCATAGCGAAGCATGCTTCGGTCGACGCGGTTCCAGATGAAGAGGCCGGCGGCCCACACCGCGAGGGCGATCAGATACCATGTCGTCTTGTCGCTGAACTGGAAGGCCCACAGCGAGCTGCCGCCCTGATAGCGCTCGGGCGTGTAGCCGAGCGAGCCGCCGGTGTAGTCGCGCGTCGCGGTGATCACCTGGAGCACGATGCCCGAGAGCGCCAGGGTGACCAGCGCGAAGTAGTGGCCGGTGATCCGGAATCGGAAGCAGGGATACGCCACCAGGGCCGCCAACGCCGCGCTGGCGGCGACGGCCAGCGGGACGCCGACCCAGGGGCTGAGGTGACCGTAGTTCCACACGAGCGCCGTGACGTAGGCGCCGACGCCCATGAAGCCGCCGTGCCCGAGGGAGACCAGGCCGAAGCGGCCCATCACCGACCAGGAGGTATACGCGAACGACCAGATGAGGATGACGATCAGGATGTGAAGCGGATACGGGGAGCGGTAGACGAACGGCAGCGCGACGAGCGCCGCGCCGGCCACCCACGGCAGATAGCGGGTCACGAACGCCGCGCCATCAGGCCCGCGGGCCGTACGAACATCATCACGATGAAGAAGGCGAACGCGAACACGTACCCCCACTCGAGGTCGAGGTAGAGACCTCCAACCGAGATGATCTCGGCGAACACGAACGCGGCGACGAACCCGCCGCCGAAGTTGCCGAGGCTGCCCAGCACGCAGATCAGGAACGTGATCGGCCCGAACGTCAGCCCAACGAAGGGATGGACGTCGTACTGCAGCACGAGGAGGCACGCGGCGAGGCCGGCCAGCGCGCCGCCGAGCCCCGAAGTGATCAGGTAGATCCGGCGCGTGTCGACGCCCATGAGCGGCATGATCTGGCGGTCCTGCGCGATCGCGCGGATCGCGGTTCCCGTGTAGGTGCGGGTCAGCAAGAGGTACACCAGCACCATCGCGATCAGCGCGGCGCCGAAGGCCAGCAGACGCGAATAGCTGACGAACATCCCCGCCACCTTCAGCACCGGCAGACGCAGCCCGAGGTTCTTGAACTCGATGCCGAACAGGACGGTCGCGGCCGACTGCAGGAAGAAGAGGACACCGCCGGTCGCCAGGAGCTGATTGATCGGCGCCGCGCCGAGGAGCGGGGCGATCACGAGCGTGTGCAACACGAGCCCGAGGACGCCGACGCTCACGATGCAGATGGCCGCCGCCAGCACGATCGGCGCGTGGTAGACCGTGTAGAGGAAGTACATCCCGTACATGCCGAGCATGATGAGCTCGGCGTAGCAGATCCAGACGACGTCGATGACCCCGAAGACGAGGTTGAGGCCCAGTGACAGCAACGCGAGGACGCCGCCGAGCAAGAGCCCGTTGATCACCGCCTCGAGCAGGAAGATGTCGAAGATACCCAGGGCGCGGCCTCCTCGCTCAGACTCCGAGATACGCCTGGCGGATGCTGTCGCTCGCCAGCAGCTCGGCGGCGCCCCCGGCGGTGTGGATGCGGCCGGTCTTGAGCAGGTACGCGCGATCGACCACGCGGAGCACCTGCTGCACGTTCTGCTCGACGATCAGCACGGTCAGGCCGCTGGCGCGGATGCGATTGACCAGCTCGAACACCTGCTCGACGAGAACCGGCGCCAGCCCTGCGGACGGCTCGTCGAGGAGGAGCAGCTTCGGCTCGGACATCAGCGCGCGCCCGATCGCGCACATCTGCTGCTCGCCCCCCGACATGCTGCCGGCGAGCTGGTGGCGGCGCTCGCGCATCCGTGGGAACAGCTCGTAGACGACCTCGAGCTGGCGGCGGAACTTGGGGCGCGCGGCCGGCACGAAGCCGCCCATCTTCAGATTGTCCTCGACCGTCATCCGCGGAAACAGGCGGCGACTTTCCGGGACGTGGGCCACACCGAGCTCGACGATCCGATGCGCTGGAGTGGCCGCCAGATCGACGCCTTCCATGACGAGCGTTCCGGAAGTCGGCCGGATCAGGCCGGAGACGACCCGCATCAACGTCGTCTTGCCGGCGCCGTTTGGACCGATGACGCCGACCGCCTCGCCGCGACGCACCTCGAGTGACACGTCGAACAGCGCCTGGAAGGTTTCGTACCCGGCGCGAACGGATTTCAGCTCGAGCATGCGCGCGGCCGGTCCGGTCAGGTGCGGGTGGCCGCCGCGGCCGCCGACACCGCCGCCGCGCGGGTGCCGAGATAGACCTCGATGACACGCGCGTCGCTCGCGACCCGCGCGGGTAGACCCTCGGCGATCTTCTCGCCGTGATCGAGCACCATCACGCGATCCACCACGCGCATCAAGACCCCCATGATGTGCTCGACCCAGATGATGGTGACGCCGAGCTCCCGGCAAATCCGACGCAGTAGCTCGGCGGCCTGATCCATCTCGTGCTCATCAAGGCCGCTGAGACTTTCGTCGGCGAGCAGCAGCTTCGGCTCGGTGGCGAGCGCCTTCGCGAGCTCTAGCTTCTTCAGCGCGGCCGCCCCGAGGCCGTCCACCATGGTCGCGCGGTCGGTCGGTAGCCCGACAAGCCCGAGCGCGCGTTCCGCCGCCTCGAAGGCCTTCGCCCGCGAGTGTCGACCCTGGCCGAAGTAGCCCGCGAGCACGACGTTGTCGAGGAGCGAGAGTCGACGGAACGGCCTGGGAATCTGAAACGTGCGGCCGATCCCGAGATTGATGATCCGGTACGGCGGTTGCCCGGCGATCTCGCGACCCTCGAAGCGGATCGAGCCGGCGTTCGGCGCCAGCGTGCCAGAGAGCATGTTGAAGATCGTGCTCTTGCCGGAGCCGTTCGGGCCGATCAGGCCGAGAATCTCGCCCTTCTCGACCCCGAACGACACGCTGTTGACGGCCGTAAAGCCACCGAAGCGCTTGGTGAGGCCCTGGACGGCTAGCAAGTAGCTATGTCGCGAGGCTCATTGCGCCGCGTACGGCGACGTGCCGGGCAGCGGCAGGACCGGCTCGCGCTGCTGCTGGCTCTTGGGCCATACGAGATAGGGCTTGTCGTCGACGTACTGGAGAATCACCGGGAAGGCGCGATCGTTCTGGCCCGCCATGGGTCCGCTCTCGCCCTCGAATTTCACGCCGAATCCGAGCATGGTGCCACCCTCCGGGAGATCGACCTCGAGCGCCGCCTTCCGCAGCGCTTCGGCATCGATGCCGCCATGCTTCTTGATGGCGCGCGGCAACACTTCCGACATGAACACGTACGTGTTGCTGGCCGACATGCCCACGTGCGCCGAGCGCACCTGTGTGCCGGGCCGAGCCTTCTCGTACTCCTCCCCGACCATCTTGATCATGGCCGGCAGCGGGGCGCGCAGAGACTTCTCGTTGGTGAGCCAGATCGAGATCGGGTCGACATTGAAGAAGTAATTGACGTCGCGGCCGAGCGACTCTTTCAGCTTGTCGTAGACGCCGTAGCCGGCGCCGTGGCCGATCAGCGCACTGAAGCGAAGCCCCTGCTCGCGGGCCTGACGGAGGAACAGCGTGATGTCCGGGTTGTAGCCGGTGTGGAAGATGACGTCCGGGCGGCCGCGCTTGAGCTTGGTCACCAGCGCCGACAGATCCGGGGCCGTCGCAGAATATCCTTCCTTCAGCACGATGTTGAAGCCGGCCTTCTTGGCGCCTTCCTCGTTGCCCCGCGAGACGTCGACGCCATAGGCGCCGTCCTCGTGGATGATCGCGACCCGCAGATCCTTGGGCTCACGGCCGAGCTTGCTCTTCGCGTTCTGGGCGAGAAAGTCCGTCGACATCAGCCCGAACTGCTTGCCGCTCGGCTGCGTCCGGAAGACGTACTTCAGGTGACGATTCTCCAGCACGGCCGAGGAGATGCAGGTGGTGATCCACATGAACTTCTTGAGCTGCTCGACCCGCGCAGCCGCCGGCACGCACTGCGCCGACGAGTAGAAGCCGAGCAGCATGTCGACCTTCTCCTGCTCGATCAGCCGCACGGCCTCGTTGATGGCGACGTCGGGCTTGCTCTGGGCGTCGGCGTACACCGCTTCGATCTGATAGCCCTCGACGCCGCCCTTCTTGATGAAGTAGTCGATCATGATCTTGGCGCCGAGCGCGTGGAGCTCGGAGCCGCCGCCCGCGAGCGGGCCGGTGTAGTCATAGATGACGCCGATCTTCAGCTTCTTGCCCTGCGCCGGCGCGTCCGATGCCAGCGCGAGACCCAGCACCACCGCCAGCGCGACCAGCCCACACGCGACGCGCATCGGTCCGTTCCGAAACATGAAAGCCTCCCAAGCGAGCGTGGATCGGCAGCCGCGGGCATTAGAAGTTGGTCGTCCAACAATGTCAAGGGCCGCACCGGACGGCGGGTCGTGATACCGTTCGGGATCATGAGCGCGCCACCTTCCGCTCGCGACGTTCCCGGCGGCGGCTACCGCTTCCTGCCGGGCATCGCGCCGTTCTCGTCGGGCGCGGTGGCGTCGTCAGGCTACCAGGTCGTCCACGCGACCCTCCGCGCGCCCCTCCCCTGGCGCGACGGCTTCGCGCTCATCGACCGCCACCTCCACGCCGAGGGCCGGCCGCGCGCGGCGCTGTGCGCCATCGAGCTGCGGAGCCCGGCGCCGTTCAGCTTCGAAGGGTTCGATGCGTTCAACGCCGGATATCGCGCGCTGCTGACGGACTGGAAGCTCCTGGTCGACGGCGAGAATCCGATCGCTCGCACGAACGTGGCCCCGGTCGTCGGTGCCCCGACGGAGCCCTCGCTCTACGGCTTCGGCTATACGATTCCGGGCGGGACGCCGCGTCCGACCTTCATCGTGGCCGGCGCGGGCGAGATGCGCGAGCGCGGCGTCGGGGTCGAGGGAATCGTTCGCCATGGCGAGACCTCGGCCGCGGCGATGCGCGAGAAGGCGGCGCACGTGATGGCGATCATGCAGGCGAGGCTCCACGGCCTGGGCGTCGCATGGTCGGACGTGACCACGATCGACATCTATACCGCGCAGCCGATCGAGCCGTTCCTCGCCGACACCGTCCTGGTCCCGGCGGGCCCCTCCGCGATCCACGGCGTGCGCTGGTTCCCGAGCCGCCCGCCCATCGTCGGCCTCGAGTACGAGATGGACCTGCGCGGCGTCTTCCGCGAGCTGCTGGTTTAGCCTCCGACCTTTACGCCCGCGAGGCGCTCGAGCACCTGGATGATCGCCGTGCCGTCCTGCTTGCCGAGCCCGGCGGCGCGCGCCATCTGGTAGACCTGCTGGCTCACGTTGGCGAGCAAGAGCGGCGCACCGAGCTGCTTCGCGAACGCCGTCTCGAGCTCCTGGTCCTTGAAGGAGATGTCCACCGTGCCGGCCGGTGAGAAGTCACGCGCCAGCATGCGCGCCGCGCCGCGCTCGAACGCCGAGCTCGTTCCAGTGCTGACCCGTACGACCTCGTAGATCGTCCGCGGGTCGAGCCCGGCCTTGACGCCCAGCACCAGCGCCTCGGCCACGGCCACCATGTTCACCTGGACCAGCATGTTGTTGACGAGCTTCATCGCCAGCCCCTGCCCGAGCGTGCCGACGTGAAAGATCTTCGTGCCCATGGCCTTGAACAGATCCCGGCAGGCTTCGAACGTTTCGGGGGCGCCGCCGACGATGATCGAGAGCTCGCCGGACTGCGCGCGCTCGGTACCGCCGCTCACCGGCGCGTCGAGCATCGCCACGCCGCGCGCGCCGAGCAGGTCGGCCAGGCGCCTGGCCACGAGCGGATCGATCGTGCTCATGCTGATCACGATGTGACCCGACTTGGCGCTGCGGATGATGCCGCGCTCACCGGCGATCACCGCTTCCGCCTGTGCCGTGGTCTCCACCATCGAGATCGTGCGATCGGCGGCGACGGCCACGCGCTCGGGCGACTCTGCCACCGTCGCGCCGCGCGCGCGCAGGGGCTCGATCTTCGCGGGATCGATGTCGTGGACGATCAGCGGAAAGCCTTGCTTCGCGAGGTTCAGCGCCATCGGCCGCCCCATGTTGCCCAGTCCGATGAATCCTACGACTCCAGCCATCGTGCCCTCCCTGGCCCGTCAAGGTAGTCGTCGCGTCCCGAACAGTCAACACGCGTTTCCGTACGACCAGCGCATTCTTACTCGATAAGAATTACGCGGTTGCGCCCACTCGCGTGACGAGATCGCCTTCGATGCGACGGAGCGCTGATGTCATGGCGAGATCGGCGACGGCGCGAGTGCTCGCACGCGTGGCACGTCTCTTGCCGTTCAACTGCCGGGAGGACGACCCGATGATCTGGAAAGGGCACGTCAGCTTCGGACTCGTGAACATCCCGGTCGCCCTTCATCCGGCCGTGACCAGGGACGAGCTGGATTTCACCCTGCTCGACAAGAAGGACATGTCCCCGATCGGCTATCGCAAGGTCAACAAGCGAACGGGCGAAGAGGTGCCGGCCAACCGGATCACGCGAGGGTTCGAGCATCCCAAGGGCCGCTACGTGATCGTCAGCGACGAGGATCTGCGGCGGGCGAGCCCGGAGCGCACGCAGCGGATCGACATCCTGTCGTTCGCCGCCCCGGAGGACGTCGACCCGATGTACTGCGATCACCCGTACTACCTGGCGCCGACCGCCAAGTACGAGAAGGGCTATGCACTGCTGCGCGAGGCGCTTCGCCGAAGTGGGCGGGTCGCGATCGCAACCGTGGTGGTGCGGACCCGACAGTACCTGGCCACGGTCGGCGTTCACGGATCCGTCCTGGTGCTGATCCTCCTGCGCTATGCGTCGGAGCTTCGAGACCCGAAGGCCCTCGGCCCGCCCTCGGACAATCTGAAGGCCCTCGGCATCAGCGCGAAGGAGCTCCGGATCGCGGAGCAGCTCATCCGCGACATGACCGACTCGTGGGACCCGACGAAGTATCAGGACGAATATCGCCGCGAGGTCCTGGCGTTCATCCGCGAGCGGGCCAAACGGGGCGACGTCGAGGAGGCTCCCGCGCCGGCCCGGCCGAAACGCGAGAAGGGCGAGGTCATCGACCTCATGGAGCTTCTCAAGCGCAGCGTGGCGAGACGCGGTCACGCGTCGGCGGGCAGGCGGCGGTCACAGCCCAGAGCGCGCCGATCGGCCTGAGGAAGCGTCGACCGCGATGAGCGATACGAGCTGGCTGATCGTCGCCGTGATCACCGGCACGCTGTTGGTCGTGGGCTGGGTGTCGCGCGAGGTCGCGATCCATCGCCGCCGCCGACAGCCTCGATAGACCGACAGCGTCGATCGAGAGGAGGCGAACGAATGACTCCGATAGTTGGCATTTTCGTCGATAGAGCTTCGGCCGAGCGCGCCGTCGGCAACCTGCGCGCCGTTGGCATTTCCACGAAGAGCATCCACGTCCTGGTTCCCGGAACGTCCGAGCCACTGGTGTCGAGGGTGCCCACGAGCGAGGCCGAGCAGCCGGGTATGGGCAAGGCGATCGGCGGCGTGCTCGGCGGAGCCGTGGGCGTTGCGACCGGCGCCGAGCTCGGGGCGGCCGCCGCCGCGAGTGCCTTGCTGCCGGTGGCGGGTCCGGCGATCGCGATCGGGATCGTCGGCGCCGTGCTGCTGAGCCTCGGCGGTGCGGCGGTGGGCGGCGCGCTGGAGAACGCGCTGGCCGATGGTCTGCCGAAAGACGAGCTCTTCGTCTACGAGGACGCGCTGAGGCGCGGCCACTCGATCGTGGTCGTCGTGCCCGCCGATGCCGACGAGCACGAGCGGGCGGTGGCGGTGCTGGAAGGCTCGGGCGCCGAGAGCGTGGACGCCGCCCGCGAGCGGTGGTGGATCGGTCTTCGCGACAGCGAGGCGTTCGAGTATCGCGCCGAGGGGCTCGACTTCCAGCGCGACGAGGCCGTCTACCGCGAAGGGTTTGAAGCCGCCCTCTCGTTCGAGACGCACGACCGGTCGTCGCAGGCCATCGAGGTGCTTTTGAGAGAGCGGTACCCGGCGACCTACCGCGAGCCCGCGTTCCGCCGCGGGTACGACCGGGGACGCACCTACTACCGGCGACTCCTGGAGGAGAGCCGGCGCAACGAGGGATGAGCCGCCCCGGGAACCTACGAAGGACTCGAGAAGATCCGGAGCTTGAGTCGCCGGGGGACCCAGGCCGCGAGGACGCGGGCGGCGCGCGCGATACGCTCGAGCGACTCCGGGCTGCCGGGCCAGTACTTGAGCACGAGGCCGCGGTCGACGAAGTTCAGCATCCCGTCAATCAGGATCGCCGCGACGAAGACGTCGTCGAGGTAGCCCAGGACGGGCACGAAGTCGGGGATCAGGTCGACGGGCGAGACGAGATACAGGACGGCGGCGCCCAGCGCGATCTTGGCGGCTTTCGGCAACACCGGGTCGAGAGCGAGGCCGCCGATCGTGCGCACGATGTCCGGGAGCGCGCGCAGAAGCGCCCTCACCCCTCGAGGCTCTCGGCGACGAGCTCGCTCACGTCCTTGACGGCCAGCGTCTCCTCGGCGCCCTTCACCTTGCGGCCGAGGTCGATCATGGCCAGGCAGAAGGGGCAGCCCGTGCCCACCATGTCGACCTTGGCCTCGAGCGCCTCCTCGACGCGAATCAGGTTCACGCGCTTCTCGGCCTTCACTTCCATCCACATGTGACCGCCGCCTCCGCCGCAGCAGAGGCCGCGCTCGCGATTGCGCGGCAGCTCGACGACCCTCAATCCCGGGACGGACTTCGCGACGTTGCGTGGCGCTTCGGTGAGGCCGTTGTAGCGCCCGAGATAGCACGAGTCGTGGAACGCCAGGGTGGCGTCGAGCGGCTTTCGCGGCTTGATGCGCCCGTCGGCGATCAGCTGCTCGATGACCTGGGAATGATGCAGCACCTCGTAGGTCCCGCCGAACTGCGGGAACTCGTTCTTGATCGTGTTGAAGCAGTGCGGGCAGTGCGTGATCACCTTGCGGAATGTGTACTGCCTCGCCGCGTCGACGTTCTCCTGCGCGACGGTCTGATAGAGATACTCCTCGCCCAGGCGCCGGCCGACCTCGGCGTGACAGCGCTCTTCCTGCATCACCCCGAAGCTCACGCCGGCGGTCTTGAGGATCTTCACGACCGAGCGGGCGATCGCCTGATTGCGCCGGTCGTACGAGGCCGAGCAGCCGACCCAGTAGAGGTACTCGACCTCGCGGCCCGGCTCCATCAGCGGGACCTCGAGGCCCTGGGCCCACGCCAGGCGTTCCCCTGCCGGCAGCCCCCACGGGTTCCCCGCCCGCTGGATGTTCTGGAGCGACTGGGGCGCCGTCGAGGGCAAGGCGCCCTCCGAGAGGGTCAGATAGCGCCGGAGGTCGATGATCGTGTCGACGATGTCGATGAAGGCCGGACACTCCTCCACGCAGGCCATGCAGGTCGTGCAGGCCCACAGCTCGTCGGCCTTGATCAGCTCGCCGTGGATCGGACCCGGCAGGGCCCCGTGCATGTGACGCTTGAGCTTCACGATGATCTGCTTGGGCGAGAGCGCCGTGCCCGACATGTAGGCGGGGCACGCCGCCTGACAGCGGCCGCACTCGACGCAGGCGTCGAAGTCGAGCCGCCGCTTCCACGAGAATTCCTCGAGCTTCGAGATCCCGAGCGATTCCGCTTCCTCGATGTTCCTGATCGGCGCGATCGCGCCGCGCGGTCCGAGCTTCGAGAAGAAGATGTTGAGGGGCGTCGTCAGGAGATGCACGAAGTACGAGAACGGAATGACCGCGATAAAGGCGAGCGCGACTACCGCGTGGAAGAGCCAGGTCGCCACGTGGAGCCCGCGCAGCGCGTCTGGTGTCAGCCCGAGCGCCACGAGGCCGCGGCCGAGCGCCCAGCCGACCGGCGACCACGGCGCCCACCAGGGCTCGACCACCGCGAGCCGGCACGCCTCCATGACGAACCCGCTCACGTTGATCACGAACAGGAGCGCCAGCACCCACGCGAAGCGCGCGGTCGCATCGACGCGCGCCGGCCGCTGGACGAACCGCCGCCAGACCGCCATGCCGAGTCCGATCACGAAGAAGAGCCCGAACATGTCGAGCACGGTCTCGTAGAAGAGGTAGAACGGCCCTTTCAGGAGCTTGTAGCCGAACAGGGGGAGCGTGACGTCCCAGTCGAGCGTGGCCAACACGGTGCCCATGAACAGCGCGAGGAAGCCCCAGAACATGATCGCGTGCATGACGCCGGGATAGGCCTGCGTGAGCGTGCGCACCTGGCCGAGGGCGTGAGTCAGGACCAGGCCG
>WNGJ01000452.1_pt1 | contig 37037 bp, 34 predicted proteins | sample 5400611 | NCBI WGS metagenome assembly WNGJ01 (sample SAMN13153375, study PRJNA577476) | soil metagenome | isolation source: 40 cm soil or saprolite under Garry oak tree replicate 1 | place: USA:California | collected 2016-06-15
GCGAAAACCGCGGTCACCGCCAGCGCGAGCCATGCCAAACCGGTCATCGGCCTGCCGGTACAGTAAGTCCAGAGGGGGTCATGAAATGCGTCTGGTTGCCACTGAGTACGTGAGTGTCGACGGCGTGATGGACGAGCCGGGCAAGTGGTCTTTTCCGTTCTGGAGCGAGGAGTCCTCGAAGTTCAAGGAAGAGGAGCTTTTCGCCACCGACGCGCTGCTTCTCGGCCGGCTGACCTATGAAGGGTTCGCCGCGGCGTGGCCGACCATGAAAAACACCGGCGAGTTCGGCGAGCGCATGAACAGCATCAAGAAGTACGTCGTGTCCAGCACGCTCAAGAATCCGGCGTGGACCAACACGACGGTCATCGCAGCCGATCCGGTCGAAGTGATCAAGAAGCTGCGCGCCCAGCCGGGCAAGGATCTGCTGCTGTCCGGCAGCGGCACTCTCGTGCGGTCTTTGATCCCGCACGACCTGATCGATGAATTTCGCCTGATGGTCTACCCCATCGTGCTGGGGAAGGGCAAGCGGCTCTTCGACGGCGACGAGCCGGAGCGGGTGCTTCAGCTCACGGGCGTGAAGCAGTTCCCGACGGGCGTGACCGTCCTGTCGTACGTGCCGAAGCGCTAACGCGCGGCTTTTAGCGCTGCCTTGATGTCCGAGACCCCCATGTAGACGGTGGCGCGCTTGCCGCCCCCCGGCCCGGCGTAGACGTAGTGGATGTTGACGCCGGCGGCACCGAGCTTCTTTGACACCTTGCCCAGCGTGCCCGGGTTGTCGGTCAGGGTCACCGCCAGGACCTCATCTTCCGAAGCTTCCCAGCCCATCGATGAGCAGACCTTCTTGGCCGCGGCGGTCTTGTCGACCACCACGCGCACCGAGCCGCGACCGCCTTCGGTGGTCGCCATCAGGGCGCGGATGTTTACCTTCTTGGCGCCCAGGGCAGCGCCGATCTCACCCAGGCGGCCCGGCTGGTCAGAAACCCAGATCGTCAACTGCTTAGCTCGCGGCATCTATCCCACCTCTCAGCAAAATCCCGGCGCGTGCCGGCGGAAATTTCGAACGCTAGCGTAGCCGCGAACGGTCGACCGTGGACGGTCCAGGGTCTGGATTCGACGCCCCCACCTAGCCTCCCCACAGGGTGGGGAGGGACTTTTGGATTCGACGTCCCCACCTAGCCTCCCCAGACGGTGCGGAGGGACTAGTCTGAGATCGATGACCGCGACTGCCTGGAACGTGAAGACCATCGAGGAGTTTCATGCCAAGAAGGGTCTTGGCGTGGGCCCGTGGCGCGACAACGTGCTGTTGCTCACCGCGAAGGGAGCCAAGAGCGGCGTCGACATCACCACGCCTCTTGTCTATCGGAAAGACGGCGACCACTACGTCGTCGTAGCGTCGAAGGGCGGCGCGCCGCAGCATCCGCAATGGCTGCACAACCTCGAAGCCAATCCCATCGTCGAGATCGAGGTCGCCAGCGACGGTGGCACCGAGGCCTTCAAGGCAAAGGCGACGCCGATCATGAGCGGGCCCGAGCGCGACCGGCTGTTCGACCACCTGATCGGGGTTTGGCCGAGCTTTCGCGACTACCAGCAGCGCACGGAGCGGACGATCCCGGTCGTGGTGCTGGAGCGTGTCGCTGACTGATAGGCTCCCGGCGTGAGCAGCGCCCTGCCGCCGGGAACGCAGGTTTCAGCGGACGGCAAGTGGTACTGGGACGGCAGCAAATGGGCACCTGTGACTGCGCCGGCTATGACGCAGCCCGCGTACCCACCGGCTTACGCCTACCCGTACGTCACACAGCGCACGAACAGCATGTCCATCGCCTCATTGGTGAGCGGCATCCTGGCCTGGCTGCTCTGCCCCTTTCTCGGAGGGGTCCTGGCAGTGATCTTCGGGCACGTGGCCCGAAACCAGATCAAGCAGTCGGGCGAGGCCGGCGGGGGGATGGCGATCGCCGGGCTCGTGCTCGGTTACGCCAACCTTGGCGTGACGGTGCTCGGGTTCATTGCCTGGATCTTCCTGGTCGTGGGGGCTGCGTTTCTCGGGGCAATGATTCCCTCCGTCAGCCCGACGCCCTAGTCGTGTCATGAGCGACTGCTGTACGCCGAAGGGATATCGGTGGGTCTTCAGCGAGAGGTCGGCTCGGGCAGAGGCGAAGCGGTATCGACGCAAAGGCCTTGACGCGACGTCGCGGCGGATCTTCGACGTTGTGAAGAAGGAAGGCGTCGAGGGCCGTACGGTGCTGGAGGTCGGCGGCGGCATCGGCGCGATCCAGATCGAGCTGCTGAAGGCCGGCGCCGCGCGCGCGATCAGCATCGAGCTCACGCCGACTTATGAAGACGAGGCCGCGGCCCTTCTCCGCGAGGCGGGCCTGGAGGAGCGGGTCGAGCGCCGCATCATGGACTTCGCCGCCGCCGGCGCCGCAGTCGAAGGCGCGGACATCGTGATCATGAACCGCGTCATCTGCTGCTACCCCGACATGCCGCGCCTGGCGGGCGCCGCCTCCGACCATGCACGCGAGCTGCTCGTGATGAGCTTTCCGAAACGGACGTGGTGGATGCGAATCGCGATGCTTCTCGGCAACGCGGTCCTTGGCGTGACCCGGCGCGAGTTCCACATCTTCCTGCACCCGCCCAAGAGCATCCTCGCGACCTCCGAGCAGCACGGCCTGCGCGCGGTTCTCAGCGAGTCAGGCCTCGTCTGGACCGTGGCCGCCCTGCGCCGGGCCGCGTAACCACACCCGTACCGAGCCGTGTCCACCCGCCGCCTCGAGGCATTCAGCGATGGGGTGTTCGCGATCGCCGCGACGCTGCTCATCCTCAACGTGGCCGTCACCGGGCTGAAGCCGCTCGACCGCGAGCTCATCGACATCTGGCCGAGCTACGCCGCTTACGCCATCGCGTTCTTGACGATCGGCGTGGTGTGGGCCAACCACCACACGGTCATCGACCAGTGCAAGCACGTCAACCGGCTGTTCCTGATGCTCAACGTGATCTTCCTCATGCTGGTGGCCTTCTTCCCGTTTCCAACCCGGCTGCTCGCCGAGAACATCACCACCGGCGGCGCGCGCGCAGCGGCCATCGCTTACGGAGTCACAGGCGCGCTCACCGCGGTCATGTTCAACGTGATCTGGCTCTACGCGGCACGCGGCGGCCGCCTGCTGCGCCACGACGTCGACTCACGTGTCGTGGAAGGCATCACGCGAAGCTACCTACCCGGGCCGCTCATCTATCTCGCGGCCACGTTGCTGGCGCTGGTCAATCCAATCTTGAGCGCAGCCGTCTTCGCCTTCGTGCCGGTTTTCTACGTCGTGGAAAGCTCGTTCTTCAGCAGGGGCGACTGACCGAGCGGACCAACTTTGTTGGGGCAGACTGAATGCGCCGGCCCGTATAGAGGGCGACAGGAGTATGTGAAGAGCGATGCAGTTCGGGCAGCACGAGGTCGAGCTCATCCGGGACGCCAAGGGTGGCGACGGTGGCGCCTTCGCGCAGCTCCTGCGACCGGAATACGACGTGGCCTTTCGACTCGCTCTGGGACTGCTGCACGACGCCCACGAGGCTGAGGACGCGGTGCAGGAGGCCGCCTTCAAGGCGTGGCGCCGGCTGGGCAACCTGCGTGAAGGCGCGAGCCTCCGGCCGTGGTTTCTCGGCATCGTGGCCAACCAGTGCCGCGAGGTGAGCCGGAGCGCGTGGTGGTCTGTGCTCAAGGTCGAACCACCTGAAACGGAGGCTTTGGCCGCCGACCTTGTCGAGGCAATCGACCTCCGGCGCGCGCTGCGCCGGATTGGCCATGACGATCGTCTCGTTCTCGTCCTTCGCTACTTCCTTGATTTGCCGTTTGAGGAGATCGCGACGACTCTCGGCATCTCGACCAAAGCTGCCAGGTCCAGGGTCGAGCGGGCGGTGCACCGCCTGCGGCCCATAGTCCAGGTGCAGGGGGCGGCTGTCTGATGGAAGACATGAACCTTTTTGACCGGTTCCACGCGGCCTTCGACGAGGCGCCGCCCCGGGGCGCCTTCGAGCGGCTGCAGAGCGATTTGACCAAGCACTCGGCCGCGCGACGCGCGCGCCCGGCATTCCACATGAGGTGGTCTCGAATGTCACTACGACTCACCGCGGCGGTCGCCGTGGTGGTGATTGCGATCGCGCTGATCGCCGCCTACATCGCGGCGCAGCGCCCAACGGTCGGCGGCGTGCCGGCCGGTTATCCAGTCGCCGCCTACCAGTCGATGGTCCAGGCTAACTACAGCGCCTGGGGCACCACCCCCTTCAACTGCCACACCGTCACGGACTCGTCGTGTGCGACCGACCTGGCCAGCAACCAGGCGGTCCTATTGAAATGGCGAAATGAGCTCGACTCGTTTCGGACCCCGAACCAGTTCGCCGTAATCGATGCTCAGATGCGAAAGCACCTCGACGCAATGTTCCAGAAGCTCGGCATCTCGGCCACGGCCGTGAACAGCAACAACCAGAACCTGTTTGACAACGCCTTGTTCTACGGCCGCCTCGATGTCACCTGGCTCGACCATGCCGTGCATGGAATCGTCGGTTCGCACGTAGCTACATCTAGTCAGTACGTCGCACTGGTGCAAGCTCAGCGCGCGAATCTTGTGAACGGCTGCTCGAGCTGCCAGCAAGACGCAACCCTCGCTGATTGCGCGACGGTCGGCGACCCACTCTGCCCGCACGATGTCACCACCGATTCCGACTTCCTCGGCGTGATGCAGGCTGAGTTCGTGAAGACCGCGGCCCCAGCGGAATTCAGCGATCAGGGCTCGACGCTGCAGACCGATCTGGCTCAAGCCGACAACGCGCTGATGGCTGCCGGCAACGCCCTTCTCCAGAATGACTCGGTGGCGCTCAAGTCAGCTCGTGCTGCGTACCTCGACGCGATGACCACAGTCTCAGCCGACCTTCAGAGCTGAATGAAGACCGTTTCCTGATCCCCCTGGAGGTGGATGTCGAAGCGAAGGCCACCCTCACTCGCCGATGCGATGAGGGTGTGCCGGCGCTCCGGTTCGACCATCTGAAGGACCGGATCGCCGTCGAGATTCGCGTCAGGCAAGTACAGGCGAGTCGCCAGGTGGCGAAGGAGCCCGCGCGCGAAGACGAGCACGTCGAAGGAGGGCGCCTTGCGGACCGTGAAATGGAAAGCGCCTTCCCGATCCGTCCCGCAGCGGGCGAATTGGTCCCCGTCTGAGATCTCGACCACCGCATCCGGCACGGGCTCGCGTGCGCCGTCGAACACCTGGCCCTCGATGCGAACCGCCTCGTCCGAGCCCGGCGCCACAGCGTTCGCGTCGCCCTCAAATGGCATCGCGAAGCCGAAGAAGGGACCGACCGTCTGCGACGGCGTCGGAATCGTCATCGTTCGCTCGGCGTCGCGTCGCGACCGCGAAGGACGATGTTCCACCGGTAGGCGAGCGCCCATTCAGGCTCGGTGGCTTCTGGATCAAACCTCGCAACGAGCAACTCTCGTCCGCGGGCATCGGCGATCGAGTTGAGGATCGGGTCGAACGGCATGAGCGGGTCGCCCGGGAAGTACATCTGCGTCACGAGCCGGCTCGCCAGCTGCGGGCCGAACAGCGAGAAGTGCACGTGCGCCGGACGCCACGCGTTGGGGTGGTTGCGCCATGGGTAGGCGCCGGGCTTGACGGTGACGAACCGATAGAGGCCCTCCGCATCGGTCAAGCAGCGGCCGGCGCCGGTGAAGTTGGGATCGAGCGGCGCCGGATGAGTATCGACAGGATCGACGTACCGGCCCGCGGCGTTGGCCTGCCACACCTCGACCAGCGAGTGGCGCACGGGGCGTCCGTCGCTATCCAGCACACGACCGGTCAGGATGATGCGCTCGCCGAGCGGCTCGCCTCGATGCTGCCGCGTGAGGTCCGCGTCCTCAGGCTTTACCTGTACGCGCCCGAACGCCGGACCGCGCCGCTCGTGGAACCACTCATCGGGCAATCGCACCAGCTCGCGGCGCGGCGCGCGCATCTGGGTCGCGCGATACTCGGGAAAGAGATACGGAGGCTCGAAATCCGGCTCGGTCAACGCCCTTGACGAGCATTATGGCTTGGCGCACACTCGGATCGTCTGTACACGGACCATTCCCTCAGGCCTGAACAAAAGCAAGGAGTAATCAGGTGAGCAAGAGGAAGGTTTCGGCGCCATCGATCACGCGGCGCGAGATGCTCAAAGGTACCGGCGTAGTCCTTGGCGGACTCGCGGTGCCGGGTCTGCTCGAGGCTTGTCTCTCCTCCACGCCATCGTCGTCCAGCGGTTCGATCAAGATCGGATACGTCAGTCCGATCACCGGGCCTGCGGCGGGTTTCGGGGAGCCGGACGGCTACGTGCTGAGTCTGGCCAGGAAGGCGTTCCAGAACGGCATAACCATCGGCGGGAACAACTACTCGGTCGAGATCGTGTCTCGCGACGGCCAGTCGACGCCTTCGGTCGGCGCACAGGTGGCTCAGGACCTGATCGCGAGCCAGAAGGTCGACCTGATGCTCACCACCTCTACGCCGGAGACGACCAACCCCGTTGCTGCCGCGTGCGAGGCCGCGGGCGTTCCGTGCATCTCCACCGTGGTGCCGTGGCAGGCCTGGTACCTCGGACTCGGCGGCAAGATCGGCCAGTCGACGACCTTCAAATTCATCTATCACTACTGCTTCGGCGTCGAGCAGTTCTTCAACGCCTACACGCATCTCTGGTCGCAGGTATCGACCAACAAGAAGGTCGGCGTCATGTATCCGAACGACGCGGACGGCAACGCGATTCGCGGCGCGCTCGCGCCGGCGCTGAAGAGCGCGGGCTACACGATCGTCGACCCAGGCGCGTACGAGGACGGCACCAACGACTACACCGCACAGATCCAGAAGTTCATCGCCGAGGACTGCCAGATCTTCAACACCTTCCCCATTCCGCCCGACTTCGCCACGTTCTGGCAGCAGGCGCACCAGCAGGGCTACACGAAGCACGTCAAGATCGCGCAGATCGCCAAGACCGGCCTCTTCCCCTCGCAGGTGAGCTCGCTCGGCGCGATCGGCAATGGTCTGGCGTCGGGCGTGTACTGGCATCCGACCTGGCCGTACAAGTCCTCGCTCACGGGCGTGACGTGCAAGCAGCTGGCGGATGGCTACGAGTCGACCAGCGGCAAGCAGTGGAACCAGCAGCTGGGAGCGAGTCTCTCGCTGTTCGACGTCGCCGAAGCGGTGCTGAAGGCTAGCGGCGATCCCAAGAACAAAACCAAGGTTGCTGACACCGTCAAGACGCTCGCGGTGGACACGATCGTCGGCCACCTCGACTGGACAAAGCCGCCCACCTTCGCCGGCGCTCCCATACCCAATGTGCAGACCACGCCCATCATCGGCGGTCAGTGGAAGCAGGGAGTCTCCAAGTGGCCGGTCGACTTCGTGATCTGCGAGAACTCCTCCGACCCCAACGTCCCGGTCGGCGGCGCCCTGCAGCCGTATACCGCCGGATAATTCCGGACCGTGACTGAAGGCCCGGCGACGCTCGCCGCGGTCGAGGTTCGTAAGCGCTTTCGCGCGCTTTCGGTGCTGGACGGCGTCAACCTCGCGCTGAATCGCGGCGAAGCCGTCGGCGTCGTCGGACCGAACGGTGCGGGCAAGACCACGCTGCTCAACGTGCTGTCTGGTGCCCTGGCACCCGATGCGGGCGCCGTCGTGTTCAACGGCCAGGACGTCACCGCCAGAGGAGCCGCCGATCGCTGCAAGCTCGGGATCGCGCGCACTCACCAGGTACCACGGCCGTTCACCGGCATGACGGTGTTCGAGAACGTGCTGGTGGGCGCCACCGCCGGCGGGCACCGGCGCGGCGCGGACGCCTACGACCTCTGCCTGAAGGTGCTCGATCAGACCGGCCTGACTCCGCTTGCGAACCGGCGCGGCGAAAGCCTGGGCCTGCTGGAACGCAAGCGCCTCGAGCTCGCGCGTGCCCTCGCGGTCGAGCCGGTAGTGCTTCTTCTGGACGAGATCGGAGGCGGCCTCACCGACGCGGAGTCGGCGGCGCTCGTCGAAACCGTGGCGGGGCTCAAGAACGCCGGCCTCGCCGTGCTGTGGATCGAGCACATCGTCCACGTTCTCATGCAGGTGGTGAACCGCCTGGTCTGCATGGACGCCGGCAGGATCATCGCCGAGGGCCCGCCCGAGGCAGTCGTATCGCAGGCCGCGGTCATCGACGCCTACCTCGGCAATCGCGCTTGAGCCTGCTCGTTGTGGAGGACCTCGACTGCCGCTACGGATTGCTGCAAGCGGTGCGTGGTGTAAGTCTCAAGGTCGCGGAAGGCGAGACCGTCGCGCTGATCGGTGCGAATGGTGCCGGCAAATCGACGCTCTTGCGCGCGATCGCGGGGGCACACCGACCGCATGCGGGTCGGGTGAAGCTCGACGGCACGGACATAACGAGCCTTCCGCCACACACCAGGGTTCGGCGTGGCATCGCGCTGGTGCCCGAAGGCAGGCGGCTGTTCGCGGGTCTCACGGTGGAAGAGAACCTCCGCGTTGCAGCCGCGTCCAGAACCGGCGGGCGCTGGAACGTGCAAGCGGTGCTCGAGGTCTTTCCTTTCCTCAAGCCACGGCTGCACATGCCGGCCGCGACCCTGTCGGGCGGTGAGCAGCAGGCCGTCGCGATCGGGCGTGGGCTGATGACCAACCCGCGACTTCTCCTGCTTGACGAGGCGTCGCTCGGGCTCGCGCCGGTGGCGGTCGACGCGGTGTACCGCTCGCTAGCTGACGTGATCCGCGAGGGCATGACGGTACTGCTCGTGGAGCAGGACCTCGGGCGGGCGCTCAAGGTCGCCGACCGCGTTGTGTGCATGCTCGAGGGGCGGGTTGTGCTGGAGGGCGAGGCGCGGTCGCTGGACCGCGATCGCATCGTCAACGCGTACTTCGGGCTGCGGCGCGCGGCGGCCGGAGGCACCGGCGCATGAGTGTCGCCAACGCGATCCTGCAAGGCATCTTCCTCGGCGCCTTCTACGCGGTGCTTGCCTGCGGGCTGTCGCTGATGTTCGGGGTCATGCGCATCATCAACCTCGCGCACGGCGACGTCGCGGTCCTCGGCGCGTACCTCGTATTGGTCATAGTGCAGGGCACCGGGCTGTCGCCCCTGCTCGCGTTTGTGATCGCGCTGCCGGCGATGATCGCACTCGGCTACGTGCTGCAGCTGACCGTCCTGCAGCGCGCCCTGAAGGCGGGCATCCTCACGCCGCTACTGGCCACGTTCGGCCTGTCGATCGTGATCCAGAACCTTCTCTTGCTGAAGTTCTCGCCTGACGTCCACTCCCTGGGCGCGAGCGCAGGCGCGCTGACCACCGAGAGCTGGAACCTGTTCGGCAGCATCACCATCTCGGCCCTCGGCCTGGTGGTGCTGGCGGTTGCAGGCGTGGTCTTCACCGCGCTCCACCTGTTCCTGTCGAGGACGCGGCCGGGCTGGCGCATGAGGGCCACGGCGGAGGATCCTGACGCCGCCGAGCTCATCGGCATCGACAGCCGGCATGTGTACGCGAGGGCCACCGCCATCGCGGTCGCAATCGCAGGGCTGGGCGGTCTGTTCCTCGCGATCCGGTCGGTGTTCGATCCCGTCAGCGGGCCGACCCAACTGATCTTCGCGTTCGAGGCTGTGGTCATCGGAGGGATGGGCTCGCTGTGGGGCACGCTCCTGGGCGGCCTCGCACTCGGCGTGGCGCAGACACTCGGCGCGCAGCTGAATCCCGAGTATGCGGCGCTGTCGGGACACCTGCTGTTCCTGGCTGTCCTGATCCTCAGGTTCGGCGGCGTCCGTCTGGTTCGATTCGGTGCTCGGGCATGATGGTCCGGCGCTGGACGCGCACCTCGAAGCTGTTCACCGGCGGCACCGGCGTGGTCGCGCTCCTGCTGGCAAGCGTGCCGCTGGTCTTCAGCCCCGACATCGTTCAGAAGACGACCACGCTCCTGATCCTCGTCTTGCTGGCCGCGATGTGGAACGCATTGGCCGGCTACGGCGGGCTTCTGTCAGTAGGCCAGCAGGCGTTCATCGGTCTCGGCGCTTACGGCACAGTGTTCTTTGCGGGCTTCGGCATGCCGCCATACATCGCGATGGTCGTCGCGCTGGTGGTCGCCGGCTCCCTGTCGATCCCTATCTCGCTGTTCGCGCTGCGTCTTCGCGCGGCGCAGTTCGCCATCGGAATGTGGGTCATCGCCGAGGTGGCTTCGATCGCGGTTCGCCTCGACCAGGACCTCGGTGCGGGCACAGGCATCTCGCTCAGCCAGCTCTACCAGTACGACCCCAACTACCGGCAGGCGTACACGTTCTGGCTTGCCCTTGCCTTCACTGCCGTGTTTCTCGCCGCACTCTTCTTCCTGCTCCGCTCGCCACTTGGCGCGTCGCTTCAGGCGATTCGCGACGACGAGGACGCGGCTCGCTCGCTGGGTGTGCGTGTGACCGCGCGCAAGCGACTGCTGTTCGTGCTCGCCGGATTCGGCTGCGCCGCCGCCGGCGTCCTGATCGTGGCCAACACGCTTTTCATCGAACCCAGCTCGGTGTTCAGCGTGCAGTGGTCCGCGTACATGATCTTCATGGTCCTGGTCGGCGGCCTAGGCACGTTCGAAGGCCCCATCCTCGGCGCCATCCTGCTGTTCGCAATCCAGACCACCTTCACGCAGGGAGGACCCTGGTACCTGGTCGGCCTTGGCGCGACGGCCGCGCTGTTCGCGCTGCTGCTGCCGAGAGGCCTGTGGGGCACCATCGAAGAGCGCCTCGGCCTGCGACTGCTGCCCGTCGGCTATCAGGTGGTCGAAAAGAAGTGACGAAGCGGAAGGAGAAGGCCGACTCGGGGCTGCCACCGGAGGATCTCATGCTTCATCCCGGGCACCTGCTCAGGCGTGCGCTTCAAGCCATGAACCTGCTCTGGGACGAAGAGGTGTCGCACACCGTGACGTCCCCGCAGTTCGCCACGCTCAACGCACTGCTTTGCGAGCCGCACGGCCTGGACCAGCGGACCCTCGGCAGTCGAGTGTCGCTCGACCGGTCGACGATGGCCGATGTCGTGTCCCGGCTCAGCGCCAAGGGACTGATCAGCACCGAAAGAGACGCGCGCGACGGGCGTCGCAAGGCCATCACGCTCACGGCCAAGGGCGCGGCCGTGATGCAGAACCTCATCCCGCGCACCCACGTGATGACCGGCCGCCTCGTTCGCGCGCTCGATCAACGCGAGCGGGCTGAGCTGCTCCGGCTCTTGAAGATCATCGTCGGCACGAACGAACGTACCTAGGGCAGAGCTCCCGGCTTCGCGTTCACCTCGTACCAGCGCAGGACTCCGGCGAGGATCGCCAGCGAGTAGGGGAAGGTGAACAGGATTCCGACATAGCAGAGGTACGAGCCCAGCCCGGAGATGAAGTAGCTCACCAGCGCGAGCGCAGCCGCGGCGACGGATTCCTGCGGGCTGCTGCGGATCGCGTGGACGAATCCGGCCACGTTGAATGCGCCGCCGAGTCCCGTGCGGTCCGTGAACACGATGAGCGGCGGAATGAGGACATAGATCGCGACGATGATCAACCCGAACGCGGCGGTGAGCCCGAACATCAGCGGAAAGAAGAACAACGGGAACGCATCGGAGCTGCCGCCGTTGCTCGACCTGGGCGCCAGCGAGAGCATCGCGAAGATGGCCACGCCCATCGAACCGTAGATGAGCACCGCGACGGCCAGACCCCATATGAGGCTGGCGGCGAACAGGTTGATCCCGCGGGTCGCGTACCGGAAGCCGGCCGGCGGCAGGACCTGCCAGCCGTGCCGCAAGTTGTCGAGTGCCGCCAGCATCCAGCCGAGCAGCTGCAGCCAGCCGACGATGGGGATGATCCCGATAAGCCCCATCAGGACGATCTTGTTGAACCATTCTGGGTCGCGGAACGGCCACGCGAACGAGTCGCCCAGGCTGGTTTCGGGGGAGGGTATGCCGGCCCTGGCTTGCGTGCTCATGACTGAAGCCTAATAGCGACGAAAACGACCTGGAGGCGATCAGACTTAGCGCTTCAGCCGTTGCTAAGACTGCACATGTACTTTGGAATTCACGCAGAGATTCGCCTCCAAGCGAGGCAATGGGCGGGGGACTAAGGAGTGAGCACCGACTTGACCCTTCGATTTTCGAATGTGACTGCGGCCCCTACCTCGACCAACGGCACCCACGCGCCGGCGGCGGCAATCGCCCTCTCGAGCCGCGAGGTCAACGTCCTGAACCAGGTGGCGCGCGGGCTCTCGAACAAGCAGATCGCCCTGAAGCTCGGCATCAGCGACAAGACGGTTCGCAACCACCTGAGCCGAATCTTCCGGAAGCTCGACGCGGGCAACCGGACCCAGGCTGTGATGAACGCAATGAGGGTCGGGCTGCTCACGGTCTGAGCACCCCTCACCTGCGATCACGGGATCGGGTATAGGGCGATGAGGGCGCCGGCGGCCAGGTAAGGACCGAGCGCGATTTGTCCGCCGAGTGAGCGGTGCCAGGCCGCGATGCCGATGGCTGCAGCGCCTGCTCCGATAAACCCGGTGACCATTGCTTCCGCCGTTCTTTCTGGCCCCAGCATCAGCCCGATGACGGCTGCGAGCTTCACGTCGCCGAGCCCGAGCGCGTCACGACGGGCGAGGAGCGACCCGACCCCACCGAGCAGGAGCAGGGCGCCCGCGGCCACCAACCCCGCCGCCGTGCCCGCCCACCATGGCTGCCTCAGGACGCTGACCGCCAGAGCGAACAAGGCCGCCGGGAGCATCACGCGGTCGAGGATCAGCCCGTGCTCGAGGTCGAAGAAGATCACCTGAACGAGTACCAGCACAAACACTCCCTGCAGCACCATGGTGGTCAGATCAATCCAGGGCCTGGCGGCGAAGGCCGCGAACAGGATCGCCGACAGCACCGGCGGGCCCAGGGTGCCGACAGCTGAGTTGGGGCTATCGAGCTCCTCTGTGGCGGCCAACCTGACCGATCCCCAGCGGACCGCGGCCCCAGCCGCGCCGCCCGCCAGCGCCCAGGCCGCCGCGGCCAGAACCGTGCTACTCGAGGTAGGCCGTCGGGACTGAAGTCCGCCAGTCGAGCTGCTGGCGCCGCTGCGCTACGCTCCTCGACCCAATCCTGCGCTGCGAGCTGCGGCGCTCCTCTTCCCTGGCGGCCGCGACGACCTGCCGCTCCTCCTCCGCCCTGCGCTCGGCGGTGCGGCCGTCGGCGTCAGTCCGACGCGATCCGGGCGCTCTCTTATCTAAGTCCAATTCTGGTCATCCTGCCCTGGGCCGCTTCCCGACCGTGATGAGTCAAATGTCCCTTGTGGCTACGCGCGCCCGGCCCTAGCTTAATCAAGCCTGCGAATGGAGTAGCGGCGGAGGTTTGGTGCGCTTTCTGGCCAGTGTCATCGCCACGAACCTGAGGACCGGAAGGCCGCCCCCGTGTAGGCGCAAACCATGATGCGCCACCTCTTACTTAGGTTGCGGCTCGCAGCGGCAGGCGCCCTGTCGCTGGCGATGGTGGCCGCATCAGCGGCCAGCTTGCCAGTGGTGCTTGCCGCGAGCGGAAGCCTGTACGTGAACAGCGCCGCGGCCAACTGCAGCGACGCAGGCAACGGCTCGTCCACGCAGCCCTACTGCTCGATCGTCAAGGGGGCGCAGGTCGCGACTGCCGGAACCACGGTCTTTGTAACTGGCGGCGCCTACGCAGGGTCCGCAATCAACCCCAGCTCCGGCCTGGCGGGAAGCCCCATCACGTTCGCGGCATCTCCCGGCGTGACCGTCAGCGGCGGCACCAGTGCATTTGCGATCTCGGGCCGGAGCTACATCGTGATCGATGGCTTCACCATCACATCGACCTCTGATTACGCAATCAGCGTGTCGTCCTCTAGCAACATCACGATCTCCAACAACTCGATTAGTGGTGTCGGTCACCGGATCAACGGACAGACCGCAGGTGGAGTTCGCCTGACTGGGACCACTTCCTCTTTGATCACGCACAACCGGAGCGACAACAACGCCGATCACGGCTTCATGATCTCCAGCGGGAGCACCAACAACATGGTGTCGTTCAACGAAGCGTCGCTCAACGCCGAGGGCTGGCAGCGCAACGCCAACGGAATCGACGTCATCGACACCGGGAGCACCGGCAACACGTTGCTCGGCAACGTCGTCCACGACAACGAGGACTCGGGGCTGCAGTTCTACCCGGGCGCCAACAACGGACTGGCGATCAACAACATCAGCTACAACAACGGCGACCACGGCATCGACGACCTCAACGTCACGGGCGGCCGTCTGATCGGCAACACGATCTACCACAACTGCACCTCCGGCATCAATGTCGAAGGTACCTCGGGCAGCTACACGATCATGAACAACATCTCGGTCGACAATGCCGTTTACCCCGCGTACAACGGCATCGCCTGTGGCCGGCGCACTGGAAACATCGGCATATACGACTCCGCGCCCGCCTCCACAACGGTGGACTACAACCTGGTCAACCTGACGACCAGCGGCAACATGTACATCTGGAACAACAATTCATATTCGAGCCCGACGGCTCTGTTCAATGCCACCGGCCAAGAGCAGCACGGCATCCTGGCCGACCCTAAGTGGGTGAGCACGACGACTCCCGACTTCCACCTCCTGGAGGGATCGAAGGCCATCGACTCCGCCAACTCGGGTGCTTCGGGGGAATCGTCCGTCGACGCCAACAACAACCCGCGTGTGGACGACCCATCCACCCCCAATACCGGTGTTGGCCCGCGCGCCTACGACGACCGCGGCGCCTACGAGTTGCAGACGGGCGGCATCGCGGACACGCAGGCTCCATCCGTTCCGTCCGGCCTCACGGCAACCGCCGTCACAGCCATCACGGTCGCGCTCTCATGGAACGCCTCGACTGACAACGTAGGCGTCGCCGGCTACACGGTCTACCGCGCCGGCGCGTCGGTGGGAACGTCTTCGACAACCACCTTCACCGACAGCGGTTTGGCCGGTTCTACGACCTACACCTATACGGTCGATGCGTTCGACGCCGCCGGTAACCACTCGGCGCAGTCGGCCGCAATCACGGTCACGACCGCGGTCCAGCCGGTCACGTTCGTTCAGGGCGCAAGCAAATCGACCGGCAGCCGCCATACCAGCATCACTTTCAACCTGGCGAAGCCCGTGGCCGCGGGCGATCTGTTGACCGGGCTGTTCGCCGAGCTCGACGCCGCGGGCCAGGTCACCGTCTCGGACAACGTGAACGGGGCGTGGACGCGCGCGGCCGGCATGACCTACACGACCGGCAAGGGAGATATCGCGGTGTTCTACGAGGCCAGCTCCAAGGCTGCGCCTTCGGGGCTCACCATCACGATCGCCGCCACCGCCTCGACCTCGCTGTACGGCACGGCCGCCGAATACGCCGGGATATCGGCCACCGCGCCTTTGGATCAGGTCACGCTCCGATCCGGTACCGGGCTCAACGTCGACTCAGGGCCCACGGCTGCAGTCGCTGCGGGCGAGCTCGTCTTCGGATCACTGACGTCCAGCAGCGGCCTTGGTCCGATCACTGCCGGCAGCAGCCAGGGACGGACGTTCACGATGCGATCCACGTCGAGCAACATCGCCGAAGCCGACATCCTGTCCGGTAGCGCAGGTGCGCAGGACGCACGCTTCACCATCACCAAGTCGCTCACGTGGTACGCGGCAGCGGCGGTGTTCAAGCCGACGTCCTCAACTGCCGATACAACCCCTCCGTCCGTTCCGGCGGGGCTGACGGCAACCAACGGTTCGGGTTCGGTCGGATTGAGCTGGAGCGCCTCCACCGACAATGTCGGCGTCACCGGCTACACCATCTACCGCAACGGCGCCTCGCTCGCCACGGTCGGTGGAGCGGTCCTTGGCTACACAGACGCGACCGTCAGCTCGGCGACTGCGTACACGTACAGCCTCGATGCCTTCGATGCTGCGGGCAATCACTCGCCTCAGTCGTCCCCGGTCTCGATCACGACTCTGGACTGGGTTCCGCCTTCGACCCCGAGCGGGCTGACGGGCACCGCCGGAACGACCACGGTCGGGTTGAGCTGGAACGCCGCCACCGACAATGTCGGCGTCAGCGGTTACACGGTGTACCGCAACGGATCGGTTCTTGGGACCGTGGGCGGATCGGTCCTCTCCTACGCAGACAACACGGTGAGTCCGTCGACCACGTACACATACACGGTCGACGCATTTGACGCTGCCGGCAATCACTCTGGGCTGTCGCAGGCCGTCACGGTCACGACGCTGGGCCAGGCCGACACGACTCCGCCCACCGTGCCGGCCGGGCTGGCCGCCACCGCCGGTCCGGCCGGCGAGGTCGACCTCTCATGGACCGCCTCGACCGACGACGTAGGCGTGGCCGGCTACACGGTCTATCGCGACGGCTCCTCGATCGGCACCGTCGGCGGCTCCGCAACTAGTTTTGCGGACAAGGCCGTGTCGAGCGCAACCACCTACGCGTACACCGTCGACGCGTATGACGCGGCCGGCAACCACTCCGGCCAGTCGACCGCGGCATCGATCACGACGCCAGACTGGGCGCCGCCTACGGCGCCCACCGGGCTCTCGGCCTCAGCGGTGAGCTCGAGCGAGATCGATCAGGCATGGCAGGCGGCCACTGACAACGTCGGAGTCGCCGGCTACACCGTGTACCGCAATGGATCGGCGGTGGCCACACTCGGGCCAGACGTGCTTGCCTACGCGGACACCGGGCTCGGCCATGGAGTCACCTACTCCTACACCGTGTCCGCCTTTGATGCCGCGGGCAACACATCGCCGCAGTCGAGCCCGGCCTCCGCGACCACGCCGGACGACATCGCCCCGACTACACCCGGAGGGTTGAGCGCGACCGCGACCTCCTCGACTTCGGTGAGCGTCAGCTGGACGGCCTCCTCAGACGACGTGGCGGTCACCGGCTACGACGTTTACCGCGACGGCGCGCTGCTCGCCACGGTCGGAGCGAGCACGCTCGTATACGTGGATACCGTCGCCGTGGGCAGCACACACAGTTACACGGTCGACGCGTTCGACGCGGCCGGTAACCATTCGGCCACGCCCGCGACGGTGACAGTGACAACTCCGACCTCGGACACCACCCCGCCCACGACCCCGACCGGCCTGACGGCAACGGCTCCCAACTGGGCCCAGGTGAATCTGAGCTGGGCGGCCGCAACCGACAACGTCGGGGTCGCGGGTTACACCGTATATCGCAATGGGGCGGCCATCGCCACCGTTGGCGGCGGCATCCTCTCGTACGCCGACAGCGCCGTGACTCCGGCGACAAACTACAGCTACTCGGTCGATGCATTCGACGCGGCAGGCAACCACTCGAGTGCGTCGGCGGCGGTGCCGGTGCACGTTCCGGCCCAGATCAAGTTTGTGCAGGGCAAGGCGGTCACGACCGGCTCCCGCGTTGCGAGTCTCACAATTTCGTTCGGCGCGGTTGGACAGGGCGACCTCCTCGTGGGCTGGTTCGGCGAATACGACTCCGCGGGCCAGGTGACCGTGTCGGACAGCGTCAACGGGGCGTGGACGCGTTCGCCCGCGTCGACAACCTGGAACGGTTCGACCGGCGACATCGCCCTGTACTACGTGGCGAATTCCGCCGCGGCTGCGAGCCTGGCAATCACGGTCTCAGCCGCCAACGCCACGTACATCCAGGGGAGCCCGGCCGAGTACTCCGGCGTCGCGGCGACGAACCCGCTGGATCAGGTCGTGCTCGCCAAGGGCAGCGGCACCGCAGCCGACTCTGGGCTCACCGCCGCGACCGGTGCCGGTGAGCTCGTGTACGGCGGGATGCTGGCCACCAACGGCGGCGGCACGCTCGTCGCCGGCGCAAGCGCTGGAGTGCCGTTCATCAAGCGAGCTCAGTCGAGTTCGGGCAGCCAGGGGCTGGAGGACGTCACGTCCAGCGTCGCCGGTCAGCAGCGCGCCGGGTTCACCTTCACGAACTCGGTGTCCTGGTTCATGGTCTGCGCGGTCTTCAGACCAGCCTGACAGGCGCGCGCGTCAGAAACCGACGAGGTGCGGCTGCTCGCGACCTCCGTTCTGCTCAGCGTGCGCGAGCGTGCGCCTGGTCAGCAGCGGGTTGCACCTGGCGTTCAGACACTCCCCGGTCTTGAGGTCGAACTCCAGGTTGTGCCCGAGGCACCGAATCACGTTGCCCTCGAGAACCAATCCGCCGATGGCGAGGTCTTCGCCGGCGTGGGGGCAGTAGCGCGAGATCTCGTACGCACCGTCCGCGCCCTGCACCGTGAGCCGCTCGTCGGAGGCGCGGCTCACCTCGTAGCGCTCGATCGCATCGAGTGCTTGCGGCTCGGCGTGTTTCAGGAGCCCGACCAGGTAGTCGTTGTAGATGTCTGGGTTGCGCCACGCTCGGAAGCGCAGCGAGAGGAACAGGTCCTCCCAGGCGATGTCGCCCTTGATCACCGGGGCGAGCCACTTCGAATCAACCGTGAAGCGGTACTGATAGTCGCTCGCCCCGCCGCCGAGGTCGACGCTCACGCCTTCGGGTCGGAAGTCGACGTCCCAGCGGCCCTCCACAGCTCCAGTCACATCGAACCGCACAGTCATGTCGATCCGCTCGCGAAAGTACGGGCTCAACTCGCCCAATCGGTTGAAATGCTCCACGAATTGATCGGCCAGCTCAGGTCCTGGTTCACGGTGAGAGGCGTACGTCTCGGCTATCTGTGGCTCCCTGGCCGACGCATATGCATCCAGGTACTCGGTGATGTCGCCGTATGAGAAGTCTCGCCAATGCGGGTCCGGTCGGTGAGTGCGGGTGAGCACGTCGTAGGTGTCGCCCGGCATCCACGTCGCAACCTCGACGCGGGGGGCTTTGCGCGCCAGGTACTGGGCTGCCTGCGACTGGTCTGGAAAGATGCCGTTGGGCGCGGTCAGCCACCGGTTGTGCTCGCGGAGCATCGGGTCGAGAAAGCACATCGGTCCCGCAAAGGGCACTGCGAGCTTCGGCGAGGCCAGCTTGATCAGGCGGCCCACCGCCTCAAACTTCCCGGACCGCTTTTCGGCGCTGATGCGCTCCTTTTCGGATTCGGGGTACTCGTAGCAGATCGGATGCCATGAGGCACCTGACATCTGCACCGCCACGACGTCTAGCTCGCCACCGCACTCCATCGCGGCGCGACGCATCTGGCCAACCGTCAGCCGCGCGTCGTTGCAGTGGAGGAAGGAGGCGCCGCCCGCGTGTACAAGAACCGCTGAGTCGTGGCACATGGGCGATTGCTCGGGAATGAAACAGACCCAATCGCCACGGTCGTTGAGGTGGAATTTCTGCCAGGCGTCGAGCTCGACGACGTTGCGCGCTCCGATCCTTCGCAGCCGGTTGCGCAGGTTCGGTGACGGGTAACGATGGACGAGAAGTGTGGTGCGGGCGGGCAGCCGGGTAAGGACGTCGGCATCCATATGGTCCAGGTGCTCGTGCGACAGAGTGGCGAAGTCAACATCGAGCACCCTCGCTTGATCAAGGTGCGAGTTGCTCGGGAGTTGATACCAGGAGCCCTGGAAAGCACCGCGGTCGGAGAGCCAACAGTCCATGATCATGCTCAGGTCCACACCATCGACTCGAATGCCGGCATGGCCGAGAAAGGTCAGCTGGATCGAGCTTGCCGTCACCTTTCGCGACCGCGGTTGGGCAAGGTGCAGGCGACGAGATCGTTAGCCACAGGGTGAGTCTGAAGAGCGACCGCCTCAGACCCAATAGGGAATTGCGGCACAGGTCCGGGACCGCAGTTTCAGGGCCATTGTGGGCGCCAGTCCCAGGGCCTGGCCAGGCCCGTGCTCAGATTCGTCCGGCCGAGCTAACCACCATCCGAATACGATCCACTGCTGGATCACCCATGCGTGCCATCGCTGCGCTCGCAGCCGACACCCTCCGCCGCTCGCTGACAGCGTGCGTCGTGCTCGTGGTCGCGTACTCGCTGTCTCCGGCGGCTGTGACGCAGCTTCATGTGAATCCGGTCGCGTCCGGATCGGTGCGCGGGGTCTATCGCTTCTCATCGACGGCCTGGAGCACGATCGCGGGCCTCGGATTCAACTGGGTGACTGACGGCGGCGCCAACACCAACTACTACCCGGGCCAGAAGGCTGCCGGCCTTGTCGGCATGGTATGGCTCCCCGCCTACAGCAACTCGACCTGCACGCAGACGATGTCAGACGCCCAAATCACACAGGTCGTGCAGACCAACGTCTCCGGAGGCAATGCGGGGGCGGTGTACCAGGTCGGTGACGAACCGACGGCGAACGGATGCGCTGCCAGGGCGGCGTACGTGCACATGACCTCGGTGGTCCACGCTGCTGACCACGCCGCCAGGACATGGGTCGCCGACGATCAGTTCAACGACCCTTCCACCTCGAACTGGCCCGCCGGCCTCCCTATGAAAGGCTCGGTCGACATTCTGGCCTTCGACATATATCCGTGTCAGTCGGGACCGTGCCACCTGAACATGATCGATCTCGCGATCCAGCGCATCCATTCGGTCGGGCTCACAAACTGGGAGTTCATCCTCCAGGACTTCGGTCCATGCGAGTCCTGGAGAGCGCCGAATGCAACGGAGGTGTTGCAGCAGTTCCAGCACTGGCAAGGCGCCGGTGCGATCGGCTACTGGTTCTATACGTACGACTCTGATGGTTCCTGCCCCGGCAACGTGGGCGGAAGCAGCGTCTTGAAGCAGATCAACGGGCTGGCGGTCAATCCGGGTTCCGCCCCGCCGGCGCCTTCGGCGCGGCCAGCAAGCCCGCCTGCCGCGCAGACTCCAGGTCCGAAGTCATCGCCTGGTGCAACCTCGTCCTCCAAGCCGCCGGGCAAGCAATCTCCGACGACGTCGAATGGGAATGCGAGCGCGAGCCCCGGGAGCTCGCCGGCCGATTCGTTGAGACCGATGTTGACCGCCGTCGAGTCGTCGAGGCTACCCCTCGCGGTGATCGGGATCGGCGCTCTTCTGGCAGGGATCGGAGTTGCTCTCAGCTATATGCTGCGGCGCCGTACGAAGTAGCTCTCAGGCGGTGCGCGTCGACTCCGTCGGGGCCGGCGCAACGGCGGAGGCAGACGGGATTTCGAGCGCCAGCTTCTCGGGTAACTGGGTTGCGCGACCTGCGAGTCGCGCAAACAGCTGGAAGTGAAGACGCGCGAATGCGCCGTGGTCGGCCGTGGCGGCGACCTCGGCGATTCCCGCCAGAGCCGCATCGCGCCATCGCGCCGGATCCGCGCCAAGCCTCGACAGGCTGCCGGCGATGAATTGGCGGAATAGTTCTGAGAACCATCCGGTCCCGTCGAGCGCGAACTCGATCCCCGAGCCCCAGACGCCGCTTCGCAGCCCGCGGTGTCCCGCCACCTGCCCGCCCGCCGGCGAGTGTCGATCCAGGTAGAGGGCGTACGTGATGGCGAATCTAACGACGTCGCGCAGCGGCTCACCCGAGATCGCGCCCGACTCCCAATCGATCACTCCCGAGATCTGGTCACCCGTCGCAAGCAGGTTGCCGAACCAGAAGTCGCCGTGGACAGCGGTGCGTGGACTCGTCGATTTACGCAACCGTGCATGCGTGGCGCGGAGCTGAGGCAGGGCCCCTTCAATCGCAGGGTCGTCCGCGAATCGGCTGCTCAGGATGTCGGCCACGCCACCATCCATGTCAATCGGTGCCTGCTCGCCGGCCGTGGCGGCGTGGAACCGCGCGAGCCATGAGCCCGCCATGTTGAAGTCGGACTCGACCGCGCTCCGGGTGGCGACGTGCCGCCACCCGTGGTAGCGGGTGCTCATTGGTGAACCAGGCAGGGCGGAAACGACCAGGATCGGACTGCCTTCCGCTCCGACGACCTCGGTTGACCGGGGGATCGTCACCAGCAGCTGCGGAGGCAAGCGCATCTGCAGCGCAGCCAGGAGCCGGCGCTCAGCGACCACACTGCCCTCGGCGACCTCTGTGGTGGGAACCTTGACCGCAAGCGCGGGTTTCGACTGCCCGTGGGGGACCAGCAGCACAGTCAGCTTGGCGTTGGGGTCCTTCGACATCGCGAGGACGATCGCCTCCATGTCATGGACGTCGAGGAGCCGCGAGGCCTCGAGAGCGCCCTCGGCAGCAGGCGACACCGAAAACGCAGTCGTGGGTGAGGAGACACGCCCAACCATGAGCCGAGTTGGCGCCAGGGCGCCAATCAGCGCGGCCGGGAACACGAATCGCGCAGCCTGTTTGGCGGCGGCAAGCAGGGCCGAGATGGTGGGGCCGCCACCAGGCAGCACGGATACGTCAGTGAAGAAGTGGCGCAGCGTGAGCGGCGTGTTCTCGACGTAGCAGGTCGGCGGGGCCAGGCTTGGGATGGCCACGTATTCCCTGACCATGTCGATGCCCGCTTCGCGTGCGAACCGCCGGGTTCGCCAGTGGGACGTGAGGGCTGTACAGCAGACAACCACCTCGGTACCGGGTGAAAGATCGCGGACCTGCCGCTGCAGCTCGTGGCGGGAGGCAGATGAAGACGGCAGATCGATCTGGATTGCACTGGGAGAGGTCAGCAGCTGCCAGGGGCTTCTGTGGGCGTAGCTCGAACGCGGCCCTGAGGGAGCGTGGAGATGCCCACGCTTTTTGACACTGCGCTTGCCGAGCACGCTGCCAGCGACATAGGCCGCCGTTCCCACGATCCAGGTCACGGTGCGCGCAGGCGTCGGCCTCGACAGGTAGTCCATGTCCTCCGCCACTCGCCACGGAACCTGCACCTCGAGATACTGGCTTTCGACGTCGTCACCAGCCGCCATGCCGCCGCCCTGCCGCATACCAAGCTGCGCGGGGCCCGTCAGGCCGGGACGGTGCCTGAAAACCGTCTGCAGCTCTTTCGGGTAGCGCTGCGCAAGCCCGACCGTCTCGGGGCGAGCGCCGACGAGCGTCATTTCGCCGCGCAGCACATTGACGAGCTGTGGCAGCTCGTCGATGCTCGTAGCCCTGAGGATGTGCCCGAGGCGCGTGATCCGCCGGTCGCCTGACGCCGTTACCTCCGGGCCCTCGCTCGGCCGCATGCTCCGGAACTTCAGCATCGTGAAAGCCATGCCACCTTCGCCAACCCTTACCTGGCGGTAGACGCCCGACGCGCCGGTGGAGAGCCGCGCTCCGATCCACGCGGCGAGCATCAGCGGGCTCAGCAGGACCAGTGACGACCCCGAGACGACGATGTCAAGCGAGCGTCTGAACCTCCCAGGCGGGATGGGGTCGCCAACGTCCATGACTCGGTCTGCGGACCTGGGTTGCATCAGCAGGAAACAAAGTCCGAGCAGCGAGGTGGTCGTCAGGTAGGCGGCGGTGGACGCTAGAGCGGCACCCACGAGCTGGTAACGAGGGATGAGCAAGAAGTCCAGCAGCACCGTCACGATCACGCCGCCGAGAGTGGCGAGCGAGTTGAGCCCGGGGCGACCGCGTCCGAAGAGATAGGCGGTCACGACGCCTGACGCTCCCTCGACCGAAAGCCCGATCAACAGCAGTCTCGTCGGCTCGACTGCGCCCACGAAGGCGCCACCGTAGAAAAGCGGGATCACGGGGCTGGCCAGAACGGCCAGAGGCAGAGCTGCCAGCGCGGTGGCCGCGGCGGCGCGAGGCGCCAGCCACGCAGCCCATGACCAGGCGTCAGTGGCGGTCTTGCCGGCGAAGCGTGGATAGAGCACCCATTCAAACGAGATGGGAAGCAGCCGAACCAGCTCCGCGAACTTGGACGCGACTGCGTAGATTCCGAGGATGGCGGGACCGGCGAGCAGATCGACGATCATGAAGTCGAGGCGCAGGTTGACGAGGTACATGATGCTTCCGACCTGGCCGCGCAACCCGAACACATAGACCCGCTTTGCGAGCTCGAATGATGGCCGGCCTACGCCCGCGAAGTAGTGCCGGCCGAGCAGCCTCCTCCATGCGACGGCACCGGTGACGACATCGGCCGCGATCAGCGCGGCCACCACAGCCGCTCCCCCGTTCGCGCCCAGGAGCAGAGCCACCGCGTATCCAGGAATGAACAGCAGCTCTTCGAGGGCGATCGCATAGTTGGTGCCGCGCAGGTCTCCTGTCCCTTGTGAAGCGGCCTTGGCCGTGATGACAAACAGCCGGCTGATGGTTTTCAGGCCGGCCCACGCCACGATCAGGGTGGTGAGATCGCGGAGGAATAGGTCCTTCAACAGCGGCGCAGCCGCCAGCCAGATGAGCAGCGATGCGACCGACGACGCGGCGCCGATGGCGAGCAGCGTCGTCTTCACACGCGGGTCGTCCTTGGTCGGCCCCGCGAGAAACCACGGCGTGGCGGCGGCGAGGCCACCGGACACCATCACTGCCAGCAGCCACGGCATGACCCGGAGCAGCGCGTAGTCCCCGACCGCCGAGGGCCCGCCAATCCTGGCCACCATCAGCGTGGCCAGCGATAGCGAGATCAGAGCCACGGTCAGGGCGGCCACATTGCCCGTGAGGGCAGTGCGGCGGAGGCTCAGGAGGCGGCGCGCTTCGTGGACCAATCCCGCCCCCATATCTGAACCGCCGCGATCAGCGCGAGCAGCGCCCATGCGTGCCGGAAGTGCAGCACCTGGTAGTAAGCCGCAGCCACTGCGAGCCCTAGAAGAGCACCGATCAGCGCGTCGCGCCTGGGCACAACGGCGGCGAAGTCGGCCTTGAGCTGTCCTCGAGCTGCGGTGCCGGCGCGCCACGCGATCGCCCAGATCAGAACGATCAGCGCGATTCCACCTTCGACCCCGCGTTCGACGACGGCCGCCACATAGTCGTCGTGGGCCTGGTGCGGAAACGGAGCCAGGCTGTCAGTCAGGATCGGCTGCGTCGCGCCGGGCCCGGCGCCGAACGGCCCAGCCTTCTGAAATAGCACCCAGGCTTCTTTCACGATCGTGAGGCGCTGGCTTGCACTCGCGTCGCTCCGTCCGATCCAGTCGCGAAGTACCGGCACCCCGCTATCGCGAGCCCATACCTGGATGTCAACCGGGTGGATCACCTTGGCTGCCCCGGCCCCGATCACGAGGGCGAGGCACACCGCGGCGATGGTGACCATCAAGCCGAAGCGGCGTCGAGTCGCGGCCAGGATCACGAAGGCTGTGCCGACGGCGAGACTGAGGACGCCGCCGTTGGATCCGGTCAGGACCATGGCGGCAAGGAGCACCGCGGCAATCGCGGCCCGCAGCCACCATCGGCGCGGAACGGCGCTCGACCACAAAACAAAAAGCGACATCGCGAAAAAGCCGGATGCCATATTGGGGTCACCAAACTGGCCATCGGCCCTGACGCCGTTGTTGTCCTCGATTCCGGAAAGGGCTCGAACGCCGATGAATACTCCGATCACGAGGAGGGCGGCCCAGAACGCCGACGCATACACCCAGGCGGCAAGAAGCACCCGAAGTGCATCCGCGGTGCGGGCCAGGTTCACGATCGCCAGGCACCAGACGAACAGGTAGATGTCCTGGACGACAGCGATCAGCGGGGCTTCGGGATAGCCCACTGTCACGAGCGCGCCTCTGAGGTACGGACCGAGGATGCCGGAGACGCATCCGGCGACGACGATCAGGCCCATGGATATGCCGTACGGCGTGCGAATTCGCTCAGCTGAAAGGTAAATCCACAGGGCGACGGCCCCGATCGCCGGGACCATCGCAAGGTCGGTCGGCGAGCTGTTGCCAGGACCGGCCGGATGCAGCCATGCGAGCGTGCCGATGGCAATCGCGGTAAGCACCAGAGCCACGCGGTGCGCGCGGGCGATGTCACGAACGGAAGCGATCGTGCGTGGCCGCATGGGCAGCAGCCCACCGCCGAGGACGATCGAGGTCGTTCCCAACTACGCCCTGCCGACGGCGGCGATGAGCTCGGTGGCCACGACCGCCCCGAGTGCGAGGACGACAACGATCCAGATCACGTTGTCGGTCAGGCGCTGGACCGTCAGCCGCCGGCGCGACCTGCGTAGCATCCGCATGCGCGCTTCAAATGGCAGCGCGTGAAGAGTGCCGGTTACTACCCGACTCATCCTCGCTGCCTCCCTGTTCCGAATCCGCGCATATGGCGTGAAGGGCATCAGTCGGTTCTCGCGAGGGCCATCAGTTGAGGACCGCCATGGGTCGCAGCCGCGCCACCGGCCTGACAATGTCGTTGCTTTCCAGGATCGCGATCCCCTCGTCAACACCGCGGTTGTCGAGGTGGTGGACGACTGTTGGTTCGGTTCGCTTGTAGCTGAACCGCAGGGTCGAGTGGCCTTCCGGATCGGCCTCCGACAGGCCCCGGCGCGCAAAGTCATCGATGATGCTGCCCGTTCCGTGGCACGCAGAGGAAAGCGCTTGATCCGATCCGTCCGAGCCGGCGCAGAGGTAGGAGCACGTCCGGTTCGTCCCCGGCACCAGCACCGGTTGCCCCGTCTTGCTGAAAATCGGGTGGCCGGCCATTCGTGATGCCGCATACGCGCGCACGCTGTTGTGACGATGGACAATCGCTTTCTGCCCGCCGACCATCTCCTCGTAGATCGAGTTATGAGGGGAGTCGACGATCAGCCGGCTGGAGCTGCCGAAGGCATCGAACGCCATCCTGCGCAGGGCCGAGTACGCGCACAGGCGGAAGGCGAAGCCGTAGTTCATCGCCGCCGCATTCGCAATCATCAAGCGCTCGCCCTCGGCGCTATCCCGCGGGATGGGTGGGCAGTCGTTGGAGAAATAGAGCGCGTAGCGATTGCGCAGCTCCTCCAGCGACCGTGCGCCCGCGAGGTGATGCAGCGGCTTCTGCAGCCTCATGATCCGCTTGAGCATCCCGTTTCCGCCCTTGCGTGATCCGTACAAAGCCCCGACTGCGCCAGTGAGCACCCCGCCCCCCGCGTGGAACTGAAGAGTGACCTGGCCCTTCTGGATGCCGAGACGCGCGGCCCGATCAGAGTCGAGGACTTCCTCCACCTCCTGCAGCTCCACGAAGTGGTTGCTCGGCCCGATCGTCCCGAACCGCATGCGGCTCAGGTGGAACAGCAGCCACGGGATCTCTTCGCGCACTCTCTCGCGACCGCCGAACGCGTCGAGGTCGAGCTTGCCGCCCTCTTCGATTCGCAGCAGCTCATCCGGATCGAGGTCCCATCGATCGACGGCGAACTCGGCGCCGTCGACTGCGCACTGCACGGCCTCGTCGAAGGTGAGGTCGCGCCTCTTGGTAGGCGGATACGGGTATGCGCTCTTCACCGAGGCGTAGAAGCGCGCAATCTGATCCTCGCTCGGCCGGCCCGCATCGAAGGCGATGAGCGCCATGCCGCAGTTGACCGAGGCGCTCGTCAGGGTTGGCCGGATGCTGTTGAGCGTCGCCACGGCGATGCTGGACGGCATCTCCATGTTGTGCTTGTGGTAGAAGTCCGGCAGCACGACGGGCGGCGCAGCGAGGTCGGCGTCCTTCAGCTCCCTGCCCAGCACCTCCAGGGTCCGGTCGCTCGCCCGGTGGTCAGAGCTGGCGAAGATGCGCGGGTGGCGATCAACGTGCACGTGGTGATCGCCGCCGTCGTGATCATGGTGGCCGTTGTGGCTGGGGCTCGCGACCAACCCACGATGTGGATCATCGAAATGCGCAGGGCTGCTCGGGTCCGCGGCAATGAACTTCAGGTTCACGCGATCGCCTCCGCTCGCCTCACCATCTCGCTCAGTCGAGTCCCCGGCGTCCGGGCCAGGCGCAGCTCGAAACAGTCGAGCCTCGACGCGAACGCCCGGGCAACCTCCGCCACCGGCGGGTGGGCCGGCCCGACGCCAGTTCCCGCCGCCAGCGTCGCCGCGTAGGCCCAGAACCGGCTGAGCTCGCCGGCCGCGTAGGTGCCCGTGACAAGCCAGCGGATCGCATCCTCCGGCTCGCACGGAAGCATCGCCGCCGAGTCGCCGCCGCCTCGGCGGACGACCACGACCTGGTCGGGAATCAGGCAGGGGACGCGGCCGGGCAGCGTGACCTCGACGCGCCCGTGAGTGGTGCGAACTCCAGGTTCGCCCTCGACGCGCATCGGCTCGACGAGGCCCCATACGGATCGGCCGTCCGCGGTGCACAGGTTGTCACTCGTGGCGCTACCCCCGTCTGCGAGCTCGCGCTGGAGCAGGGTCGACTTGCCGACACCTCCCGGCCCGGCGAGCAGCGCCACGGAGCCACCGACAGTGCACGCAATCGCGTGCAGGGGCGCCTTGCCGTGGACGGAGGCCCACCACAGCGCCGGATAGTGCACGAGGGCCTCGCGGGTCAGCAGCCGAAACCTCTCCGGCAGCCCGAACCGCGCCGCGCTCCGGGACGCTCTTGGCCGCCATCGCACGGTGAAGTCGGCGCGCGAGCCGGCCTGCTTCAGCCGGATGTCGAATCCGCTGCCACACACGTCGGCGATCACGACCTCGCCAGACCCACTCCACGCGGTACGCGTCAGGGGAGTGAGGCCGTGCACCGGAAACGAGCTGCGGGTCGCCTCGACCTGGATTGACATGGTCGAGGCGCCGTGTCCAGCAAGAGCTGCTCCGTCGTTGCCTTCGTTCAGGAGCGAGTCCACCCAGTCGATCTCGCTGTGCATTGCCAGCGTCTCGCCGCAGCTCTCGATGACACCGCGCGGCGTCATGCAGTCCATGCCATGGGGGCGACGCTGGTGATGCGAGCGGCACTGCCCAGAGCGGACAGGTACGTCTCCGTGAGGTCGCTCCCGAGGACTCGCACATCGAACCGGTCGCCCAGGTTCTCGCGCGCGGCGCTGGACAGGCGCTGTCGAAGGTCGGGGTGGTCGAGAAGGTGCTGGATCGCGGTGCCCAGCTGGTCCGGGCTGGCAGGCGGCACCAGCAGTCCGGTGCGCCCGGGAACCACGACCTCGGGTACAGCGTTGACTGCCGTCGCCACCACTGGTATGCCGCACTCCATCGCCTCGACCACAGAGCAGGGGATGCCCTCGTACAGGCTCGCCATGGCAAAGACGTCCAGCGCCGGCAGGAGGTCGGCGACATCGCGCCGCTCGCCGACCAGATGGAACCGGTCGCCGGCGCCCGTCGCGGCGATCTTGCGAGTCATCTCCGCATGCATCGGTCCGCCCCCAATCCATACGAAATGCGCGTCAGGGGAGAGTTTTCCGAAGGCAGCCAGCATGTCGGCCGGAGCCTTCTGGAAGTCGAGGCGGCCGACTGTCCCGACCACTCGTGCCGACGCGGGCAGCTCCAGCTTTCGACGCGCCTCGAAGCGGGTGGCCGTCGTGGCCTGCGGCACATGATCGATCGCGCTGCCGATGGCACGGATGCGCTCCGCCGGCGCGATGCCCAGCCGAATTGCGTCGGCCGCGACGGACGAACCGACGGCCAGGAACCGATCGGTGATGCGCCCCAGGGCTCTTTCGATCGCGATGTACGCCGCTCTCCGGGCGCGTGATTGATAGGGGTGGAACGGGAAGCCGTGGAAGGTGTGGATGATTGCCGGCACGCGCTGCCACCTGGCAGCCACGCGTCCGATGAGCCCGGCCTTGGCGCTGTGGGTGTGGATCACGTCATAGCCCGCGCCGTCTATGTGCGCGGCGAGCTCGCGAATGGCGGACATGTCAGACCGGGGAGCTATGTCCGGTCTCATGCGCCGCAGCCGCACGACCCCAAAGCCGGCCCGGGCCGCGTCATCCAGCAGGTCGCCTTCGTGGCCCGCCAGGATCGTCACCTCGAATCGATCGGGATCAAGCGCGAGCGCACCGCGCAGCGCGACGCCTCCCGCACCGGCGATGAACCGGGTCACGACGACTCCCAGTCGGATACGTCCTTGGGTCCCAGGCATGACTAGAAGTCGTCCGGGTACGGGAAGTTGAAATAGCCATTGGCGATGGCGGGCTCGGCTGCCGCGTGGTACTCGGGGAGCACGAACGAGAGAAATCGCTTGATCTCGTGGGGAGGCCGGTTGGCGCCGGCCGCGAACAGCAGGGCGTCGACACGGTCTGCGAAATCGGCGGGCAGCGGCCGCGGAACGGTGGCCATGATCTTCGGGTGCGCGGTCACGACGCGCTCCTCGGTCTTGCTGAAGAGATCCTCGTCCAGCTTCTCGCCCGGCCTCAGGCCGGTGAAGCGGATCTCCACACGCTCTGGCCGTACGTGCATCTGCGCCGCGTAGGTGTGGACCAGGTCGACGATCCGCACGGGTTCGCCCATGTCGAGCACGAAGGTCTCGCCTGCCTCGGCCATGCTTGCCGCCTCGATGACCAGTCCGACGGCCTCTTCGACGGTCATGAAGAAGCGGGTCACCTCCGGATGGGTCACCGTCACGGCCTCGCCGTTCTCGATCTGCTCGGACAGGACGTGCAGAAACGACCCTCGGCTGCCAAGCACGTTCCCGAATCGCACGGACGCAAATCGCGTCGACGCCCCGGACCGTGACTGGACGACCATCTCTGCGATCCGCTTGGTCGCTCCGAGGATCGACACCGGGTCGGCCGCCTTGTCGGTGGAGATGAGGATGAAGCGCTCGACGCCTGTCTCCAGCGCCGCCCCCACCAGGGTCTTGGTCCCCAGCACGTTCGACTTGACACCCTCCGCCGGGTGGCGCTCCAGGAGCGGCAGGTGCTTGTGCGCAGCGGCGTGAAACACGACCTCAGGCTTCACCGATCGGAAGATCTGGTGAATCCTGCCGGCGTCGCGGATGTCCGCGATGATCAGCTCATCGTTGTCGAGCAGCGCCTGCCCTTCGAGCTGCATCTGCAGGCGGTGCAGGTTCGACTCGTCGTGATCCAGCAGGTACAGCGCCGACGGACCGAAATGCTTTATCTGCCGGCAAAGCTCGCTGCCGATGGAACCTCCCGCCCCCGTGACGAGGACCCTCTTGCCCGCCACCACCGCCTGCGACGCCGAGCGGACCACGCGCAGCTCGTCACGGCCAAGCAAGCTTGAGATGCGCAGGTTGCGAAGCTCGCTGATCAACGTGTCCCGCTCCAGCGCCGCGGTGAAGGAGGGCAGGTAACGCACAAGGACGCCCACCTCGGCCGCGGCTTCGGCCAGCTTTCGAATGCGCGATGCCGGGAGCGAAGGGATCGCGATGATCACGGCGTCGATCGCATGCTTCCGGCACGCTTCCTGCAGTTGATCGAGCGTGCCGAACACAGGCAGCCCGTAAACGATTGGCTTCATCGGCATGTCGTCGACGAACCCGACCGGTAGCAGTCCAAACTCCGGCTCACTGCGCAAGTCGCGGGCGATGATGCGCCCGGCCTGCCCCGCGCCCACGATGAGGCAGCGCATCCGGTGGCGGGTGGTGTGGCCGTTCTCGCCGTTCTTCTGCCCGTTCTGGCCGTTCTTGCCGTTGTGGCCGTCGTGGTGTCCGTTCTGCACTTTGGCTTCGACCCGGCTCACCGCACTCACGCGACTACCTCCGCCTCCCCGATCGCGCTCCCCTTGTGTTCGCGGACAGGTGACGCCGCGCGGATCGCGTCGCATACGCGTTCGACCTCGGCAAATGTCAGCGAGTGGTAGAACGGCAGGGAGAGGATTTCCTCAAACGCCCGATCAGCGACCGGGAACCGCGCGTGGACGTCGAGGAAACGGCCGAAGTACGGCTGCGTGTGGTTGGGGATGAAGTGAACCGAGCAGTGGACGCCCTGCTCGGCCAGCCGGGCCATCAGCGCGTCGCGGCTCATGCCGTAATCCCGCTGCACACGGATGACGTACAGGTGCCACGCGTGACGGCTGTCGCCTTCCGGCCGCGCCGGCAGACGGATGCCGGGAATGCCGGCCAGGCCGGCGTCATATGCGGCCGCCAGCATTTCGCGGCGCCGCTGCCATCCTTCGAGCTCCTTCAGGTGCACGCGCCCGATGGCAGCCTGGACATCGGTCATGTTGGCCTTGATGCCGTCTTCAGCCACGCTGTAGCGCCAGCTGCCCCCAGGCAGGTAGCGCTTCCACGCGTCCGCTGTCATGCCATGGATGCGGAGCCTGCGCGCGCGCTCGGCGATGCTTTCGTCGTTGGTCGTGATCATTCCGCCCTCGCCGATCGGCAGGTTTTTTGTGGCGTAGAAGCTGAAGCAAGTAGCGGCAGAGAAAGAGCCGACGCGTCGGCCGCCGATCTCAGTGCCGATGGCGTGCGCAGCGTCCTCGACCACCCGTGACATCGGGAGGCCCGCGGCGTCCGCAACCTCCTGCAGGGGAGTGCCGTGACCTGCGTAGTGCACCGCCACAAACGCATCAGCGCCGCTGCGTGCGGCCCTGGCGATGGTCCCGGGGCTGGGCATGAGGGTCGCGTCGTCGACATCGACCAGCACGGGGCGATGGCCCGCGTGAACGATGGCGTGGATCGCGCCGCAGAACGTGATAGTGGACGTCAGCACGCGCGAGTTCGGGGGCAGCCGCAGAGCGCGCACCGCTATCTCGATCGCCGCCGTGCATGAAGACACGCCCACGGCATAAGTGGCGCCAACCCATGCCGCCAGCTCGGTCTCGAACGCTGTCACCTCCGGTCCAGTCGTGACCCAGCCCGACTCCATGACTCGGGCCGCCGCATCGCGAGCCGATTCTGTGATCACCGTTCTCGCGAACGGAATGGGCGGCATTTCGCCCTGATCCGCTGCGCTCACTTCGATCCCGCCCGGTACGTGAACCGTTCGACGATGTCCCGATCAGGGCGCAGCGTGATCAGGTCGGTGCGGCGCAAGCGGCCGAGGCCGGCGTTCTGAAGCGCCCGCTTGCTGTACGTGACGATGCCAGCCACCGGCCATCCTGTTAACGAGGTCAGGTAGACCGCGGCCTCCAGGTCGCGCCTGTGCAGAACGTCCGGCGCGACAAGGATGAGCGCGGTCTCGGGCACGACGCCGTTCTTCGAGAAATCGGAGACGTTGAACGTGGTCACGGTGATCGGCGGCTGAGTAGATTTGCGGCGCGCTCGGACAATGGCCTGACCGTTGCCGTTCAGGGGAACTGGCGCGCTTGACGACACTTCCGGCGTGCCGAGCCTCTCGGCCAGCATGCTGACCAGGCCCGTCGCCTCGCGAGATCCATCCACAGCCACCAGCTGGAAGTTCTTTACGCCGGCTCTGTTGCCGGCGATGCGAACGCGCGCGCCCAGGGTCGCATCAACCTCTTCGTCAAGGGGATCGAAGTCGCCCAGCACGGGTGCTTCGAAAGCCTGCTCGATCTGGTGCGCGCCCTTGATCCGGGGCCGAAGCGCTGCCAGCAAGGACGCCAGCATCAACCCGACCACGAGCCCACCAAGGATGCCAAGCGCAACGTCGATGGGGGCGCGCGACGGGTCGGGCTGTGCGGCCGCAACCGCGGGCTCGATGATGCCGGCCTGGGGCCGCATGGCAAGTGACTCGGTGATCGAGTTCACCTCGGACTGAAGGGTCAGGCGCTCCTGGGCCAGGCTCGCTCGCTCCGAGTAAAGGCCGCTGAGAGTGGCTGCCGAGACACTGGGGTCACTCGAGGGTCTGAAGCCCGCGATCGCGGCGTCCACCTTGGCGATCGCGTCGTTGGTCGACTTGATTTCGTCACTGAGGGTTGCCAGGAGCGCGTTGGAGCGATCCCTGGCGACGATCGAACGCGTGTCGATGATGTCCTTGGCCAGCGCGTTGGCGATGACTGCCGCGGCCTCGCGGTCGGGGTCCTTCACCTGGAGGTCGAGGACGCCAGAGGTCCCGAGTGGCTGCAGCTCGATGTTCTGCGTGGCGTAGCGCACGATGTCGCGCCTCACACCTGCGAGCGCAAGGGCGGCCGAGATGTGTGAGGGGCTGGTCGCGATCGATTTGGCCGCGTCGGCGATAGACGTGGATTCCGCTGTAGCCTGCGGATCCGGCGCGTCCAGCACGAAGCGAACATCCGACGTGTAAACGGGCGAGTCGTTGACGTGCAGGGCGCCGCCTGCAATCGCGCCAAGCAAGCTGAGGCCGATGATCAGTGGCCAGTAGGCGAGCGCAACCCTGTGGACGACCTCGCTCACATCCATTCCGAGCGACAAAACGCGAGCGTTCAGCTTTCGACCTCCGGTTGCAGTGACATGGGGAAGGACCTGATTGCGAGCCTAGTGGCACCTCGCTCCGATTCCCATAGGAAGATTGAGTCCGTTTTGGGACAGGGCCCTAGGCATGGGTGGCCTGTATGAGTCATTTGTCACGGCCCCTGTCCTGAGGAGAGTCGCGACTTGCGCCCGGTCTGCCGCGGTGCGGACGAGGGCGCGCGCGAACCGCGACCACGCCGAGGACACCCAGCAATGCCGCGAGGGCCAGCACGATGGCAAGCACCGCCGAGTCCGGCGTCGTGCGGTTCGCGGCCGTGTGCTCGCCGGCGGCCGCGTTGCCGCCGAACACGCGCCCGTTCTGGGCCTTGAGCACGCGGATGTTGTCCGCCCTGCCGTCCAGGGCCGCGCCGGTGCAAGCCGCGTTCGCCGGCTGATAGTTCCAGGAGAAGACGAAGTAACCGGCCATGTTCGAGGTGGCCCACCGATCGAACTGGGCCGCCATCTCTGCCGGTGTCGGCAGGCGGTAGTAGCAGTCCTGGAAGTCCTGGACTATGGCCCAGTAGCGCCGGATGCCCGCCGCCTTGATGGCTGCGATGGCGGCGTCGATGGCGTTGAAGTTGCACATCGACGACGACCGAACGCACGGATAGACGTCGAAACCGATGATGTCGACAGCGCCGCCCCACGGCGCGTAGTCGTGCGACACCCCGTTCTCGGAAGCCTGGATCACCGTGAAGGTCTGGCTCCCAGGATCCAGTGCATGGAGCAGTGCTGTGCGCTGCTTGAACAGCGCCGGGGCCTGCGGGCATTCCGTCACGTGCGGCTCATCGCCAAGGTAGTAGGCGGCGATCACCTGATTACCCGCGATGACCTTCAACAACCCCGTGACGGTGTTGTCGTCCTTCTCAAAGGCGCACCTGGGTGCGTTGATGAAGTTGCCGAGCCACACAACTGCCTTCATGCCTTCGGCGGCGACGTTGCCGAGTAGCTCCGGGTAGGGACCGGTCATCACGGTGTTGAAGCCGGTGGCCGCCATCTCGCGGTAACCCGAGACGCTGGCGTCTTTGCCGTAGACGCCGCGCGTGAAGAGTGCCGGTGATGTGGAAGCCGTCAGCGACGTGTGCGCCGGCCCATATTGCGTGGGGTGCGCAGCCGCTGAGAGAGGCAGTGCAAGGCACGCGCCGATGGCGATGCAGGCACCCAACCCACATCGACGCATGAGGTATCGATCCACAACACCTCGATCGTATGAACGCGGCGGAAATGCCCGCAAGAGACGACCGTCCTGACAGCGGCCGGGACAAACGAGCACCCGATGTCAGGGCTCGCACCTCGGCCGGCCGGCGGGACTGCAGCCTAAGACCAGCCGGGACATTCGCGGCTCACGGCCGCCGCCGCCGATTTCCGAGCACCCCCGCCGCCAGTTGAATTGGAACGGTGACACTGGACGAGGCGCTCGAGCGTTTGATTGCGGTCGGCGGATCAGATCTGCTGTTCAGCTGCGGCAGCAAGCCGCGTGTTCGCAGAGACGGCAAGCTGGAGCCTCTCGAACCCCACGCGGCGGTGCTGACGCCGGACGACACCAAGAAGCTGATCCGAGAGCTGCTCGGACCCACGCAGTGGGAGGAGCTCACAGCGCGTCGGAACGTCGACTTCTCGTTCACATGGCGGGACCGCGCTCGGATCCGGGGCAACGCCTACTACCAGCGGAGCTCGCTCGCCGCCTCCTTCAGACTCCTCCCGCTCGCGATTCCGGGCTTCGACATGCTCGGCATTCCCGAATCGGTCCACCGACTCCTGGACCGGCAGCACGGCCTGATCCTCGTCTCAGGCCCGACCGGATCAGGCAAGTCGACGACGCAGGCCGCCATCATCGATCACCTCAACGCGACGCGGCCCTTCCACATCATCACGATCGAGGACCCGATCGAGTACGTTCACCGGCACAAGCTGTCGATCGTCGATCAGCGGCAGGTTGGACAGGACACTCCCACATTCGCCGATGGCCTCCGGGCCGCGTTCCGGGAAGACCCCGATGTCCTCCTGATTGGCGAGATGCGCGACCTCGAGACGATCACCGCGGCCGTCACCATCGCGGAGTCAGGGCACCTCGTGCTCGCGACGCTGCACACCAACGATGCGCCCCAGGCTCTGGATCGAATTATCGACAGCTACCTGGGCGCCCAGCAGCAGCAGGTGCGAATCCAGCTTGCCGGCTGCCTGGCCGGCGTGATCTACCAGCAGCTGGTGCCCGCCATCGGGGGCGGGAGGGTGGCTGCCTTCGAGGTTCTTATCGCCAACACCGCGGTCAGGGCAATGATCAAGGAAGCCCGGACCGATCAGATCAGATCCGTCCTTCAAACCAGCCTGCGCGAGGGGTCGCAGACCCTGGAAAGGTCACTGAACCAGCTCATGCGCGCCGGGCTCATCAGTGAGCAGTCAGCGCGCACACACTCGATCAGCCCAAGCGAGATCCGCCGCGCCTGATCGGGGCGCGTGCCACGCTCGTCCCGACCCAGATGGCGCCGGTAAGGGCCACCGCCGCAAAGCCCACGGCCGCCCCCAGCGCCAGGCCCAGCAGGCTTATCGCCACCAGCATGGAGAGCGCGCACAGGCCCTCGATCAACGGCGCGGACGCTCCGATCTGCACCCCACACGTAGCGCACCGCCCGCGCCTGATCAGGTAGCCGGCCACAGGGATTAGATCCACGAGATTCAGGACGCGGCCGCACGAGCGGCAGTGAGATCGGGGGTGAACCAAAGACTCGCGCCGGGGCACCCGGTCGGCCGCCAGGTTGATGAAGCTGCCCACGAGAGCGGCCACGAGCACGGCGTACGCCGCCACGAGGCCCTCGACCATCGCCATCTATATAAAGGAGAAGGCGCCGCCAGACGGGCGGCGCCTCCATCCCTTGCACCCGGACCCGTTAGCCGCCTGATACGACGCAGCCCGAAGGCACAGCCGGACCCCCTGCCGCAGGCCGTACGGAGGTGATCCTGCCGGTGGCGTCCCACACGTACGCCCACTGGGTGGGCGAGTTGCGAAGGTATGTCGGAGCGGTGGCGCTCGGCGCCGAGTTGTACAGCAGCACCGGGCTGGTCATGTCGCTCGTCCCGTTGACGCC